>Ga0134126_10003982_pt1 | contig 18472 bp, 18 predicted proteins | sample KB31752_FD_96881 | JGI IMG/M metagenome (GOLD analysis project Ga0134126, IMG submission 96881) | Terrestrial soil microbial communities with excess Nitrogen fertilizer from Kellogg Biological Station, Michigan, USA - KB3-175-2 | ecosystem: Environmental > Terrestrial > Soil > Unclassified ...
CAGCTCTCCGACGCAGCACGCGGATTCAGTTTTCAGGCGGAAGGGCCGCTCGACATGCGCATGGACCCGCGCAGCGAGCGCACCGCCGATCAAGTGGTAAACCGTATCGACGAGAGAACTCTCGCCGATGTGATTTACGAATTCGGTGAGGAAAGGAGGTCGCGGAGAATCGCCAGAGCCATTGTCCGGGCACGGCCGATACGATCGACAGCTCATTTAGCTCAAGTTGTAGCGGCCGCGCTCCCGGCAATGAAACACCAGCGCATTCATCCGGCGACAACAACTTTCCAGGCAATCCGAATCTTCGTAAACCGCGAACTTGAGGACCTGAAGGAGTTACTCGAGGCAGCGCCTCAGGTCCTCCTCCCTTCGGTTGGGAGAGTGGTGATCATTAGCTTCCACTCGCTGGAAGATCGCATGGTGAAAGAAGCCACACGCGAAGGAGCAAAGAACGGGCTCTACCGGCTGCTGACAAAAAAGCCGGTGACGCCTTCGGAAGAAGAAGTGGATCGCAATCCGCGGGCAAGAAGCGCAAAGCTGCGCGCCGCGGAAAAGGTTTGAAAGATTCGTGGAGCCGGCCGCCCTCGACCGGGTTTTGGTAGCAAGGAAACACCGGGGGCGCCCGGCTCCACGTTGAGAGGTTGACCGGTTCAGCATCGTCCTGCCGGATGAAACTTAAGGGCGAAAGACAAATCTTCAGCACACCTACCTCATCGAGCGGTGCTGAATCGGCTTAACAAGTTTTGCGGTACTGAGTCAGTACCGTTCGCGGCAGCGAATGGGTAAGCAGTAACAAAGGAGGAAGCAAATGTACACGGGCAGACTGATCGACGAGCTGATCGAGAGCGTGCAGCGCGCCGAAATCGACGCGCACATCTATCGTGAGGAAGAGCCAGTGGAGAACTTCATCGCCGCCCACATGCTGGAATCTTCCTTCAATTACCAGTACGCCGGAGTAGCGTAAATGGCAACCCAGGCAATCCCCGGCTATCGCGGATACCGCATGTGGCAGCCGGTCGGCTCACAACACAAATGGGGCGGAGTCACGCCTGAGATCTACTTCAACAAGGCGATCGACAACTCGCGCCTGGTGAAGGTAGCCGATCCGCAGCGCGCGCGCGAGATTCGCATGTTCTCCGTTGCCGCCGCCGTGCTCTTCAGCTTCATCATGATTTATGCATGGCAGCACCTGAGCTCGATCGAATACGGCTACAAGATCGAAGCGCAGAAGATCGAGCGCGACGCGTTGCTTGAACAGAACCGCGCGCTGCGATTAGAGGAAGCATCGCTTCGCGACCCTGATCGAATCGAGCAGCTAGCTGCGCGCATGGGCCTTGTGTCCCCGCAGGCAGGACAAGTTATGCACCTCGAAGTCTCGGTCGATCCATCTGCGCCAGTAATGGCGAAGGCGAACGGGATTCAGGTGCTGGACAGCTGGCAATAGTTTTTGTTTGTCATTCCGAACGAAGTGAGGAATCCCTACTGTGACGAGAGTGTTTGGATAGAGTAGGGATTCCTCTCTTCGCCTCTGCAGAAAACGCAGAACGTGCGCTCGGAATGGCAAAAACAAGTTGGCCGGTAATAACCGACCCGGGTGGTGGCCTAGGAAAACCAACCAGGCCGCCACGCTCCGTTTGTGTTGAACTGCCATTCCGAACCGCCGTTTTTGGCGGTTAGGAATCCCTATAACCTTCACTCACCTAGAGTGAGCGTCGCAAGTTTGAATTGTGGATGTGGATAGGGATTCCTCACTTCGTTCGGAATGACAGACTCAACGGCAACTGAACGGCCTCGCAGCCTCGATGCCCACAACCAGCGCTAAAACCGAGGGTCGTCTCCGACTGTCGCTCTTTGCGGCATTTTTTTGTCTTTGGATTCTCGCCATCTTCCTTCGCCTGCTCTGGCTCCAGATCGGCGAATACGGATTCCTGACGCAGAAGGCAGCGCGCCAGCAGCAACGCAGCATTGAGGTCGCGCCGCCACGCGGCATCATCTATGACCGCAAAGGGCGCGAGTTGGCGATGAGCATCCAGGTGGACTCAGTCTTTGCGGTTCCGTCTGAAATTCCTGATCAGGGAACGACGTCGAGACTGTTGGCTCGCATTCTGAAAGCTGATCCAAAAGAGATTTTCGCGAAATTGGAATCTTCGCGATCATTTGCATGGATCGCCCGCAAGCTCGACAACGACACGGCAGCGCGAATTCGTGCCCTAAATCTCAAAGGGATCTACTTTCAGAAGGAACCCAAACGGTTCTATCCGAAGAATGACCTTGCCGCCCAGGTGATCGGTTATGTTGGGATGGACGACGAGGGACTTGCGGGAATCGAGCGCTCATTCGATCAGCGCTTGCGGGGCCGTCCAGGCAGAATGCTCATTACCATGGATGCGCTTCATCGCTGGGTCGGCCGAGTGGAGAAGAATCCGGTGCCGGGCCAGCACCTGGTCCTCACGATCGATGAAGATATCCAGCACATCGCCGAAAAAGAGCTGGAAGCAGCGATGCAGCAGACGCACGCCGAGGCAGGCACCGTGGTGATCCAGAATCCCAGAACGGGAGAGATTCTGGCCCTTGCCAATTATCCGACCTTCAATCCGAACAACTCGCGTAGGATCAGTCCGAAGTCACTGAAGAATCGCGCTGTCAGCGATGCGTACGAACCTGGATCAACGTTCAAGATGGTGACGATCGCGGCCGCGCTTGAAGAGAAGGTTACGAACCCGAACGAAGTTTTCGACTGCCAAATGGGCAAGATCTTCCTCGGTGGTCGCACGATTCACGACCATAAGGCCTACGGGATGCTCACGGTCAGCCAGGTTCTGCAAAACTCCAGTGACGTAGGCGCCATCAAGATCGCGCTCCGTCTTGGCGATGATCGCATGTACAAGTACATCCGCGACTTCGGCTTCGGTTCCCGAACTGGGATCGAGCTTCCCGGCGAGACTCGTGGGATGACGAAGCCGGTGAACCGCTGGTCGAAGATGAGCATCGGCGCGATCTCAATGGGTCAGGAGATCGGAGTGTCGCCTCTCCAGATTGTGTCCATGACCTCGGCAATGGCGAACGATGGCATCTGGACTCCGCCACGCATCGTGGCAGGAACAACGGCAGGATCGATCGATGTAGTGGGAGGGCCGGCGCGGTCGCTGGTCTTCCATCCTGGGCAGCAGCATCGGGTGATCTCCTCGATGACGGCAGCGGAAATGCGCGAGATGCTGCAGGAGGTCGTGCTAAAGGGCACTGGGAAAAGGGCGATTCTTGACGGCTACAGCTCGGCGGGAAAGACCGGCACCGCGCAAAAGATCAATCCGCTGACGCATCGCTATGGATCGAAGGACATTGCGTCATTCTCCGGCTTTGCTCCGGTAAATAATGCCGCTGTTACGATCACGGTGATTCTGGACTCGCCTGTCGGAGCGCATGAGGGTGGACAGGTGGCCGCCCCCGTCTGGACACGGATCGCCCAGCAGGTTCTTGAATATCTCGACGTCCCACATGATGTAGACATAAGAAGTTCGCAACGGATGCTGCTTCGCGCCTCGAAGGATGGAGGTGAATCGATGGAAGGTTCGCCGGACCATATCGGAGAAGAAGTGTCCGAAAACGACAACACAGAAGCAGAGCCGGGAGTGGCCACAGTGGCAAAGACCTCGAACGAGGTCCTCCCAGCCGCTTATCATCAGCCCGAAAGCGAGGCTTCGAATCAGGCTGCAGATGGGAGTAATGCGTCGGCAGCAACTCCATCGCCGCAACAGAACCCTCCTAAGACCGGCACCGTCGTTCTCGATGCCGATTCTGCCATGACTGTACCGTCATTTATAGGCAAGTCGGTTAGGACGGTGATTGAAGAGAGTGAAAGAGCCGGACTGGAAGTTGACGTCTTCGGATCGGGAGTTGCGAAGCAGCAAAACCCACCGCCAGGCTCCCGCATTCCAGCGGGCGGACACGTCACCGTTCAGTTCGCGCGTTGAACAGCCCCGAATTGGTACCGCTATAATTTGCAAATGAAGTTCCGCGACATCATGCGCAACGTCGAGACGCTCGCGATGAGCGGCGATGCCGAGATTTCTGGGATTGCGTATGACTCCCGTAAGGTGAAGCCGGGATTTCTGTTTCTCGCCATGCGCGGCGAGAGCAGCGATGGCAATCGTTTCGTCGATGCTGCGCTGCGCGCCGGAGCAACAGGGCTTGTCACAGATTCGGAGACTACTGTCGCGCCACGGAACATTGCATTTGCACGAATCGCGCATGGAAGACAGGCTCTGGCCAAGATCAGCGCAAGCTTTTACGGTCGCCCGGCAGATCGTCTCAAGCTGACCGGTGTTACCGGCACCAATGGCAAGACCACGACAACTTTCTTAATCGAACATATTCTGCGTGCGGCCGGCCGTTCCGCCGCGATGATCGGAACCATCGAGTATCACGTCGCTGGACGCGTGGTGGCCGCTTCGCATACCACGCCGGAATCGCTGCAGTTGAATGAGACATTTGCTGAAGCTGTGCAGGCGGGCGCGACAGAAGCCGTCATGGAGGTCTCCTCGCACGCGCTGGAACAGGGGCGGGTGTACGGTCTGCACTATGATGTCGCGGTATTTACCAATCTCACACGCGACCACCTCGACTATCACCAGAGCATGGAGGAGTACTTTGCCGCGAAAGCCAAGCTGTTTCAGGGTGATGGCGCTGTGCCTCCTGCCATTGCGGTCATAAACGAAGACGATGAGTATGGAATGAAGCTGCGCGAAATCGCGCAGGAGAGCGGTTCCGAAGTGATTGGCTATGGAGTACATGGGGCGCGAGCAAGAGCCGAGAACATTGTGTATTCCCCGACTGGAACGCGATTTGAAATGCGTCTGGGCGACGAGACGATCGGCTGCGAGTCCCGTCTGATCGGCGAGATCAACGTGTACAACGTGCTTGCCGCTTCGGCGGCTGCCTACGCGCGTGGATGCTCACTTGAGCAGATTCGCCATGCGATCTCGAGCTTCACGCGTGTGCCGGGCAGGTTTGAGCGTGTTGATTGCGGCCAGCCCTTCGTTGTTGTCGTGGACTACGCTCATACCGACGATGCTCTTCGCAATCTAACGCGCATCGCTCGCCAGCTTTTGGCGCAACAGAAGTCTGCAGGGCGAATCGTTACGCTCTTCGGCTGTGGCGGCGATCGCGATCGCGCAAAACGCCCCCTGATGGGGCGCGCTGCAGGTGAGGGAAGCGATTTCGTGGTGCTTACATCCGACAATCCACGCAGCGAAGATCCGCAGGCGATCATCGCTGACGCGCTTCCCGGATTGACACAAACCGGCAGCCGTCATGTGGTCGAGCTCGACCGACGCAAGGCGATTGCGATTGCCATTAGCGAAGCACGTTCGGGCGACATCCTGCTGATCGCCGGCAAGGGACACGAGAAATATCAGATCACTCGAGAAGGAACGTTCCGGTTCGATGACGTGCAGGTTGCACGCGAGGCGCTGGCGCAGGCTGGATATCAAGCTGTGAGTGAAGGAGCGCCGGTCGCATGAAGCTTCCGCTGTGGCGCGTTGCCGAATTCGTGCAGGCCTCGGGCAAGTTTGATGGCGAGCAGGTCGCAAGCGGATACTCGATCGACTCGCGCACGCTTCAGCCCGCAGATCTCTTTTTCGCGGTACGCGGTGAGCGCCTCGACGGCCACGATTACGTCGACCAGGCATTGCAAGGCGGAGCATCGGGCGCGGTAATCGCGATCGACCAGGCGGAGAGATTTGCAGCTTCGGGCAAAATGCTGATTGTGAAGGACACGTTGGTTGCTCTGCAGCGTTTAGGCGCAGCCGTACGCAGGCTATGGGGCAAGCGTCTGGTCGGAGTCACAGGCTCAGCAGGCAAGACCACGACCAAAGACGTGATCGCTCACGTGCTCTCAGCGCGCTTTCGCGTGCTCAAGTCACAAGGCAATCTCAACAACCATTTCGGATTACCGCTGCAATTGCTGAAGCTCGAAACTGAGCACGACATCGCGGTGATCGAAATGGGAATGTCGCACGCTGGAGAGATCACTTCGCTTTGCGAGATCGCGAAGCCCGACTGGGGCGTGGTTACGTCGGTTGCTCCGGTACATCTTGAATTTTTTTCCGATGGAATCGTTGGAATTGCACGGGCGAAATACGAGCTAATTGCTTCGCTTCCACCTTCCGGGGTGGCATTGCTGAACGCCGATGATGCGTACGTTTCCCAATTCGGACGCGACTTTCGGGGCAAAGTTGTGACGTTCGGGATTTCGCATGCGGCGGATGTATCGGCAAAATCCGTTGAAGATCTCGGTCCACACGGCTCGCGGTTTCAGTTGCATGCGGGCGGAGTGATTACGCCGGCTGAACTGCCTCTGCTCGGCAGCCACAACGTTTCCAACGCGCTCGCCGGAGTCGCCGTGGCGCTTGAGGCCGGAGTCACTCCATCCGAAGCCGCCGCTTCTCTGGCTTCCTTGAAGGCTCCCGATAAACGCGGGCAGGTTCTCCGGATCAGCGGCTCCACGATCATTAACGATTGCTACAACTCGAATCCCAAGGCGCTCGAAGCAATGGTGGATGTGCTGGCTGCCTCGCCGGCGAAGCGCCGGATTGTGATCGCAGGCGAAATGCTCGAACTGGGCCCGGCCGCTCCCGATCTTCATCGCCAGAGTGGGAATCATATTGCTCAACGCAAGATCGACATTCTTCTCGGAGTTCGCGGCGCCGCGAGCTTTATAGTGGAAGGAGCCGCAGCCGGAGGTGTTTTCGCGAAGTTCGTACCCGAGCCCGAAGAAGCAGGTGATTGGTTGGCGGAGAATCTCAGGGACGGCGATGTGGTTCTGCTGAAGGCATCGCGCGGCGTCAAGTTGGAAAGAGCGCTGGAGCGGTTGAATGAACGGCGTGGGATGACGGCTCCGGCGAAATAGTCTCGGTAGGACGTTCAAGTGTTGGGTCACAGGCACATCCATTCGAGGTAGTTTTCAGCCCTGGACCCTCAAGTTCTGTCATCCTGAAGCGCCTCTTTGCGCGAAGGATCTGCCGGAATGATTCGGGCGTAAACGCAGTAACGAGGCTCCTTGGCCGCAACCCAGGTTTTCGTAGAGGAGCCTTACCGACTGTAATTACGTCCTAAGCATAGCGGGAGATCCTTCGCGCAAAAGAAGCGCTTCAGGATGACAGACCTAAATGTCTCGAATCATCGCTGGTGCTCAGAAGTCGCACGGAGATATACCCTTTCGGAGGAAGATTGCTTTACTGGCTCCTTTATCAGAAGCTGCATACGTTTTTTCCTCCGTTTCGCATCTTCAGTTACATCACTTTCCGCACGGCTTTTGCCAGCCTCACCGCCCTGTTTATGGGCATGGTCGTGGGCCCCGCAATTATTCGCCAGCTTCGCGAGTTCCAGATTGGGCAATACATAAGAGAAGAAGGTCCGGCGGCGCATCAGAAGAAAGCCGGCACGCCGACTATGGGAGGCGTGCTGATTGTTGTCGCCATTCTGGTGCCGACGGTGCTGTGGGCGGACTTATCGAATCCGTATATCTGGATTGCCGTGGTCTCGACGATCGCTTTCGCCGCGATTGGATTTGCTGATGATTATCTGAAGATTGTGCATCATCGCAACTTGGGTCTGACCGGGCGGGCGAAACTGGGATTTCAGATCGTGACCAGCATCGGCATCGCGGTAGTGCTGGTGTGGATGCAGGCGGCGGGGAAGTACTCGACCCACCTGATGGTCCCATTCGTCAAACGCTTCCAGCCTGATCTCGCTATTGGAGCGCTGGAGAAGATTCCGCATCTGTGGCTGGTCGCGTTCATTCCGTTCATTGCTTTCGTGGCGCTGGTGATCGTGGGATCAAGCAATGCCGTCAACCTGACCGACGGTCTGGATGGTCTGGCTATCGGTTGCACGATCGTTGCTGCCGCGGCACTGACCGTCCTCACTTATGTGAGCGGCCACGCGCGTTTTGCGGAATATCTTGGCCTACAGAAAATGCCACAGGTTGCGGAGGTGACGATCTTCTGTGGAGCTATGGTGGGATCGAGTATCGGCTTCCTCTGGTACAACGCTCATCCTGCCGAGATTTTCATGGGCGATGTTGGCTCGCTTGGACTCGGCGGCGCGATCGGCACCGTAGCGGTGATTATCAAGCAGGAGTTGCTGTTGCCGTTTATCGGCGGAGTCTTCGTGCTCGAAGCGCTTTCGGTGATGCTGCAGGTTGGCTCGTACAAGCTGCGCAAGAAGCGCATTTTCAAAATGGCGCCGCTTCATCATCACTTCGAGTTGATCGGATGGAGCGAGTCGAAGGTCATCGTGCGCTTCTGGATCGCGGCACTGGTGTTTGCACTTTTTGCTCTGACCACGCTCAAACTACGCTGATCTCCACAACAACTCATGGCACAATGGCGGGTGACAATGGAAGTGAAAGGCAAACGTGTGCTGGTTGTCGGACTCGGAAAGTCCGGCGTGGCTTCGGCACAGTTTCTCGCCGCTCGCGGAGCGCGCGTTACCGTCTCCGATACGCGCAGCCAGAACGAACTCAAGACGCAGATTCCTGCGCTGCTCGATCGCGGCGTTGCCGTGGAAACCGGCGGTCATGGCGAACGCACTTTTCGTGATCAGGATTTGATTGTCGTCAGCCCGGGCGTTCCTTCAGATTTGCCGCAGCTTGTGCGTGCGCGAGGACTTGGAATCGCCGTGATCGGCGAGATCGAACTCGCCGCGCGTTTCCTCAGGGGCAAGATCGTTGCGATTACAGGCTCTAATGGCAAGACGACAACAACCACTCTCTGCGGCGAAGTCATCGCGAGCGCCAGTCAACGAACGCTAGTGGGCGGCAACATCGGAACGCCGGTCATTCTGCTGGTCGATGATTCGACCGATGACACGGTGAATGTGATCGAGGTTTCGAGTTTTCAGCTTGAGACCATTGAAACATTCCATCCTAATATTGCCGTTGTACTCAACATCACGCCCGATCATCTTGATCGTCACGGCAGCATGGAGGCGTACACCGCAGCGAAGGCGCGGATCTTTGAAAATCAAAATGCCTCGGATTATTCGGTTCTGAACCTTGATGACGAAGGCAGCGCCGGACTGCGCTCGCGAACCCAAGGTCAGCTCTGCTGGTTCACACGCAAGCAGCAGCTATCGGGTGATCAGACAGGAACGTTTGTTCGCGACGGCCAAATTTACTGGCGTGACGGAATGCACGAGCAGGCCATCATGCCAGCCTCCGAGATTCCGCTAAAGGGCGCTCACAATCTGGAGAACGTTCTCGCAGCCGTTGCTGTCGGGCGACTCTGCGGCTGCGATGCTGTCACGATTGCCAATGCTGTGCGCAAATTCAAAGCAGTCGAGCACCGTCTGCAATACATCGCGACCATCAATGGCGTCGAATACTACAACGATTCCAAGGCCACAAACGTTGACGCCACGGTCAAAGCGATCGAGTCATTCCCAGGAAACATTCACCTCATCCTTGGTGGGAAAGACAAAGACAGCGACTACACGCTGATGAATCACCTGCTGCGCGAGCGTGTAAAGCGCGTGTACACGATCGGCTCGGCGGCGGAAAAGATTCGCGCGCATGTCCAATCCGCCGTTGAAGTGCTACCTTGTAAAACGCTCGACGCGGCGGTCGATCGCGCTCGCGATCTCGCGAAGGCCGGCGACGTCGTCTTGCTCGCGCCAGCTTGTTCCAGTTTCGACCAGTTCGAGAACTATGAGCATCGCGGACGCACCTTCCGCGCGCTTGTCGAGCAGTTATCAGGCGCAACCACAGCAGGATCGGAGCGCCGCTGATGGCAAAGCGCGTCAGCGTTGATCGCTGGCTGTTTGGCGCAACTATTCTTCTCGTTCTTCTTGGATTAGTAATGGTCTTCAGCGCCTCGGCGGTGATGGCCAAAGATCGCTATGGTTCTCCTTACACATTTGTTCTGCGCCAGATTGGCTGGGCGTGCGCGGGAGTGCTGGCGATGGTCGCACTCATGCGCGTGGACTACCGCCGCTACAAGCATCCCGCGGTGGTCTTCACGCTGCTGGGCGTCACCATGGTGCTGCTCGTCGCAGTGCTCTTCCTTGACCGTTCCCACAACACGCATCGCTGGATTCGCTTTGGACCGTTTTCTTTCCAGCCTTCGGAGCTCGCGAAACCCGCACTGATTCTGTTCCTCGCCTACTTCCTCGAGACGAGAACGAAGAGCATCGCAGACTGGAAGCACACACTTTTGCCTGCAGTCCTGCCAAGCCTCATCTTCTCGTTGCTCATTGTGAAGCAGCCCGATTTGGGAACCGCGCTGGTCTGCATGGCGATGACCGCTTCCGTCCTCTTCGTTGCCGGCATGGAAATTAAGTATCTCGGCTATGGCATCCTCGCCAGCCTGCCGTTCCTTTATTACCTCCTCTTTCACGTCGGATTCCGGCGCCAGCGCATGCTCGCGTTCGTAAACCCGTGGGCCGACCCGCAGGGCGCCGGCTTTCACATGATTCAGTCGCTGATCGCTGTCGGGACTGGAGGCATTACCGGATTGGGATTGATGGAAGGCAAGCAAAAGCTCTTTTATCTTCCTGAACCGCATACGGACTTCATCTTTGCGGTGATCGCCGAAGAGCTTGGCCTGATAGGCACAGTCGCGGTAGTCGCATTATTCGCTGCGTTTTGCTACCGCGGCATGCGCGCCGCCATCCGCACATCCGATCTGTACGCCCGCCTTCTTGCCGTCGGAATCACGGGCACAGTCGCCATTCAGGCGTTCTTCAACATCAGCGTCGTGCTCGGGCTGCTGCCAACCAAAGGCATCCCGATGCCCTTCATCTCCTATGGCGGCAGCTCTTTATTCATCACTCTGGCGTGCGTTGGAGTATTGCTGAACATTAGCCAGCAGATAGATTGATGAATTTTTGGTCTATACTATGGTATATACCGCATGAAAAAGAAGAGAGCCATTCCGCACGGCCAAAGGGCAAAGTTGTTCCGCAATGGGAGAAGCCAGGCAGTGCGTCTGCCGAAAGAATTCCGATTCGAGGGAAGCGAAGTTTTGATTCGCCGAGTTCCAGGCGGAGTTCTGCTCCAACCGCTAGATTTTGATGTACGCGAATGGTTCAAGGCCATCGATCGGATTGGCGGCGGCGAATTCATGAAGGAAGGCCGAAACCAACCTCCTACTCCCATTCGCGACGTGTTCGATTGAACTACCTGCTCGATACAAACGTCTGTATCGCAATCATCAACGGCCGTCCTGAAATTGTACGTTCTCGGTTCCAGAGTGCTCTGGGTGAGGGCTCCAGCGTTTTCGTTTCTTCGGTCGTGGTGTTCGAGTTATGGTATGGCGTCGGTAAGAGTGCCCACATTGAGAAAAATGCGCTCAAAGTCGATTTAGGCAGTTCAGTTCAAGTTGTTGATTTCGACGGAGAAGATGCGAGAGCGGCTGGTTTGCAGAGAGTCGTCCTGGAGAAAATCGGAAGACCGATCGGCGCATACGACTTGCTCATCGCCACGCAAGCGGTGCGGCGAAACTGGATACTTGTCACGGCCAATGTCTCCGAATTCGCTCGGATCGCCGATCTGAAATGGCAGGATTGGTCAACAGAATGAAAGTGCGGAAGGTCTCATGCGGGCGGCGATTGTAGGCGGAGGTACCGGCGGTCATGTGATTCCCGCATTGGCGATTGCGCGCGAGCTGCGTGAGCGCTACTCGGCAGAAACCATCTTTATCGGCACGAGTCGCGGGATCGAAACCAGACTTGTTCCCCAGGCCGGATTTCCGCTACATCTGGTTCAAGTCGGCCAGCTAAAGAACGTCAGCCTCACTCGACGTGCGCGCACCCTCACCGACATTCCCCGAGCGGTATTCGCCTGCCGCAACCTTTTCGCCGGCTTTCGACCTCAAGTGGTAATCGGCGTTGGAGGATATGCTTCGGGTCCGGGAATGCTTGCGGCCATCCTGATGCGAATTCCCACGTTGGCATTCGAGCCGAACCTGGTGCCTGGATTTGCTAACCGAATGGTTGCGCGGCTTGTCAGCGCCGCCGCCGTGCACTTTGAGGAGACCAAACGGTTTTTTCGCAGTGCCGTAGTAACCGGCGTACCAGTCCGGCAAGAATTCTTCCGCATTCCTGAGCGTCCGTTCACACCTCCAGGATCATTGCTGGTATTCGGTGGCAGCCAGGGCGCGCGGGTTCTGAACCAAACGATGATCGATTCAATTCCAAAATGGAAAGAGTTGGGAATTCATATTCGGCACCAGACCGGCGAGCGCGATTTCGACAAGGTTGATTCGGCGTACAAGCAGGATGGCTTTTCCGCTCAGGTAAGTCGTTTCATTGACGACATGCCTTCGGCATTTGCCGAAGCCGATTTGGTGTTGTGCCGCTCAGGCGCGAGCACAGTGGGCGAGATCACAGCAGCAGGGAAGCCGGCCATCTTCGTTCCGTTCCCATTCGCGGCCGACGATCATCAGCGCAAGAATGCGGAGGCAGTAGAGAAAGCTGGAGCAGCGCGGCTAATTCCCGAATCGGAGCTGACTCCTGAACGGCTGGGCAATGCGGTTGCCGACCTGCTGCGAAATCCAAGCATGCTAAATCAGATGTCAGCGAAAGCGCGGACACTTTCTCATCCCGAGGCGGTACAGGAAATTGGGAGAATGGTCGCAGAGCTTGCGAACAGAAGGTAAGAATGAACACATTTGCTTTGCACTGGATGTTAAAATCAGCGACAAATGGCTTCTACCTCCATCGAAATCGATGAAGATCTCGTCGCAGTTCTCGAAGAACTCCATCGTCCAGTAAAGCAGGCCGCCCGCGAATTGATCGTCCTCGCGTTATATCGGCAAGGCGAGTTAAGTAGTGGAAGAGCTGCGGCGTTGCTCAAAGTCGGCCGCGAGGAATTTATTCGCCGCGCTTCTGCTCAAGGCATTCCTTATTTGCAGCTTCGGGAAGAGGAACTGGGCAGCGAGATACAAACGAGCAAAAAACTCTGAATAGGACGATCTCGAACTCCAGTCCCACAATTGCTCTGAACTCCATTGGACGTTTGTCTCTGATTACGAATTTTTTCGGTTCCATAATGATCCCACCCGCGGTCGGTCACGAGATTACGCGCTCAGTGCCAGTCCTTCCCGACTGGATCGCCATTGAGCCGCTTAGATTCCCAATTCCGAAAGCGGTATTGCGAAAGGCACTGGGACATGGAGAGCGTGAGGCAATTGCCCTTGCTCTTGAGTCGAAGCCGGCCCTTCTAATCGTCGATGAATTTGCCCGCTCGGAAGGTCGCGCGGATGCTAGGTGTTGACGTAGTTGGGACCGCCGGCATACTTTTGGCGGCCAAACGCAAAGGACTGATTGTGAGCCTTCGAGTTGAACTCGATGGACTTCTGCAGAACTCTTTTTTTCTAAGTCCTGAACTCTACAATGATCTTTTGCTGGCAGGCGGCGAGCCGCAAAAGAACTGAGCTTTCCTATGTTCGCGAAGATTCAGCGCATTCACTTTGTAGGTATCGGCGGTATCGGCATGAGCGGCATTGCGGAGGTGCTGCTTACGCTGGGATACAAGGTTTCGGGCTCGGATCTGCGCGAATCTTCGGTCACGAAACGCCTCGCCAGTTTGGGAGCGCTGATCTTCATCGGCCACCGCGGGGAAAACGTCACCGGCTCAGAGACTGTGGTGACGAGTTCGGCGATCGCGCGCGACAACCCTGAGATTGAGGCGGCGCGAGCACAAAAAATTCCCGTTATTCCCCGCGCCGAGATGCTCGCGGAACTGATGCGCCTGAAGTACGGCATCGCGATTGCTGGCATGCACGGGAAGACGACCACGACCTCCATGGTCGCTGCGGTGCTCGCTGCCGGAGGTCTCGATCCGACCGTCGTAGTAGGCGGGCGCGTCGATGCAATGGGATCGAATGCGCGACTGGGCAAATCGCAATATCTCGTTGCCGAAGCCGATGAAAGCGATCGGTCATTCCTCAAACTTTCGCCGATCCTCTCCATCGTCACAAATGTCGATCGCGAGCATATGGATTGCTATCGCGACATGGACGACGTGGATCAGGCGTTTGTGGAGTTCATGAATCGCGTTCCCTTTTACGGCGCCGTGATCGCGTGTACTGATAACGATCGGCTTGCGACGTTGCTGCCACGCCTTGAGCGTCGTGTAATCACTTACGGCACATCAGAAAAGGCGGACTTTCGCGCGAGTGTAATTGATGCTGCGGTGAAAGCCGCAGAGGGCGCTCCGCGAAGCCGGTTTGCAGTTGAGAACCGGGGCAAGACGGTTGGTGAGTTCGCGCTGCAGGTACCTGGCCATCACAACATCTTGAACGCTACGGCTGCAGTTGCCGCTGGAATTGGGCTCGACGTTTCTGCGGACAAGATTTCAGAAGCTTTGACGCAATTCCGTGGTGTAGATCGGCGCTTTCAATTGAAGGGGACTGCGGAAGGCGTGGCCGTGGTCGATGACTACGGCCATCATCCGACAGAAATTCGCGCTACGCTAGCCGCAGCGCGGCAGTGCGGTTACCGCAAGATCCATGTGATTTTTCAGCCGCATCGATACACTCGAACGCGCGATCTGGCCGAGGAGTTTGCAACCGCATTCCGTGATGCCGATACGCTGCAGATTTTGGATATATACGCTGCCAGCGAGGATCCCATTCCGGGAATTACGGCCGAGTCGCTGGTTCAGCGGATTCGTTCTGGGCGAAGTGATGTCCGCTATGCTGCCTCTTTTCAGGATGCCGTCAACTCGGCGGTTCGGCGCGCCGAGGGTGGAGACCTTGTTTTGACTCTCGGAGCGGGCAGTGTGTACCAGATTGGGCCGATGGTGCTGGAGGAATTGGAGAAGCGGACTGCAACCAAGAGCGCGTCGTAATGAACTAAAGCGAAGACCAACTTACAGGATGGCCCCGAAGATCGTTGGTAATACGCGAATCGCCCGCTTCGATAGTTGGTCCGCAGAGCCCGGACGCAGCCGCGAAACCCGCGACTGCCCCACCGCCCACCGGCGGCGGTTCTGTTATTTCGAAATCACTCCACAGGCGATGCGATCTCCGGCATTTCCTGCTGGATCGGACTTCATGTCATCGGCTTTGGCGTGAATCACCAGAGCTGTGCCGCCGTTGCTGAAGACTGAGTGAGTGTCGGTTCCGAGGGTTACATCAGGATCCATGACAGTAGCCTTGGCTGTGCCGTCGCTGGCCGCAGTGAAGTTTTTCATGTCACCGGCGTGATGGCCTTCGGGATTTTCCAAGCCGTGCTTCTTGTTGTCGGGATTAAAGTGGCTGCCGGCTGATTTGAAGTCCGGCGGATCGCATTTCGCGTTCTGATGGATGTGAATGGCGTGCTCGCCTGGTGGAAGATTTTTCAGGTCGAGTTTGATCTTCACGCCTTTCTTTCCTGCGGACCGCAGCGTTGCCGTGCCTACGTCCTCACCTTGCGCGTTCTTCATCTGCACAGTCGTGCCTTTATCTTTCGCGCTTGCCGAGATCGCGATTGCCGCGAAGAAAATGATGTAAGGCAGTATTCGCTTCTTCATTTGCCGAAAATCTCCTCGGTTTATCGTCTCTCACTCGCTGCGACCGTTGCTTTATTTCCAGGTGGCGCCGTCGGAATCGTTATGTCGAGCTTGGTCACTTGGCCGAAAGTGGTGAGCGGCTTGTCGAATTCTTTCGGATTGCCTACAACCAGAACCGCCAGCTTGCTTTTATCGATGTACTTGCGCGCAACGCGGTTCACGTCTGCAGCCGTCACTTTTTCTACGGCGTCACGGAATCGCTCGAGGAAGTCTTTGGGATAACCGTACAGCTCGTAAGTCAACTGCTCACTCAGAACCTTGTCCGGTGAGTCGTACGCGAAAATGAAACCGTTGAGGATTGAGTCTTTCGCCTGTTTTAGTTCGGCGTCGCTGGGCGGATTGCTGAGCAGATCGTCGATTTGCTTGTAAAGTCCTTCGATTGCCTTTCCGGTCGAACCGCTCTTTGTGCCCATGCTGATGTCGATCAGGTTTTTGTGGTTGTAGCTCGCACCGATGCCGCCGCCGACAGAGTAAGCCAGTGCCTGCGTAGCGCGAAGGTTTTTGAACAGCCGGGAAGAGAAGCCTCCGCCGAAAATTTCGTTCATGACGCGCACCGCGAAGTAATCGGGATTGTCGCGGCGAATTCCAAGGCCGATCAGGCTGATGTCACTCTGATTTACGTCGTCCTTTTCCGCCAGATAGACTCCAGACTTCGGTCCCGGAACGGGAATTTGCGGCGGATTGTATGGAGTCCCTTTCGGTAACGATCCGAACGCCTGACGCAGACGCGCTTCCATCTGTTTGGAATCGAAGTCGCCGACGACTCCGATGATGATGTTGTTGGGCGCCAAGTGCTGTTTGTGCCAGTTGACCAAGTCCTGTCTTGTGACGGCATCGACGGTCCAATACTCCATTTCGCGCGCATAGGGACTTTGCGGGCCGTAGCCCAAGATGGCAGCTTCACGCCCGGCAATGCTGCCGATCTCGTCATTACGGCGCGAAATTGCGGTCTTTATGCGGCCTTTGACAAGCTCGATCTTGTCTTCACGAAATGCGGGATGCTCCAGGAGATCAAGAAACGCGGCGAATACCTGATCGAGGTTCTGCTTCAAGCAGTTGAAGCTGAGCGAGGTGGTATCGACGCTTCCGGCTGCTTCTACTCGGGCGGCAATGGCCTCGAGTTCATCATCGAGTTGATCGCCGGTTTTGCTGTCCGTGCCGCCGGTGCGCCAAGTGGAAGCATAGATCGAGGTCAATCCGACCTTCGATGCCGGCTCCGAACTTGATCCGCCCTTTACCAAAGCAGTCGCGCTGATTAGCGGTAGCTCATGATCCTCCTGCAGCATGATCACCATGCCATTGGAGAGCTGAATGCGCGTGGGCTCTTGTGGCGTGAATTTGTGAAGCGGAGGGATGGGGACTTTTTGCCAGGGTTCCTGCTGAGCGGTGACGTGCAGCGTGGCCAGCAGCACGAAAAACAATACGATCCATTTTGAAGCAGTCGTTACGTTTAGACGTTGTGCGTGCATTTGCGAGTCTCGGTTTATATAGAAGAGAGAAGAGGAATGGAGAGCGTAGGGCACGACCGACAATTCTATCTGAGCGTAGAGGTGCAGCAACAACAGAACCGCCGGCGGCAGTAGCCGCTAGGGCAGCCGCGTGTGTTGCGGCTGCGTTCTAGATAGCTTGGAACAGCATGGGTGCTTTCGGAAGATATCCATCCGGACATCTCCGCGAAGCTAACGCCGGGTGTTTCCGCTATTTCGCAAACCACTTCCACTCTGCCCAGTCACGGAACCAACCTTGTACCCGTTCTGTAATTGTCGCTTGCGGCAGGGTAGAAGGATTGAAGGCGGCGTCAATCGCTTCAGATAGGCTCTTCGCATTTCGGAACGAGGTCAGGATGAGAAACGCTTCGGGAGTCACTCGTTTGAAGTAGACGAGGTAATCGACGCGATGCACGACCACAAAAATCGATTTCGGCTTCGACTTGCGGACTCGCCTCACGCGTGCGCGGTTACGTCGTTCGGAGAACGTGTTGCTGGCCTCATCTGACTCCTGGTCTGCTTCTTCCCGTATTTCCAGCAGCAGTTTATCGACGGGGTACTGCAGATCGACCAATTGAATGTGTGGCTGGAGATGCAGCTGCGGCTCTTCGCCTAACTGGGCGATGTCACCGAGCGTGAGCGCCGAATCTTCAGCGGCATCGAAGCATTCCGTGTCTGCCCATTCCAGGCGAACCATATCGAGTGCAAGCTGTTCGTGTGGATGAATGTATTGCGGATTCGCGCGCAGCCACGATTCCAGGCGTGAGCCCAGATTGCGTAACGTAAAAGATCGCGAAGGATTCGCGGTGAGATATGCCTGAACGAGCGCATCAAACTTGTCGTCACCAACGACGGCACGTAAACCGACGAAGTCTTCGTTCAGGCTTGAGATGATGCGAAACCAATAAGAGCGGCTGTAGATCTCGAGCCGCTCGGTTGAGCTCAAGCGATCGTTTGGCTTGATGATCGTTTCGGCAACCTGCTGCATAGATTCGCCGCCCTGAGTGTGATCCGCAATACCTTCCTGGGAATTCAGCGGCGTGTAGAGCGCCTTCGTGAAATGGCGTTGGAGTTCTGCGAGATTCATCCCGACACCACCGCCAGTTCTGGAACATTCGATGGCACGTAACGATTCGCCTTGAGGGCTTCCGCATGAACTTGATCGAAGGATGGGATGTGATCATCCCATTCAAGCAAAGTGGGGGTCGGACCGGCGAGTTCGATCGCGCGTGCATATAACTTCCACACTGGATCGATCACCGGATGGTCATGCGTGTCGAGAATGTACTTCTCAAACTTCGAGTGTCCGGCAATGTGGATCTGCGCCACGCGCTCCGCCGGTACGGCTTCGACATAAATATTCGGGTCGAAGTTATGGTTCTGCGACGAGACGTAAATGTTGTTCACATCCAGCAGAATCCCGCAGCACGCC
>Ga0134126_10003983_pt1 | contig 18471 bp, 17 predicted proteins | sample KB31752_FD_96881 | JGI IMG/M metagenome (GOLD analysis project Ga0134126, IMG submission 96881) | Terrestrial soil microbial communities with excess Nitrogen fertilizer from Kellogg Biological Station, Michigan, USA - KB3-175-2 | ecosystem: Environmental > Terrestrial > Soil > Unclassified ...
AACAGGTTGGCTCAAAGACCGCGTTGCCCCGCTTAGAGTCGTGTATGACCAGCAGAATAGAACTTCCGTCCCGATCGAGTTTCCGCAAACTTCTCCTTCTCCGAACAATTCAGACTAAGGCTGCAGCGTCGGATTCAAACTAAATTTCGGCGATGACCACAGCCGCTAATCAATTTGCAGCCTCGACGAAGGAAGCAAGAATTGACGTCGGAAAATACTTCTCGACTGCGACTGCGCCGGCTCTGACCGCGATTGTCGGCGATGTGTCAGGAAAAGGCCTGCCGGCTGCGATGCGTGTTGCCATGATCCTCGGAGCCTTGCGCGCGAGACTTCGCACGATCCCGGAGAAATTCTCGGGGCTCTCAGCAACGCGCTAAAACGGCATGTTCACTTCTCGGCCGCAAATGTAGGGAGAGATATGTCCTGCATTCGCAACGGCATAACAGCCGTATGCGCTGGTGCATGGCCAACTGCAACCTTCGAGCGTCTCGCCCTGCTGTCGGATGGTGTGCCTGAAGCGCGCGCAGACAGCGGCGAACTCTACGGCTTCGATCGTCTTCCGAACCTTACCTTGATGCCCGCCTGTGACATTGCCGAAGGGGCACAGCGATTCGGTCAGGGGGACGATATCACTGTCCTGACGCTTGCCATCGCCGAGAACTAGTCCTATTACGGGCGGCAGCGCAATCATTGGCTGGTCGAATATTCGGATGTACTCTGTCGGCCACGAGGGAACCGCAGAATTACGCCAATAGCAGTGAGGCGAAGAGACCTCCCGCGGGCGCCTAGAGAAAAACATCGAAAAAATTTAAGCCGGTTTCGCAAAATAAGTAATTGTGGATTTCATTACGGGCATCGTAGTGTCAAGCATTCCAAGGGTAACGGGTGTGCATATTTCTGCGCAGAGATGGATGGCGTGGTTTCTGCTTCTCCTGGACGGAAACGACATCTGCGCCCAGAACTCCAGGAAAACGAAATTCCCGTTCTGTCTCATACGGATGGCGCTCGCAGATGTTCAAGGATACTCTTGCTGAAGCTTCAAGCTGGGAAGTGTGAGGGCGGGAGAGTATAAATTCTGACCGATTACGACGGTAATTATTCACAAAAAAATGTTCGCCGGAAAGAGTGTGGCGGGCGAAGCGACACGTGACCGAGTCCGAAATGGACGCTTGCCCTTTGATTAGTCATGGCTACAATTGGCAGCAATGAGGTAGTTGGACCGCTCAATTTTGGTGACATTGGACGACGTTCCGGACAAATTTGAGCATCGAATCGGTATGGACTTCGCTAAAAACGGCGCAGAAACATTCTCGGTCAGAAGAATGAGGGATGGCATGGAAAAGATTATTCGATCTGGATTGATTGCAGCATTGCTGATGTGCCCGATGCAGGTGCTGGCGCAACCGGGCCCTTCGCCGATGGACAAGGTGCGCGTGCTTGCCGGTGAGCACGCCATCACAACCGGAAAGCGCCACGGCATTTATTGGGTCGAGGTGGAAGGCAGTGACATCTTTGGCACAGGCGCAACGTTGGAGGAAGCTGCGATTGACTTCTTGGCTGATGCCGACCTGGAAGCGAACGAAGCGAATCGTCCCAAGCTGAGGACCCTGCCGCAAGAAACAAAGCCGAAAATCGACTGTGCCCAATCGTACTGCCTGTAGGTGACTGCACGCTACGGAATGACGTCCTGGGGAGCTACGACATCGCGATTACGATGTTAATCATAGCCGGCCTTTGAATTTTCTTACTCAAAGTCTGATTGCTGATCGGACTTCAATTGGGGGTTTGGCGATCCTGCCTCCTCGACATCTTGAAAATTGCTAAGGCCTACGCCAACCAGCCGAAAGAGCTGGGTTCGCCTCACGTCTACCCGTTCTCGCAATGTAAGCGCGATTGAGGTAAGCTCCTCGCAAGAAGCGGTCGGAGCCGGGGGCGTGAGGCTGCGCGTCAGGATCGTAAACTCTTTCGTCTTCAGCTTCAGGACCACGGTCCGGGCAGAGCGCGCATTGGCGTGCGAGGCTTTCCAGACCTTCTCCGAGAGTCGGCGAATTTGCGGCTCGGTATCCATCAGCGGAATATCTTCCGGAAAGGTGTCTTCAGCAGAGATCGACTTGCACACTCGATTCGCCACCACAGGATTGTCGTCGATGCCTCGGGCGAGTTGATACAGACGAAGACCGTAGCTGCCGAAATGATTTTCAAGCGTCGATAGTTCAAGCGTGTAGAGATCGCCCACAGTACCGATTCCAACCGCGTTCATGCGATTTTCTGTGACGCGTCCCACACCCGGAATGCGGCCCACCGGCAGTGGCAGAAGAAAGCTCTGCACCTGGTGCGGCTGAATGACAAACAGGCTATCGGGTTTCTTCCAATCGGAAGCGATCTTGGCCAGAAACTTGTTTGGCGCGACACCTGCGGAGGCTGTCAGGTTTAACTCCTGGCGTATCTGCTCGCGAATCATCTTCGCCACGCGGGTTGCTGTCGGGAGTTCCAGCTTGTTCTTGGTCACGTCAAGGTAGGCTTCATCGAGAGACAACGGCTCGATCAGGTCAGTGTGACGTCGAAAAATCTCACGCACACTAATCGATACCGCCTTATACCGTACGAAGTCGGGTGGAATGAAGATCGCTTCCGGGCAAAGACGTTCCGCGCGCACCGCAGGCATGGCGGAGCGAATGCCATAACGGCGAGCTTCGTAAGAAGCGGCACAAACCACCGAGCGATTGCCGCGCCATGCAACTACGACCGGCCTTCCTCGAAGCTTTGGATTGTCTCGTTGTTCTACCGAGGCATAGAAGGCGTCCATGTCGACGTGAACGATCTTTCGTACTGTCCTCGGTTCTTCCATAAGCTCAATCTCGACGCTCGATGTTCGTCTTATATTCGCCTATTATAGGAGGTATGTCGATTTCCGGGCAGCCTATTTTAGACGTTCCGGGTTGGGCGGGTCTGCGAGAGGAGCTAAGCCTTCGCAATCTTCGTTACGCGACCACGCACGGCTATTTGTATGAACGATCAGATGGCCGGGTTCCCAGTATCATTTTCGGCCGCGATGACAATGGCCGGCATGGTAATTTCCATCCGAAGGCGTATCAGAGAATTTGTGCCAATGATCAGTGGGCGAAACGGCTCGAAAAAGTTCATACCGCGTCTAAGCGATCGCGTCTCCACTCCAATTGGCAGTGGAAGGAGCTGGATTGCTGCAATAGCTCCGACGCGTTGTTGATGAGCATCTTTTGTCATCCAGGCGTGTTGGACAATCCATCCGTTCGAGCGCTGTTAGACATCGACTCGAAGATCGATCCGGAATTCGGGTATAAGCCGCGTAGTCCGTTACACGGCGGTAAGCGAGACAATACCGAAATTGACATGAAGGTCGGTGAATTGCTGGTGGAGGCCAAGCTTACGGAGTCGAATTTTCAATTTGCAAATATGGGCCTGATCTCGCGTTATCGTGACCTGGAAGCAGTCTTCGACGTGTCGGAGCTTCCCACTCGCAACGGCAAGCAATGCGGGTATCAGTTGATTCGAGGTGCGCTGGCAGCCTATGCCACAGGAAGCAGTTTTTGTGTTTTCTGCGACTCGCGCCGTCCGGATCTGGTGGAAAGCTGGTACAGAATCATGCGGGCGGTTCGGTCCTTCGAGCTTCGTTGTCGACTCAAGCTGCTTACATGGCAAGAACTGGCGTGTGTTCTGTCGAAGGATCTTCAACAGTTTTTAGCCTTCAAATATGGCATCTTCCCCGTAGCATCGAATCGCACAGTCTTAGGTTGAAGCCGTACGGAGCCACGTCTCCATCTGTTCGTGATCGACCAGGCCCGGCTGCTGGAAAACTGGACGTCCAGCCTTAAGCACAACGAAGTTGGGAATACCTTGCACTTGAAAGCGGGCAGAGAGTTGAGGGTTGGCTTCGGTGTCGACCTTCAGGACGATGGCCTTGCCGGCCATATCGGCTGCGGTACGCGAAACCTCTGGAGCCGCGGCCCGGCATGGGCCGCACCAACTGGCCCAGAAGTCCACCAAAATGGGCACGGTGGCGTGTTGGACAATGTCGTCAAAGGCAGCAGAATCGACGGCAAGCGGTTCCGCAAGCGGAGGAAGCTCGGCCTTACAGGCTCCACATCGTCCAATTGCACTTAGATGTTTCGCGGAGACTCGGTTCTTCTGTTTGCAATGAGCGCAGGTGCGAATCACAGCCATAGAATGACCTCCAGTTGCTACTTCTTAGCGCCCACAAAATCAGGCAGGAGTTCTCGACGCTCAACTTTGCCGCGAGCCGCCCGTTCATATTGAACAGGCCACGCGCCCGGTTTGTGAAGAACTTCCGCGGCGTGCAACGGCCAGTATGGATCGCGGAGCATTTCCCGAGCCAACGATACAACATCTGCCTGTCCTGTGCGGATAATCTGATCGGCCTGTTCGGGTGATGTAATCATGCCCACCGCGCATGTTGGAATACGGGCCTCACGACGAATGCGCTCTGCGAAGGCAACCTGATATCCAGGCCCGACGGGAATCTGTTGACGAGGATGATTACCGCCAGAAGAACAGTCCACCAGATCGATGCCTTCTGCTTTCAAAACATTTGCGAACTCGATGGAGTCCTCGACCGTCAGTCCGCCCGACGGAAATTCGTTGGAGGGTCCAACCCAATCCGTGATGGAAAGGCGCATCCAGACCGGCAACCGGGCAGGGAAGTTGGCGCGCACCGCACGAACCACTTCCAGCGGAAAACGAATACGGTTCTCAAAGCCGCCGCCGTATTCGTCGGTTCGCGTATTGGACAGCGGCGACAGGAATTCGTGCAACAGATAGCCGTGCGCGCCGTGAATTTCCACAAGAAGGAACCCTGCCGCTTCGGCTCTTCGAGTAGCGGCCGCAAAGTCCGCGATCACTTTGTCCATGCCGGCACGGTCCAGTGCTCGCGGAGTGGGATACGCTTCAGCGAAGCGCTCCGCGCTGGGCGCAACTGCCTGCCATCCGCCTTCACTTGCCGGCAACGTATTTGGGTTTGCCGCCCATGGTACGGGCATGCTTGCCTTTCGACCGGCGTGGGCCAATTGGATCGCCGGAACTGCTCCCTGTGCCTTGACGAAGTCGGTTATTTGAGCCAGAGGTGCAATGTGTTCATCCGACCAGATTCCAAGATCGCCGGGTGTGATGCGTCCTTCCGGACTAACAGCGGTCGCTTCGGCGAAGACCGTTCCTGCTCCGCCAACAGCGCGGCTGCCAAGGTGCACAAATTGCCAATCATTCGACAACCCATCGAGATAGCTGTACTGACACATGGGCGAGACCACAATGCGGTTGGGAAAGGTGACCGAGCGCTGTTTGAGAGGAGAGAAGAGGCCTTCCGGTGCGATTGCCATTGGCTATTGGATGTATAGAAGCAGAGGAAGGTTCGTGATTTCGACCGGTGTTTACGACAGCCTCTAATCGTTGACGTCAGCTTGCTTCTTGTCTTTTCGTTGACGGCGTCTCGATTCGTACGCTGCCTTGAATCTTTCGTATTTTGCCTGCAATTCATCCAGTTCCAGATCACTCAGATTTTCGATATCGATCATCTGGTCGCGAGCTTTATCAATCGAACGAATCAGCTCATTCAGCTTCAGATTGATGGCACGGGCATCCCGGTTCTGCGTGTTCTGGATCAAGAAGACCATCAGGAAAGTGACGATGGTCGTTCCGGTGTTGATCACCAGTTGCCAGGTATTTGAAAAATGAAAAATCGGGCCCAGGAGTGCCCATACCAGAACCACGACTCCAGCTCCCGCGAACGCCCATCTTGAACCCAGCCATCCAGAGGCTTTGGCTGCGAACTGCCCAAACCAGTCGTTTGTCGCTTTGACTCGCACCTCTCCGGGGGGCTTGCTCATGCGGAAACTCCCTCAAACCTTGCGATTTCGCCTACGTCGCCATCTTATGGGAAAAATCCGCATTTGCGACGCCCCGCCTAAGGTTACTCCGCTGGCACGCTCTGGGCAGGGAGTCGATAGACGTCCGGCCCGACACAGTTGGCAACAAGCCCAGTGAAATCGATCTGATATTGCCATCGACTGCATGTTAGTGTGAAACAAAGTTTGACTCGACGTGAACTCGTGGAGCTGTGACCATGGATCACCCAGACAACATCGTGCAGCAGTTGTTTGCGGAAGCGATGGGCATTCCCCACGATAATCGAGTGGCTTTCCTCGAAACAAGATGCCAGGGACTGCCGGATTTTCGCCGCCGGGTAGAAACGTTGCTTGGAGAACACGACGGGAATAACGGTGCGGTGAATGGTTCTTCCTGGGATTCGGCAACGGTGGTTCCTGAGCGAACGTTTCGCGGACAAGGATTGGCCCAGGAACTCTTCTCGGGCGATATTGACTGATCGAACAACTGGGCATCGGTGGCATGGGCGTGGTGTATCGCGCGCAGGACGAAAAGCTGGATCGCGTTGTCGCAGTCAAGATCCTGACTCCGGGAGTACTGACGAGCGAGGACGCCAGAGACTGTTTTCGGCACGAAGCGTTGGCGTTGGCTCTGGCCAGGCTGAATCATGCGCATATTGCAGCACTCTACGACGTAGGAGAACAGGATGGCGTCGACTACATCGTCATGGAACGCGTCCAGGGGCATCGGAAGTCAGCAACCGCGAATATCAGGAATTCGTGAATCACGGAGGTTATCAGAAGCCAGAGTACTGGCCTGCCGTGTTGCAGAAGAATGGTCAAGCCCTGAGCTGGAGTGAAGCGCTGCAGTTGTTCCGTGACACGACTGGACGGCCCGGTCTGTCGACATGGGAAGGGGGACATTATCCGAAAGGAAAAGGCGATCTTCCTGTGTCCGGGGTGAGTTGGTACGAAGCCGCCGCCTACGCTAAGTTCGTCGGTAAATCGCTGCCGGTACTCGGACAGTGGTACCAGGCGGCTGACTTTGACATCGCAGGGTACACGGTGCAGACGAGCGACTTGAGAAGCGCGGGCCTGTCCCCCACAGGGATCAATCTAGGGCTTGGGCCGTACGGCACCTATGACATGGCAGGGAACGTGCGCGAGTGGATTGCCAACCCCCTCGATGGCGATATGCGATTCATTCTTGGCGGATCGTGGAAGTCTCCCAACTACCTCTATACCAGTCCGGAAGCGCTGCCGCCTATCGACAGGTCCGATACGAATGGATTACGGTGCGTGCGCAATCTGGGGCTACTCCCGGCAGCGGCCAAAGAAACCATTCACCGGGTCACCCGCGACTTCGCCAGTTATAAGCCGGTCAGTGACGAAGTATTTCGTGCCTACAAGCTGCTCTACGCCTATTCGAACGCGCCGCTGAATGCAACGGTGGAAGGAGTGGTGAAGGAAACCGAGGACTGGCGCGAAGAAAAGGTTACCTTCGACGCAGCATACAACGGCGAACGGATGGCCGCTTATTTGTTCCTGCCGAAACGTGTGCGCGCGCCGTACCAGACGGTCCTCTTTTTTCCCAGCGCGCGAGTACTATTCCTGCCGCCAGATATCAATGCGCTCGGCGACGTGAATTACTTTGACTACATCATTCAGAGCGGTCGCGCCGTTGTTTATCCCATATATAAGCAGACGTATGACCGACGATCCATCAAGACACTTCCCAATGGCGCCGTCGATCTTCCAGTCGACTGGTATAAGGATGCTGCCCGGACGCTCGACTACCTCGATACGCGGTACGACATCGACAAGAACAAGATGGCGTATCTCGGAGTCAGCATTGGCTCTGCCTATGGCGTGATTATCGCCACTTTGCTTCAAGACCGGTTGAAAACCGCAGTCTTTCTGGACGGAGGCTATTTTCTCCAGAAGCCTCCTCAGGGAGTTGATGGAGCTGACTTCGCCCCGCGCATGAAAAAGCCGGTGTTGATGGTGAATGGCCGCTACGACTATACTTTCCCTCTTGACACTTCACAGGATCCACTGTTCCGCATGCTTGGGACGCCCGTAAGCGAAAAAACTCATATCGTGCTCGACACTCCTCACGACGTGAGCCAGCAGCGAGCAACGCTAATCCGAAAAGTGCTGGGCTGGCTGGATCGCTATTTGGGAAGAGTGAACTCGATGGACTGATGGCCCCACTCGCATCAACAAAATGGGTGCCAAGAGGAGCCTGGGCAAGAAGCCGCGGTCTTCTCTGAGGAACGGTTTGAAGAAGGAATCGGTTTTCAAGGGCAACTTTTGTGGACATCAGATGTGCAACCTGATGAAATTGTCGACGGGAGTTGCGCCCTTTGAAAATCGTTAGCGGGCCTACTTGCGTGGCCCAAGTTGGTGACTTCTGCGGAGAAGGCGCCGTGTGGCATGCGCCAGAATTCGCACTGTACTGGACGGACATTAACAGATTCCTGATTCATCGTTACGATGCCGGCAGTCACGATGTCGAGACGTGGGAATTTTCGGAACCGGTGACGGCTGTGAACATGACGACGCGAGACGATACGCTCGCAGTTGTTCTGGGTTCGCGCGTCATTCTATGGGAGCCGCGGACTGGCCGCGAATTTCCAACCGCTTTTCAGCTTAGCGGTTGGCCGCATGTTCGGCTGAACGATGCGCGTCCTGATCCCCGAGGTTCGTTGTGGCTCGGCTCCATGAGGAACAACGTGAATCCAGACAAGACCACGCGCAGCACTGGCGGGACCGACGGAGTTCTCTACCGTCTTGATCCGGATGGGTCCATCAGCGAGTGGAGAGCGAACCTTGGCGTATCGAACACGGTGGCGTGGAGTCCTGATCAGACCCGCTTTTACTTTGGCGACAGTCTGGCCAATTCGGTGCGCTGCTACGACTACAACGTAATCGATGGAAGTATCAGCGGGGAGCGGCCATTCTTCGAAGGCTTTCCGCGCGGTGTGCCGGACGGCTCAACTGTCGATGCCGAGGGATATCTGTGGAATTGCAGGTTCTATGGCGGTTGCATCGTTCGTGTCGCGCCGGATGGCACTATCGATACGGTGATTGAAATGCCGATTTCAAATGTGACTACATGTACCTTTGGCGGCAAAGATTTGCACACTCTATACGTTACCAGCGCGTCTGCAGAATCGCATGGAGAAGACCTTGCAGGCGGCCTGTTCGCCATCGAGACAGACGTTTGCGGACAAGCAGAAAATCGGTTCTCAATTCCCGAACAAGCATCCTGAACAGCATCTGCAAACAAGCGAGAAACGGCGACACGAAAGCCTCAGTAGATAGAAGCCAGACTTTCATCGCCATAGCCAATCTAGAAAATGATATCTTCAGCGACAGCAGGGACGAACAAAATGGCTACGAAGATACTTCAATCGCAGGGATTGCCGACTCGCCCGGCACCGACGACAACCGGCACGGCACCATCAGAGCGGCTGCTTTCTCTGGATGGTCTGCGCGGCTTCGACATGCTGTGGATTATCGGCGGTCAGTTCATGATCCATGGGTTGGCCAAGGTATGGCCGGACAGGTTCTGGATAAGCTTGTCGGCGCAGTTTGAGCATGTGCCATGGCAGGGGTTGCATGCGTTCGATGTGATTTGGGCGCTGTTCATGTTCATGGTGGGAGTGTCGCTGACCTTCTCCATTGCCAAGCGGAAGCGGATGCGTGAAAGCCATGGCGCAATTTACGGGCACGCCGTCAAACGCGCGGCGCTTCTCTTCATTCTAGGCATGATCGCGCAAGGCAATCTCCTCCAATTCAACTTGTCGACGTTCCACCCTTTTTATAGCGTGTTGCATGGCATTGCCGCCGGATATCTGATTGCCACCATCGTTACGTTGAACTTCAAGGCAAAGGGGCAGGCGATCACCACCACAATTTTTCTGGTGAGTTATTGGATTTTGTTGCTGACGATTCCGGTTCCCGGTGTGGGCCGTGGTGTATTAACTCCCTATGGAAACGCGGCTACCTACGTTGATCATCTTGTGTTTGGCAGGTTCTCCTATGTGCCGTTAGGGCAGGAGAACACGTGGATCCTGAGTTACCTGGGATTTGCGTCTTCGGTGCTGCTGGGTGTACTTGCGGGTGAAATGCTGCTTTCCGCGTGGGCAAAAAAAGTGAAATGCGTGATGCTCTATGGCTACGGCACCTGCTTGGTTGTCCTGGGCCTGATCTGGAGCCTGTGGCTGCCTATCGTCAAGCTGATGTGGACCAGTTCCTTCGTGCTGGTCGCCGGCGGCATCAGTTGCCTACTGATGGCGACCTTCTATTTAGTGATCGATGTGCTTGGCTACCGGAAATGGGTATTTCCATTTACAGTAATCGGGATGAATGCATTGGCTGTGTATATGGCAACGGAGATGTTCGATTTTCGCAAGATCGGCGACATTTTTGTTGGAGGCCTGTTGCCGCGCGTAGGCCGGTGGGATGAAGTGCTGTCGGCCGCTGCCTCGTTAACCATTATCTGGTTGATCCTCTACTGGATGTATCGCACGCGAACATTTGTGAAATTGTGAATCACTGTGTGAGAGGAGCTTCGAATGCGTCGTAGAGATTTTCTTGGAGCCGCGATTGGGGCGGCTGTAGTGAACTCGTGTGCCTTTGGCAGCGCCTCCGCCGGAATTTTGTCAGGGCCGATCGGCGCGCCATCTTACACAACTACCAAGCAGACCGGTGTTGCTTCAATGGCGATCGGAGTGATGATCGCGCCCTCATATGGCAACCCCGAAATAGCCATTGCGCGGGTCAAAGAGTTGGGAATGTCGAATTGCTTCCTGAGTCTTGACGGCTACATTGGGAAGTTCAGCCCGTCGGCAGCGGATCAATTGAGTGCGGCGCTGCAGAAACACGGAGTCATCCCTACCAGTGCTGAAGTCGTCGGGCCAGGACGCCTGGTGTGGGATTTTTGGGATGGCCCGGAAACTATTGGACTCGTCCCGCCTGCGACCCGAGCCGCTCGTATTGAAGCGCTGAAGCAGACTTCCGACTTCGCCAAGCATCTGGGCATACCCCGGGTGCAAACACATTGCGGATTCCTTCCCGAGAATCCGAGAGACCCCTTCTACCAGCCGTCGGTGCGTGCGATCCGTGAAGTAGCCATCCACTGCGCCGGGAACGGACAGGATTTTCTGATGGAGACTGGACAGGAAACGCCGACCACCATGGCTCGCGCCATTATGGATGTGAATCAGCCGAATCTCGGCGTAGGCCTCGATACAGCAAACCTGATTCTGTACGGAAAAGCCGATCCAGTCGATGCAGTCGACATGATTGGCCCACATATTCGCAGTGTTCACGCCAAGGATGGAATGTGGCCGACCGACCCGATGAAATTGGGCAAGGAAGTGCTGATCGGTACGGGTCGGGTAGATTTTCTGCAGGTATTTTTAAAACTCAAAAAGCTCGGCTATCAGGGAGCGATCACTATTGAGCGCGAAACCTCTGGTCCACAGCAGATGGCAGATGTGAAGCACGAGAAACTGTATCTCGAGCGAGTGCTATCCAAAGTTCGTTCCAACCCCACGTAGATCAGGAGTCTTTATCCATGGATAGAAGAAAATTTGTCGGAACTGCTGCTGCCGCTTCCGGAATCCTGCTGCTGAAACCGAAAACCGTGTTCGGTTATGAAGCGAATTCTGCGGTTCGGATGGCGCTGTTGGGCTGCGGCTCACGGGGAACCTCTGTGGCGGAGTCATTTCTGAACAACACCAGCGCACGCTTCGTCGCTCTGGCAGATTTGTTTCCGGACAAACTGGGGCCGGCAAAGACTCGCCTCGATCAGATCGGGGGACAAAAGGGGTATCCCAACATCGACGAGAAGATGATGTTCCATGGCTACAAGGCCTATGAGGAAGTCGCCAATTCGCCGGATGTAGACGCGGTTCAAATTTCAACCACGCCATTTTTCCACGTGCAACATCTCGATGCGGCGGTCCGGGGCGGCAAACACGTCTATTGCGAGAAGCCACTCGGCGTGGATGTGGCACAAGCGAAACAGGCACTCGAGATCGGCAAGCGTGCGGAAGGACACATCAGCCTGGAAGTTGGTTTCCAGATTCGCAGCGCGCCACCGTTTGTGGAGATGATCCGGCGCATACAGCAGGGCGCGTTAGGCAAGATCGGCGCCATCGCCGCGCACTACAATGCTCCCGGCGTCAGCTACCCTCCCATGCCCAATATGTCGCCCGATGAGCTGCGAATTCGCCGCTGGTACTGGGACCGTGTGTTGTCGGGCGACATCATCGTCGAGCAAGCGATTCACTTGATCGACATCTGCAACTGGGCGTTGCAATCGCACCCCGTCAAAGCGACCGGCATCGGCGGAAGAAACATCATTTCTCATACCGGAGATACCTGGGACAACTACGAAGTTGCGTTTACGTATCCGAATAATGTTCACGTCAGCTTTTCCTGCACGCAGTTTGGACCGAACGATTGGTTCGATGTATCGGCCCGCATGTTTGGCGCCGATGGTCACGCGGAAATTCCATACTCCGGACCGATGCGCATTGCTGGCAAAAACGCTTGGGCGTGGGCCGCAGATCAAACTGCGCAGCCGTCTGCACCTACCAAATTTGCCGCCAATGGAGTTTTCAGCGACAACCTGGCTCAGGCACAGCGCGAAAAAGATCGCGGCTTTATTGACAGCATAACGTCGGGAAATTTCCATAATCAATCGGCCGTTGGTGTAGAGACGGCTTTTAGTGCCATGCTGGGTCGAATGGCGGGACGCCGGGGTGGTGACGTTACATGGGAAGAATTGATGCAGCACGGCGAGAATTATGAACTCGGCATCAACATGAAGCAATTCTCCTGAGCCTTATGTTGCTATTGTGACCGAGGGCGAAGGGCGTCGGGGCAGGTCGCGCTACACATGCGTGTTGAGCGCGATCTCCAGTTCTTCCAAACTCTTGCCGCGGGTCTCAGGAACAAATCTGTACACGAGCGCGCCTCCAAGAAGACAGAGGATGCCGTAGAGCAGGAACGTACCGGACATGTTCACAAGGTTCACCAAGGCAGGAAAGCTGTAGGTGAGCAGGAACGAAGACGCCCAAAGGCTGGCGACTGCGGTCGAAACACCGGCGCTGCGCAGTCGATTTGGAAATATCTCCGAAATGACAACCCAGGTGACGGGAGCGAGTGAGACGGCATAGAAGGCGATAGCGCAAAGTGTGAGTGTCAGCACAAACCGGCCGGGAAGATGTGCGCGGTAGGCGTAAGCGGCCAGAAGATCCGCTATTCCGATCCCACAACATCCAACCAGCAGCAGCACTCTTCGCCCGAATCGATCCACCAACATCATTGACAGCACTGTAAACACAAGGTTCACGATGCCCGTGACAATGATGTTGACCAGGACCGCGCTGACTCCATAGCCGGCGTTCTTGTACACCTCCTCCGCATAGTTGAAGAGGATGTTGATTCCGCTCCATTGCTGCAGTATGGCCAGACCGACACCAATCAGCAGGACGAATCGAAGATTCGGCGCCAGTAGGCCTGTCCAGGAAGCCGACCGCTCCGATTCACTCGCGAGCGAATCGTCAATTTCACCGAGCGCGCGGCGCGCGTAGTCGTCGCCGCCGATACCTGCGAGCACTTGAAATGCTTTTTCATTCCACGCCTTCGATGCCAGCCAGCGCGGGCTTTCCGGAATGAAAATCAGGCACACGACAAAAATAATTGCAGGCAGCGCAACGGCGGTGAACATCCAGCGCCAACCGTAGTGGCCGTTCCATGAAGCTGCGATGAAAGACATAGTTGCATGCTCAGGAACTTTTTTCGCAATCGCCCAATTCACAATTTGTGCGGCCATGATTCCACAGACAATCGCAAGTTGGTTCAGACTGACTAACCGGCCACGCCAACTTGCCGGTGCAATCTCTGCAATGTAGGTTGGCGAAATGTTTGAGGCCAGACCGATGGCAACACCACCCGTGATTCTCCATGCAATGAACGCGTCAAAATCAGGAGCCCAACCCGTGCACACCGATGAAATAGCAAAGAGTACTCCTGAAGTGAGCAATATCTGTTTGCGCCCGAATTTCCAATTCATCGCGCCGGCGAGGAACGACCCGGCAAGGCAACCGAGTAGAGCGCAACTGTTGGCCCACCCGATCAGACGGTCCGACTGCAAATGAAAATGGGCTTCATAAAAAGGCTTGGCTCCGCCAATCACGACCCAATCGTATCCGAAGAGAAGGCCACCCAAGGCGGCAATCGAAGCAATCGCCCAAATATATAGGGCGTGGATGTCACGCTCGTCCGCGGTAACTTTAGCGATGGGCGACGCCATAATGGAGTGCTATTGCCTGCGTTCGGGCAGAAGCTGCTTTTCCTGGTCGCGCAGTAGATCGGCTGCGCGAATCTGATTCGGATCCATCTCCAAAATAGAGAGCAACAGGACGTGCGCTTCAGGCGTGCGATCCAATCCGATATAAGCCTGGGCGCGCAAGAACTTCGATTCGATAAGATTGCTGCGAACCAGGTCTTCTTGAAACAGCAGCATTGTCGGAATGGATGTAGCGAAATAATCAATCTGCGGCGATTGTTTCTCGAGCGTATTCGCGTGAGCTTCGATCGCGAGAAACAATGCATCCGCTTCGGCATCCCTGCCCAAGCATCGCAATGCAAGTGCGCTCCAATACGTCATGTCGGAGACTGGCTGCAGGGACATGTTCCGAAAGTCCGTTCGACGCGCGGCCGATTTTTGCCACCACTTGCTTGCCTGATCTGCATCGCCGTTCGCAGAAGATGCAACTCCCGCCCAGTAAAACGTCTCACTTTGATTGGCCAAAGGATGTATCGTCTCCCCAAGGTTCTCGGGCGGTGACAGCGCCGCCTTGAAATACGAGAGCGCCGTAGAGCCATCACCGCGACCAAGCGACTGTCTCCCTAACGCGAGATTGGCCCGTGTCCATTGGCTCAATACCAGACCTTCGCCGCCTTCCCACGGTTGGAATTTGCGGGTCTTCAATATCGCAAGTGCCTCTTCAGCCGCGCCAGTCGCATTGAGCAGCGTTGCCATCTCAACCGCTAAATCGTCGCGGGTGTCCAACAATCCTGGGTGAAGCCGCAATTCTCGCAGCCGTTCTTGCGGAGGTGTTCCGGTTCGCTTCCAGAGTTGATCCCGCTCGTACAACACTCGGGCATCCTGCGGGTTGGCCACTAGCGCGCGGTCGAAAGCGTGTCGCGCCTTGGCCTCGTCTTCACAAGCATTGAAGTACGCGAATGCAAGATTGCGCCACACCGTTGGGAATCCACCGTCCAATTGGGTTGAACGTTCCCACAGCTCAATGGCTTCCTGGTGCCGTCTTCGGTCGTAAAGTAAATTGCCCAGGTAATAAGGAGCGCGCGCGTCAGCAGGATTCGCCGCGATCGCCGACTCCAGAATTACAATTTCCTCCAGGCAGTTTGGAAAGCAATAGAGTGGAGAGGCCACAGCGGCCTGTGTGCGGATGGCCGCAGCGAGATCATCTTCTCCGCAATTTTGATAGCACCATGCGAGTGCGTAGAGCACGATGGGAACAGAGCCGCCTTTGCGCTCGAGGTTTGCATCGGTGAGAAGACTCGCCGCCTCGGACCAAAGGCCGGCGCGACAGTAGTCCAGCGCAAGATCGATTCGCTGCTGGTTATTGTTCGGCCCTTCGCCGGATTCCAGATAGCGACTCCATATATCGAGTCCATCGAGTCGGCGAGTTTCCTGCAGCAGAGATTCGGCTTCCGTTTGTCTATGCAGCTTCCTGAGTGCGATCACAGAAAGATTTCTAGCGTTCAGGTTATCCATGTTGCTACGGAGGCTCAGCCGAAGATGCTCCAGCGCAGTCTCCCATTCGCCGCGTGCCAGATCTAACTCGGCAAGCGCATGGTAAGCCGCGGATTTCCACGCGGCATTCCAGGTCGCCTTATAGAACGCAGCATATGCGTCGGTGTTGCGATGCTGCAATCGCAAGCCTAATCCGAGCGAGTAGAACGCTTCTCCATCGTAGGGATTCGAATTCAACTGTGTCAGTCGATCGATGGCTCGCCGGAAAAAGGATTCCGCGATTGCAAACTCGCCACGGCGAAGATGCCAGGTGCCAAGCGCTTGGCAAGCTTGACTGTCGTGCTTGTCTCGCCGCAAAGCTTCAGCCCAATACGGCATCGGATCTCGTGTCGCATGCCTGTATTGCTCTAGGTGCAACCCTATTAGATAAAGCTGCTCGGCCGTCGCAATCGTCTCTGGTGCCCCAGGCTCCTTTGCCGCCTCGGGGCGGATCGGGTCGACGATGTCGGGAGGGATGTAACGAAGAATTTCATGCCCTCCCGAACGCACAACAACTCGCAGATCCGCTTTCTGAAGGCCGTCCGGGATCACCTGATCGGCCAACCATGGCTGCTCGATCGATATTGCAGTCTTCCATTCGCCCAGGATAGTTTCTCCCTGCTCCAGCATGATGTGAGCATCGGCGATGTCTTCCGTAACGCTCAACCCGACATGCGCAATTCCTGGCTCGATTCCGAGGCTGAGAGCGGCTTTTACATTAGCGGCTATAGGGACGCCAATGTCACGGATCGGATACCAGAACTGGCTGAACTCCTTTGTCTCCCAGGGAGCTAGAAATGAAAAATCCGGCTGATTGTCTGTATATGCGCCAGCCATCAACTCGATATAAGGACCATCGCTTTCAGTCAGATTGCGCTCCCACGCATATCCAAATTCATGGTTTCCCCACGTCCATTGCTTTTTCCCAGGAGCGATATGGTGATTCGCGATGTGAACCATTCCCGCACGCTCATGATGATCGTATCCGCCAAGAAAATCTCCGCTCGAGCCCAGGATCATATAACTGGTAGGCACAGGAATATTGGCGTACCTGCTCAAGTCATTCGGCGGATAAGAACCATCGGGCCGGAAGAGGCGTGGCTGCTCATCGATTGGCACACCGCTTCGCCTACGCTCCGCATAATCGATCCCGTAATATTTGCCGTCACTTTCAGGAAATGTCGTGACGGCCCGCTTTGCATGGTCTGCCACAAATTTCGCGTCTGGCGGAAAGAACGATTGGTAGTGTTCGTGAGACCGTACGGCCACGTTAGCCCACCATAGAAACGTCTGAACGTACGGGGTTCGGTTGTACAGCCGCACTTTCAGTTCCACGTAGGCCTTGTCCGGGTACAGGCAAACACCGTGCATCCCTTTCAGGCGATTCATCGGATCGTGATCGCTGCACCAGATTGTCGCTGAGCCGTCGGCGCCATGCTCAATTTCGAACTCCATCGGCATGAACGTTGCGGGACGATGGTGCTGAGGCCAGTTGAACTCGACGCCCCCGGATATCCATGGACCCGCAAGGCCTACAAGAGCCGGCTTGACGACGTTTTGCCGATAGAAAAAATCGTAGCCATTGATCTTGTCAAAGCCTACGTGGATGCGGCCGCCAATTTCAGGAAGAACCATGAGCCGCAGATATTTATTTTCGATATGGAGCGCCTGCCAAGCATGATCGTGTCCCTCCGTCGCGATCCGGTCAATAAACGGCAGGGGATACACGCGACCGCTGCTGCCTTGATATACGCGTTTCTCAAAAAACATCGGATTCGGATCAGGAGGATCGGGCAGATAGGTGAAGATGTTGACTTCCTGTTGCCAGGCTTTGACTGGACCGCGTTCAGCGATGGGAGCTTTCGGAAGGAGGAGCGTATGGCGTTCGGTCAACGCCTTCGCGCCATCTTGAGACTTGCGCATCGAACTTGCTCACCACGGGAAACAGAAATTTTAAAGGTTCGTATCGTGTACGACACCGTACATACTAGCACGCAGATTCGGTGCCGGGTCCAGCCCGCGAAACGGAATCGGACCAGTCCGGAAGTTTGCCGGGGAAATTCCTCGCGAGCTTATCGGTTGATGCCTTCCCAGATGTCGAAAATCTCCGCGCCAACATTTGTCAGCATTCGTGCTGCCTTGGGACCGGGATCTCCGTAGACTTCGAAGCGATCGATGCTGGAGGCCTCGAGCATCTTGGGCACACCAACCTGCACAACGGAGCCGGTCATGTGGGCCAGCACAGCATCGGCATCCCGGTAAGTTTCGAGGATGCGGCATCGCCGGCGATCGCTGCTGAAACACCAGTCGTAGTGGAGCGCGCCCGGTTCATCCTGGGTTTGCGCAATCATGGTTCGAGCAATCGATTCGAACTCATCCAGCTTTCCCTCATGTATCGAAAGATCGACTGCGAACCGTACGATTTGCTTGCTCATCTTCACGCTCCTTTATTCGACGTCGTTTGCTGAATTTCGCCGAGTCGGCGCCGGACCGCAAAGTAGCTCTATCGGCCAGCATGGGCCTCAATTTCGACATTCAATTGGTGCGCCAATTTCAGTCGTGACGCGGGTTCTGGTGCTGTTCCGCGGGAATGTGGTTGCCGGGTAGGACTCTCAGGACGAACGGAAAAACCAGCGCCACGATGAAATATGCAACGGTCGCAGCAACGGCCAGCAGCGGCAGGCCAGCTCCACACGCCATGCCGACTCCGGTGACAAGCCAGACGGTCGCGGCAGTTGTCAGCCCAGCGACTCG
>Ga0134126_10003984_pt1 | contig 18471 bp, 16 predicted proteins | sample KB31752_FD_96881 | JGI IMG/M metagenome (GOLD analysis project Ga0134126, IMG submission 96881) | Terrestrial soil microbial communities with excess Nitrogen fertilizer from Kellogg Biological Station, Michigan, USA - KB3-175-2 | ecosystem: Environmental > Terrestrial > Soil > Unclassified ...
AAATTGCGGTCGCATGCGAAGGGGAGATCGCACATGAACTGGATGCTGGCCGCGGCGGCGTTTGGCGCGGGCACGCTCGCCACCTTCACCGACTGGCTGTTCATGGGCGTGCTGTTCCACGAGGCCTATCGGCGTTATCCGGAAGTGTGGTGGCCCGGACTGATGGAAGGCACCGAGCGGCGCGCCGTCATCTGGTCGAGCCTCATCGGCTATGTCATGAGCGGTGGCGTCGTCGCGCTGTGCGCCATCGCCGGCGCTCATGACATTGTTTCGGGTCTTGAAATATCGGCTCTGGTCTGGCTCGCGGGCCCCTTCGTGGTCCTCCTGATCAACGGCTTCTTCATCAAGCTCGACCCCAAGGTCACCTTCACGCAGTGCCTGGGCTGGCTGGCGCGCATGGCGCTGGCGGGCGCCGCAGCCGGCTATGTGCTGACAGCGGGCTGACATCCGCGCTCAAGACTGCTACTCAGCTTCCGGTTGTAGATCGCGTTGCGTCCGCCCTGGTCGGCAAGGGTGACCCAAGATGTCCGTCGCGCACGTCTACACGGTGGCATTCCAGGGCATCGAGGCCCGCGAAGTGGACGTCCAGGTCCATATCGGCGACGGCGCCCAGAGCCTCTTCAACATCGTAGGCCTCGGCGACAAGGCGGTGGCGGAGAGCAAGGAACGGGTGCGTGCGGCGCTGTCGGCCATCGGGCTGTCGCTGCCCTATCAGCGCATCACGGTGAATTTGGCGCCGGCCGACCTGCCCAAGGAAGGCAGCCACTACGACCTTCCGATCGCGCTCGGCCTGCTCGCCGCCATGGGTGTGCTGCCGGCAAGCGAGATCGCGAACTATGTCGCGCTGGGCGAGCTTTCGCTCGACGCCCAGATCAGTGCGGTCGCGGGCGTCCTGCCGGCCGCACTTGCGGCGAGCGAGCAGCAGCGCGGGCTGATCTGTCCGGCATCCTGCGGCGCTGAGGCCGCCTGGGCGGGCGAGATCGAGATCGTTGCCGCACCATCGGTGATTGCGCTCGTCAATCACATCAAGGGCCATCAGGTCCTGAGCCGGCCCGCCGCGAAGCTTGCCGATGAAAAGAGCAACGCGCCCGACCTGCGCGACGTCAAAGGCCAGGAGACCGCCAAGCGCGCCATCGAAATCGTCGCCGCCGGCGGTCATAATCTTCTGATGATGTGGTCTATGTGCCCGGAGCAGCTTCCTAACATGATTTGAGCCTTCTATGATCGCTTCGGCGGGCATGACGGCTGGAGGACAAGCGGGGGCATGGCGAAGGCGAAACTCAAATTTCTCGATCTCAATGCACGCCATCCGGGTGTGAGTTCCGGCGTGGCGCTTTCATACGCGGAGGCCGCTCGCGTCAGTCTAGACCGTCACCATACCTCGCCGTGCGAGTTCGCGATTCAAGACAACGGCGGAAGCAATGTCGCTGACGCCGAATGGATCGAATGCGATGCTGCGTTGAAAGCGGCATGGGCGAACAAGGACGACGCGACACGGGACGGCGCATATGGGCTCGCCCTCGCCGCCGTCGAGGAAACCAGAAAGCTCGTCGCGGTCGGGAGGGCAGAGACCCGGACAGGCGCAGACTACTATCTCTCCGAAACGCCCGTGGCACCCGACAGCTTTGAGGGTAGTGTGCGGCTGGAGGTTTCCGGGACCTCTGACGGAAGCAATAGCGTAATCAACGCCCGGCTCGCTCAGAAACTTGAGCAAGCAAAGAAAGGCACGTCGAACTTGCCCGCTATCGCGTCCGTCGTCGGCTTTTCTGCGCTGCGAATTGTCAGCGCCGATCTTGAACAGACATGAGTTGGACCGAGTTCCATCAAGAAAGTGAGCGGGAAGCCGTCGAAGCCCACGCGGCCTTGCAACGTGGCAATGTTGCGCAAGCCAAAGCGCATTTCACAAGCGCCGCGCGTGCCGAGGCAAACGCGCTCGATAGCATCGGAGCCGACAAGCCGCGCACGCTAGGAATTACCGCCGTCAGTGCAGCCTCACTTTGGTATAAGGCGGGAGAACTCCAAACTTCGGAACAGACTGCTTATAGGGCGCTCGCGATCTCCGGCATTCCAGCTTTCGCGACGCAGGAACTTCGCGAGCTTCTACAGGTGATCTGGAACGAGTCTGCTCAGGCTGAGGCAGGCATCAAGTTCATACCCGGACAGGTCATCGTATCCGTGAAGGGCGGCGAGGTCGTGACGGGCGGTGCGCCGCTAGAGTTGATACTGAGCAAGGTCCAAACGGTGCAAAGCATCTTCTTTCGCACTGCCGAATTTATGAAGCACATGCCGCTCAGGAAAAAGGGACCTCCCACGCGCGAGATACAGGAGCAATTCCGCCCTTGGCTATTTCAAAGCGTTCCGGGTAGCTATCAGTTTGCGGTCGCGATTCAGAAGCCAGCGCAATCGGAGCTTTTCCCTACGGACGATCCCGAGCCGGAAGCCGTGACAGAAGTGTTTCTTTCGATTCTTCGTGCCGCTGGTGACGCGCCGGACGAAGAACTCAAGGACGTTGTGCCCGACACGGCGTATCGCGAAACCTTCCTCAAGATGACGCGTAATCTCGCGCCAACCGGCAAGAGTTTTTCGCAGATGGAAATCCGGGGCGCGGGGGACCGGAAGCCAATCGTGCTTTCACCTGAATCGAGGAAGGCCATTTCCGAGGTCTTGCGTCCTGCAAAAGCGACGGCGGCGGACGACGCATCGGAGATCGTCTTGGCGGGCGTGCTGCGCGCGCTCGACCTAGATAAGGACTGGCTTGAGATATCAGTCGATGGCACTCATAAGCGCGTGACGGGAGTCGGCGAAGCCGTTGACGATGTGATCGGGCCGATGGTGAACCATCGCGTGACAGTTCGAGCCCGGACCAAAGGCAAGGGTCTCGAATTTATCGACATAGAACAAGACGAATAGGCAAAGCTGTAGAATGACGTTGCGCGAATACATACAAGAAATTTCGGCGATCTATGCCAGAGGCAACGCGACGGAGCATAGCTACCGCCCGGCGTTGAAAGCGCTGCTTGAATCGCTCACTAACGGTATCGTCGCGACGAACGAGCCGAGACGTATTGAGTGCGGCGCGCCGGACTACATCATTGAACGCGGAGGCAATCCGCTTGGATATGTGGAAGCGAAGGATATCGGGCAAGCGCTTTCACGAGCGGAGCGCACGGACCAACTCAAACGCTATCGAAACGGCCTTAGAAACCTCATTCTTACCGATTATCTGTCATTCCGCTGGTATGTGAACGGCGAACTTCGGTTGCAGGCTACGCTCGGAAGGATCGGAGACGACGAGAGACGATTAGTAGCCTCTCCAGATGGAATCGCCTCTGTCTCCGAATTGCTCCAGCAGTTCATTACCCACCACGTCGAGACAGTTCAAAACTCGAAAGAACTAGCGGAGCGTTTGGCGGGCGTGGCGAGGCTCATTAGGGAAGTGCTTCGCACTTCGCTACGGCAGGATGGATCGTCCGGGCCACTAAGGAGGCAGCTAGACGGTATTCGAGAGGTCCTCCTTCCCGATCTAACCCCGGATCGGTTCGCGGACATATATGCCGAGACTATCGCTTACGGCTTGTTTGCCGCGCGATGCAATGCGGCTCCGGGAGAACGATTCAATCGCCGCACGGCTGCGTATGACCTTCCCCGCACGAATCCGTTCCTGCGGCGTCTCTTCAACGAGATCGCGGGCGCAGAATTGGACGAGCGGCTCGCGTGGATCGTGGATGACGCGGCTGACCTGTTGGACCGCACAGACATCGCACGAGTGCTAGAAGGTTTTGGGCGCTCCACGCGCCGTGAAGACCCCGTCTTTCATTTCTATGAAACATTCCTAGCCGCATACGATCCGTCGATGCGAGAAGCTCGCGGCGTATATTACACGCCAGAGCCCGTAGTGTCTTACATCGTGCGGAGCGTAGACCACTTACTACGCTCCGCATTCTCACTTCGCGGCGGCTTGGCTAACTCCAGCATGTTGACGCCGGGCGACCAGAATGAATCGCCCGATCACCGCGTTCTGATTCTCGATCCGGCAGCGGGGACCGGGACCTTTCTGCATCGCGCCATCGCCGAAGTAGAGCGCGAAGTGAAAAGGACGCTTGGCGATTCTGCGTGGGGCGGAGATGACGGTTACGTGGCCCAACATCTGCTTCCGAGAATTTTCGGGTTTGAGCTTTTGATGGCACCCTACACGGTCGCCCATATGAAGCTAGGACTTCAATTGAAGGAGTCGGGCTACGATGTCACGAGCGATCACAGACTCGGAATCTATCTCACGAATACGCTTGAACCGTCCGTTGCCCATGGCGATCAGTATCAGTTCGTGCAATGGCTCGTGGAGGAAGCAACATCTGCCAGCGCGGTCAAGCAGACAAGGCCCGTGATGGTCGTTCTAGGCAATCCCCCATATAGCGGGCACTCCGCGAACAACGGGCCGTGGATCAGTGCGCTTTTACGAGGTCGGGATACACTCACCGATGAAAGAACCCATTCGTATTTCCATATTGATGGTCGCCCGCTAGGAGAACGCAATCCGAAATGGCTGAACGATGACTATGTGAAGTTTATTCGCTTCGCTCAACATCGCATTGAGCGCACGGGTAACGGCGTTCTCGCGTTCATCTCTAATCACGGCTACCTTGATAACCCGACGTTTCGCGCAATGCGCGTGGCGCTCATGGCGACCTTCGATGAAATCTATCTTCTCGACCTGCACGGCAACGCAAAGAAAAAGGAACGGAGTCCAGATGGTTCGCCGGACCAAAATGTATTCGACATACAGCAAGGGGTAGCCATCGGCATTTTCGTTCGTCGCGGGCCTCGTCAGGCTGATACGCCTTGTCGCGTCAGATATGGCGATCTCTGGGGTCTGCGCGAGGTCAACGATAGTAGCGGTGAGATTGTTGGCGGGAAGTATCGCTTCCTTGAGGACAACGACGTTTCAACGACCGAATGGACCGAAGTCACGCCGACCAGTCCATTCTTTATGTTCAGGCCGCGCAATCAAGCGGTGGAAGCCGAGTTTCGCAGAGGATGGTCCATCACACGAATTTTCCCGGTCAATACTCTTGGGTTTCAAACACACCGGGACGACTTCGCTATTGCGTTTGACCGCGACGAGATCGTGGAGCGGGTTCGAGCCCTACGCGATCCCGGAAGTAGCGATGCCGCAATCCGCGAAAGTTATGGCTTGCGAGATAATCGCGATTGGAAAATGGCTTCGGCGCGGGCGCACCTACGGCATTTGGATAACTGGCAGGAACCAATAAGGCGATGCAGCTATCGCCCATACGATGAACGATGGTGCTACTTTTCTGATCTCGTGATGGACTATCCACGACGCGAGTTGCTCGATCATGTTGCCGGGCGGGAAACCCTCACGATGCTGGTTTCGCGGCAACAGGCCGTGCCGGGATTCCGGCACGTATTTGTAAGCCGAGACGTTGCCGAAAGTTGCTGCGTCTCTACAAAGACCAAAGAGCAAAACTATGTATTCCCGCTTTACCTATACCAGCGGGCGGGAATGCTCGACGTTGAGAATCACGGCGGAACTAGACGCGCCAATTGTGCGCCAGAGTTTGTTGCGGAAGTCAGCGCTCTTTGGCAGTTGAGTTGGCTTGAGGAAGGGCGCGGTGATTTGATTCGCACGTTCGGACCGGAGGATGTGTTCTCCTACGTGTATGCGGTGCTGCACATTCCGTCATATCGAGCGCGCTACGTCGATTTCTTGAAGGATGATTTCGCGCATGTGCCTCTGGCGCAGCTTTCGGTAGCGCGTGATTTGATAGGCGTCGGGGGGAGGTTGATGGAAACGCATTTGCTCGAAACGGACACGAGTGCGCCCATACGGCTCGTGGGGAACGGAAGCAGGATCGTTGAGCAGGTCAAATATTTGGCCCGCGAGGACGAGGACGCCGGGGGCATTCGAATCAATAGCGCCCAGACTCTAGAGCCGATCTCGTTAGCGATCTGGGACGCTCAAGTCGGCGGATTCGAAGTGGTTCAAAAGTGGTTGAAGGAACGCAAGGGGCGGACGCTTTCGGCCGATGACTTGATGCACTTTCAACGCATTGTCGCCGCTCTTGAGTCCACGTCCGAGTTGGAGATCGAATTGGAGCAGATAATCGAGACGGCGGGCGGACTGCCTCTCACGAACGATGTGTGAGCGCCACGCGCCCAGCCCTGAAAAACTACGGGGTACGGTATAAACCGCGCTACGTATCGCCGCGAAGCGATTCGACTCCCATATCGCACAGAGTCAGGCTTTCTGCCGTTTCGATTGATTCGCTCGCGGGACCGCCATGAATCCGACGTTCACACAAAGCCAGCTTACGGCAATCGCCGATGCGCTCGCCGATACCTCCGAAGGACTCAGCGGTTCGGAAATCGCGCACCTTCTAACGACGTGCAAAATGTCCGATCCATCGCCGGGCATTACGAAGCGGCACCGGCTCTATAACGCCTTTGTCGAGAGTCAGAATTCACGACGGGATCGCAAAGCCATCCTCGCGTTCATCCGACATTCGATGAAACCGGAGCTATACGCACGCAACCCGGATCGTTTTGAGCCGATGCGCGCAAATCTGAATCGTGCACTGGCGTTCGCTTCACTTTCGGTTGATGCGTCGGGCACGCTATCGTCGGGCGACAAGGCCACGACGCTCGCGGAGGCGGAACGCCGGGCACAGGATTTACGCGCCGATTTGGTCAAGCGCGGTGTGCATCCCGATGTTCTCCAATTCTGCAAAGCCGAATTGATCGCGGACAACTATTTCCATGCGGTGCAGGAAGCGACGAAAAGCATTGCCGCGAAGCTCCGCACGCGCACGGGCTTGACCGATGACGGCGGGACGCTCGTTGACAGGTCCTTGGGCGGCGATCTCCCTATGCTCGCGATTAACGCGCTCAAGTCCGAAAGCGAAAAGAGCGAGCAACGCGGATTCGTCAACTTGCTCAAAGGCACGTTCGGAATGTTCCGCAATCCCATGGCGCATGAGGCACGGATTTTGTGGAACATGGACAAGGCGGACGCGGAGGATTTGCTATCGCTCGCTTCGCTTGTGCATCGCCGCTTGGATAAGGCGATCATGCCGCCAAGGGTTTAGGTCGCTCGCAGCGGCGATAGCGTCGCGCATTGATGTAACAAGATTGGCGCGCATAAAATCTGGAGTGATTTTCATATTAGCCCGATTTTTCGACCCCCGGCCTCGGGTCCCTAGACTTGCCTTAATGTGCCATCCGTATAAAGACGATTTCTCAATTCCTTTATGACGCGCTGGGAGGCCCCCGTTTGCGGAGCCTTGGACCGGGGTAGCAGGGGACCCCTCGACCTCAAAATTTTCCGCGACCGTCCCGGCCTGAGACGGTCGCCACCATCGAGTCAGAACCTCATTCGATCATGCCGCGCTAATCTCCAATCGTGTCATCGTGCGCTTCACGGCGGTTGCGGTCCATGCGCCGCCGCGCGATGTGCGGACGCTCGCGTCGTTGAGGCGAGCCGCCATCGCGTTCATGCTCAAGCCTTCGCCCGCAAGAGCTTCGATCACGTCGCGGCGATCTTCGGCGGCGGCAAGCGCCTTATCTTGAACCGCACGGACGGCCTGCTTTTGGAAGCGTGCAATGTCCGGCGCGTTGTCGCGAAGCCCGCCCAACACCTTGCCACGGGCTCTAGCAGCCGCGAGCGCAGCCTTAGTGCGCGCGCTGATAGCTTCGCGTTCATGCTGGGCAACGACGGCCATAACGCCAACGGTCATCGTGTTCGCCTCCGGTAGATCGGCGGCGACGAAGTTCACGCCAGAGTCGCGAAGGGTCATCAAGAACGCGGCGTTGCGCGAGAGACGATCCAGCTTCGCCACAACGAGCGTTGCGCCCGTGAGGCGGCAACGTTTGATAGCCTTTGCCAGTTCGGGGCGGTCGTTGTGCTTGCCGCTTTCGACCTCAACGTACTCCGGCGCGATGATCTTGCCGCCGCGCTCGCGGACAAAGCGGCTAACAGCCTCGCGCTGGGCTTCAATGCCGAGTCCGCTCTTACCCTGTCTCAAAGTTGAAACGCGCAAGTACGAACAAAAGCTCGGTTTCGTGTCTTTCTGGGCCATATTGTCAAACCTCACTGCGACCGTTGTGAGGTTTGACATATTCCGATTGCCAATGACAGCGCGGAGCGCAGTATTGGTAAACTATGCGTTAAGATGCGGAGGCGCGGGAGCGGCGCGCCGGTCGGGATGTATCGCGACCGGCGTGGCGGGCCGTTGGCGGCTCTAGGAGCGCGCTACAGGCTGATTTGAGGGGAGCGACTAAGTTGGCAGCACCGAAACTAGGACGCCTTGAGCGCGTCGAATTGCGGACGCAGTGGACCAACGAGGCGACCGAGTTCACCCCATGGCTGGCGAGGCCCGAGAACATCGAAATTCTAGGCGACACGCTCGACATGGACCTTGAGCTAGAAGCCCAAGAGCGCGCGGTAGGGCAGTTCCGGGCCGATATACTCTGCAAAGAGATTGGGAGTTCGGACCACTGGGTCCTTATCGAGAACCAGCTTGAGTCGACGGACCACAAGCACCTAGGACAACTCCTCACCTATGCAGCCGGATTGCAGGCCGTCACCATCGTATGGGTTGCCGCCAAGTTCAGCGATGAACACCGCGCGACGCTCGACTGGCTGAACAAGATCACAGACACCGCTAGCGTCCGGTTTTTCGGCGTCGAGATTGAGCTTTGGCGCATCGGCATGTCCGAACCAGCGCCGCGCTTCAACATCGTGTCGAAGCCCAACGATTGGTCGCAATCCGTAAAGCAGGCCGCGCGCGCCATTGGCGACGATGAATTGACGGACACGCGCATCAAGCAGCGGGAGTATTGGGCTGCATTTATGCCTGTTCTGAACGAGAAGGGCGGGCCGGTGCGCGGCAACAAAAAACCGCAGCCGCAAGCATGGATGGGATTCCCAACGGGCCGCTCGGGAGTGCATCTGAATCCCGTGATGATTACGCCCAAGAACAAGGTGCGCGCAGAAATCTATTTCGGCGGAGGCAACGCCAAAGCGTTCTTCGGGCTTCTGGAAAAGCAGAAGGATGCGATTGAACAAGAGCTTGGTTACAAGCTCAATTGGGAGGAGTTGCCAGCGGGCCAGGACAGCCGCGTTTCGATCTATCTCGACGATGCGGACCCTCGTAACGAGGCCGACTGGAAGCGCCAACACGGATGGCTTGCGGATCGGCTGAACGATCTACACCGGGTGTTCGCGCCGCGTGTGCGCGAACTGAATCCGGCAGATTGGATCGCGAGCAAAGCGGCTGAGGGTGTGGCCTAAGATCGGGAGGCAATGGTGGCAGCATTTAGAATCGTCACAACGGCGTGGGGCGATCCGGTCCCGCTAGATCGCGAGCGGGCTAAGATGCTCAGGGGGAAAGCTGAGGCCCAATACAACGAGACGCGGAAGAAGGGGAGCAAGATAAACTCGCCCGCCATGGACATGTTGGACCAGTTCGCACGCGACTATGACGGCGGGTTAATCGGCCCGCGCGACCTAACTCACGAATATCTAGCGGGACCGAACCATCATGTCCGTTCGGAGCGTTCAGCGTTGTCTCAAAGACCTTGAGGAGGGCGGGCTGATAAAGGTTATCCGTTCAGCTTCGACGGCGGACTCGTGACCGCGAATGCTTGTTGATACATCAGGGCACAGTTCTGATAGCTCCATTTAGCCCGTAAGTTTCGAAAATTGCGAAGCGCATCGTCGCACCACTGCACGCCCAAGGCGCGGGCATCGGGGTCCGACGCCCGATGCCCGCTATCCGCGTGCTGGGTCCGACGCCAGCACGCGAAGTCTCTTATCCAGTCACGCGCGATCTCGCCCCGCCGCAAGCAGCGTGGGAAGGGGCCTCGAACTGCCGTGACGAACTGAGATTCAAGAGCTACTCCCTCCCAGATAGAGAGTGAATGATACCTATTCGAGTACAGTACTGATTCTGGTATCACTCACGGTCTAAGCCGAACGGACTGCGCGGCAGAAAGCGCCTCCATCCCCGCCGCGCTACCAGCAACACCATCCGCCTCGGAAAGCGCCAACGGCAAGACTTGGCCCCGGCTCAACCCGGCAGCACAGACTCCGAAGAACGACGCGCAGGCAATGTAGAACTCGACCGGCGCAGCGAGATGGAGTCTCACGTCGCCAAACTCAAACGCGGCATACAGGTGCATCGGAAGCTCGCTGTCCTTGCGGTCGCGGACGTTCTGGGCAATCGCCCATTGATCCGTCAGACCGCTCGCACGGGCCTCGCCCTCGACCTCGCTGTGTAGGCCGTCGAGCGCATCGCCTCTCGCATTGGGGGCCGCATCTCCCATCCCGCGCAACGCCTCACGAATGCCGGGATGGCGTGCAACCTCCGCCAGAGATAGTTCGCCTCTCGCCTCCATAAACGCGGTTCCGACTGAATCGAAGAAGTCCGCTCGTTTCGCTTCCCATGATTCGAAACCGCTGCGTTCGCCATTCTCAAACCAACGGACCTGAATCTGATAGTCCGCCCACCGGCCCAGCAGCGGAAGCCGCTCAAGTTCATGCTCCTCCAAATTCCAGCAGCCCCGACCGAAGTCTTGGCGGAAAAGAGGGGAAGCCTTGAGGGCTTGCGTAATGCGCCGGTGTCCGTAACCCCTATCTTGTCCCCCGACCGGACGATCCCCGACCGCTTCGTGAATCTCCCGCGTGCGAGCGACGCCACCGCGCTCCCTCAAGAATCTCGCGATGGCATTTTCGGTGTGGTCGCCAACGTCGAGCCCGCGCCAACGATAGTTCGGTGACAGGGCGTAGACTCCATACCCGCGCTTAACGAGGAGATGCGCGCCGGTCATCTGGCCTAGGAGTTTGCGAAGTCGCACGCCACCCGTCGCCCCGTTCCATTCCTCACCCAAGGCGTCCGCAATCTCTCGCGGCCTCGCGCTAGCCTGACGCTCCAATACGGCGATAATCGTGCGCTTCGTGTCATGCGTTCTTTTCGACATGTTCGATTCCGAAGGTTGTGACCTTGTTTACGTCTTGCGCGGCGCGGATCGCATACGTCTTGCCCTCAACCTCGAATGCACGCCCTTCGAGTCCGCGAAGCGTGCGAATGAAATTCGACCGCCTTGCTTCATCGTCGCGTCCGCTCAACACCGACAACTCAGTGTCGCTCGCCCAGATGTAGAGGTCTGCCGCGCTGAGGAATGTCGTTTGATACTTTGCCAACCAGAGCCGGAGGAGTTCATTTTCTGAGGACTGCTCCATATCGAGCGCAGCGGGCGCGCGGGTGTTAAGGAACCCCTCGACGCCGCACGCGGCGAGAACGCCGCCAACCTTCTTGCTCCAATCATCGAAACCGGAGAGTCGGCGACCCGTGAATTCCTCCGCGCCCTGTTCCTGCCAGTACTCAATGAGAGTCAAAATGTGCCGGATAGCGAGGCCACGATTCCGCTCGACAAACTCATTGAACTGCATGCCGCTCTTATCGGGGTGCCGGAATGCGCGCCCTGCCACGTCCGCCTTTTGCGCGTTGAGGCGAATCCAGCATGTACGGCGGCGCATCTCCTCCCCGATGTTCGGGTTGTTACCCGACGCAACCCAATTGTAGTTGTTGTCGCGCTCGAAAATGCGTGAGTGCCCCAACACGCGGCCTCCCACACGCGGCGACGTGAGCGCGCGCAAGAGAACGCGATTGTTGAATTCCTTCACGTCATCGAAAAATAGATGCGTCCGCGTTCCCATGATCGCCGCAATGAGTCGCTTCTCCATTTCCTCCTCGCTCGGCGTGTAGGACATACTTGCATCGTCGCCCGTCACTCCATCGAAAAGCTTCATCGGCAACGAGGCGAGAAGGGTTCCGCCCGTACCAGCCTGAGGCTTCGTGACGAAGAACAACGGAGTCCGACCCTGAATCATCCGGCGCATGAACGGCGTAATGAGCATCGCCAGCGCGTTCGCTTCGGCAGGCTCGCGCCGTTCCTTCCCGTCAAGATCGGTATCGCGAAATGGAAAGTCCGCCAGCAATTCGGTTCGAATCCAATTCAGCGACTCGCCCATATCCTCCGTTGTCGGATGCGGTGGGACCGGAGGGACCTTTAGGTCATTCAGAAGCAGGAGATAGTTCAACCCTTGCTTTGGGTCGAAGTGATATTTTTCGGTAAGCAGAAGACCGCCGCCCTTGAGATAGAGCGGTGTGTACAAGACCTCAGGTGCGGGAGGCATGGTGTTGTAGGCTTGCTCATAGACGTGCGTTGCCACGTAACGGTCAACCGGCTGGCGCGCACCGTCCGCAGAGTCGCCACGGCGAACGAAGGTCACTAGGTTGTTGAGTTCCGACCAGAGACTCGTCTGAGTCATTTCCACAAATTCCGCACGCCCTTCTCGAACGTCGAGCCGGACGGCGTTGCCACTAATTTGAGAAAACGTCGGGACCTTGTTTCTCCCGTTCTTGGCGAGCAACGCCTTGGAGCAAACATCTGCGGCTTCATCGAAGTTGAATTCGCCCTTGTACGCAAACGTCACGCGACCGGTCTTGTCGGTGGTCGCCCCCGCCGCGAACTCTCGCTCTTGAAGCGCGAGGCGCGCCGCTTTCAGAGTCGTTTTGATGGTCGTGGGCTTCACGTCGAGCGCCTTTGCCATCGCGCTGATAGCGCGCTCTAGCGGCACGGGCGGCAGGCTCGCGGCGACCATGATCTTCGCCACCTTCTCGATAGCCTCCGGCGCGCTATCGGGCGTCAGACCTTCGATAGCTTCCTGATACGTCTCTTCCGCCTTCTGCCCCGCCTCGGCTTTCGAGTTGTCCGTGATAGCGGAAGCATGGCCCTCCCCAAGCTCGTTGTAGTCATCCGAGTCGATGACCTCGCGGGAGAACCATTCGTCCTTGAGCATCGCCCCCAGCATGTCGAGTGCAGTCAGCCCCTGACAACTATCGTGGCGGCACGAAACCGTGAAAATCTCGCTGCGGCCTTCGCCAGCATTGATCGCGAGGCACGCGCGGTCTTCCGGATTGTCCGGCTCGGAATGTGCTGAGGCGTTCGGACACTCGATCTCAATTCCAACGCCACCGTTGCCGCGAATCCGTTCCGGGCAGTGGTCGCGGATCGCATCCGCAATCTGAAAACCCGTCGCATGTTTGCGCGACCACTGTCCCAGCGCACGGCCCTCTTTGGTCTTGGACTTCGCGCCTTTGTTCGCGCCCTCGACCTCCGCCGCCGCAACAAGCCATTTGTTTTCGAGTTCGAGCGCACGCCAGTCGAGCAAGTCGCCGCCGCAAAGCGTGACGCTCCAATCCGCGCCCTCCGCGTGGCGTGGGAAATAGAACAGCCGATTCAAATCGCCACCCGTCCGGTCGATTGCGTCGGCAACGCCAAGCAAGTCCGCCGAGGCAAACACGATCTTGCGCCAACTATCCTCCGCGTCCTTGAGTGTTTGGAAATCGGCGATACGGAAAGCTTCTTTGAGCGGCAGAACGATCCTATTTTTTGGCATGGCCGCGTGGGAGACCTCGACCGTGACGCCCTCTTTCGTGTGCCTATCGGCAGAGACGAATTCAACGGTGCCAGCGATAGCCGAGTCCCAGCCGCATTTGTCCAACACAAAGCGGCGCATTAGTGCGGTGTCGATCATCTTGCCATCCGCAAATTTGCGAACATCATCGCGCCGGAATTCGGTCGAGGTCTTGCCGTTTGAAAACGAGGTATAGCGAAGCGCGAGCTTGCCCGTTGCCTTCATTCCCGCGTCGAGGCGCTCGGGGTCCGTTCCCTTATCGAGGTCGAGGACAACAGCGTGAAGCGCGATCACTGCCGATTTGAGTCGATCCCCCGGAACCATCTCGCCCGGCACGAACGCGAGCCCGTCCTTTTTTCCATTTACGGGATGCCGTGCGAGTCGTGAGATGCAATCCGCAATCGTCGGAGTCGACGGTGCTTGTTTCCAGTTTTTGGATTTTGCGTTTGCCCCGATGCTCCAAACAAACGGCTGTCTATAGCGTTCATCTTCGGGATCGAACGGACACAGGATTCGTGCGTCGTGAAATTGGTCGGACATTTCGGACTCTTTGTGTAAGCGCCTTGCGGCGCGTCGGACGGCCTCATAGGCCCAAAACAAAATTGATTTCCAAGCGCGACAGGAGTATAAGTTTCAGGCCGAATTTGATCGGCTCCCCCTAGTCACAAATCACTTGCGCAATGTGACTCCGCGCGCGCATCGCGTCGGCTGTCAGCGGCGAGCAATCATGCCCGTCAAAACATGTCGCTCGCCGCTCGCCACGTCCGCGCACCGCGCGGATGTTCTGTTCAAGTCGCTCCCGAAATGCACGCCCGTTCAACAGCGCGCACTAACTCACGCATCAACATGAGCGCCCCATCGTCATGCGCGACGTACACAACCTTGTCGCCCACGCGGACGGTGTATTTCCTGAAGTGAAGCGGCACTAGAGTCGTGCCACCGCGATGCAGGACAACGAGATTGTCCGGCGCGCGCTCGCGGTCGCCGTCTTCGTCCAAACCCAGCAGGACAGGTGCGCCAAGCTCGGTCAGCAAGTCGCGCAACCGCAACACAATGTGGCGCGTAGCGTTGACGCTTGCGTGTTTCCAATGAAGGCCAAGGGGATTGTTCATGGTCAGGTCGCTCCAGTGTCGGGGAGATTGGAGCGCCTTAAGCGCGGCGCGCATTGCGCGTAGCCCGCACGCGCGGCGGGGGCGCGAGTACAGGTCCGTAGGCTTCCGCGATCCAAGCCATGACGGCCTGCTTGTTGAATACCGGTGTCGCCTTTTGCGATTCCGCGCGAACGAAGACGGGGAATGCGCCGCGTCGCGACATGCGTAGGAGCTTTGCGCGCGCGAGTTCGGGCGTTCGCGCGATTGCGGCGGGTAGCAGCCCCAACACATCGTCAATGGGGATTAGTTCAGTTGAGTTCATTCGTCTTCTTTCGGCTTTTCGTGGTTGGCGAGGTCGAGCAATTCCGCCGCCGTCATTCGCTGAAGAACCTGTTTTCGGTTCGCTTCGGTGATCGGCGGCAGTGGCGGTTTGGTTTGCGCCGCTTCGTGGCGCGCTTGGGCTGTCACTTGTTCTTCCGTCCGAAACCGCTGGGGGTTTTCCGCCCGCACCAGCCGCAGCAACGCCAGCATGTCCGGTTGCGAATAATTTGATGTCAAGCCGCGCGCGAGGCGACCCGCGATGAATCCGAAGTGGCGCGGCACGATCAAGTTTGGCGCGCTCAACGGTCCCGATCCGTTTTGCGCGGATCGCAAGTCACGGGCGACGCGAGCAACAAAATCGTCGGCTGGAATTCTAGGCGCGGGCATTGCGTTTGATCCTTCTTCGATGACGAAAAGGCTGGTATCGAAACTGTTGCGCCTCGCGCACTTGCTCGGCAGAAAGAAATAGCTCCGGGCGAGTTTCGGCCAACTGTTCGAGCGCAGCGCGCAAATCGCCAAGCGAGAAATCGGCCCGCAATCCTTCCTCGACAAGCAACACGGCGACCTCACCTGTAGCGATGATGCGGCTGGCGACGTTTGGGGGACCGGCTCTCAACGCGCCAAGGGCGCGCGCGATGGCCGCGATGATGCGGCGAGTGTCTGACACGACGTTTTCTTTTTGGAGTTGAAGTCGCGCGGCGAGGCCCCCTCAGCCGTGCGGACTGTTCGAACACTACGGAATTAATCTGCAATTGTCAAAGATTCGGTGTCGTTTCGCACGATGCCACCGCACTAGAAGATTGCATTGTTTTACGTTGAGCGCGAAGTACGTCAGGTATGTGTACTGATGCAATGGGGCGAGGCCCGCACATTGATGTAACAACAGCGCGTGCCAAAAGTTGACAACTAGATTTGGCCAACTAGCTCGCGACTAGCAGCGGAAAAATCAAGCGTTGCGCGAAAACGTGTGTCCGGATTTTCGACTCGTTGCGGCGCTCGCGGAAATTTAGTTGAAAATGGGGATGGAGGATGCTGTCCCCACGCCCAACGATGACTATCCGACGCCCAAGCGCGGACGGCGTCCTGCTCGATTCCGGCAATCGGACAATAGCCGTGGGGATGCTCTGACGTTCAACGGCTTCGCCTTCGACCGCAAGCCGCTGACAGAGAAAGACCGCGCGGCGCTTCGTGAGGCCGTTACGTCGCTTGCATCGTAAGTGTCACGGCTTTCTTGAAATCGGCCTTGCCATTGCGGACGGGAATCGAATGACACGCCCGGAATCCCTTCACGACATACAGCGTGCGCGCGATCTTCGTTGACTGGAATCCAACATCGATCTTGCCTACCCAATCTCCCGAATGCTCAGGCGCGAAAGCTCCCCCGTTCGCCGGGGAGAATGTGATTCCGGCTACCATGCGTTTTAGTAATTGATGGAGCCGCGCGCGGAGGTCATAGAGGTCAGGCCCGCGCGTCGCGTGGGCCTCGTCCAAGCGTTCAAGCCCGTCCTGCACCTGCCGGAAATCGGACTCGTTATTCTTCGCGCGGTCGCGTTCCTCCTCGATTTGAGTCTCTAGCGTCGTCAGTGCGGCGGTCAGTTTGTCGAGGGTCGCTTGCGTTGTGTTCAACCGTGCCAATAGTGCCGGTTGCTTGGAGTTCTGCTCAAGCGCATCGAGGATGTTTTCTAAACGCCCTTTGGTTTGTGCAATCTCGTTTTCGGTTTCCAGTTTCGAGTCCTCCAACTCTTGAAGCTTCGCGCGGGTGTCGCGGGTGAGGTCGGGGAACAACTCGCTGTAGTTCAATTCTTCCAAGCAGAGGATTAGCAGGGCTTCAACGGGACTGTATTTCCATCCTCGCGCCTTGCAGTTCGACACGGCGCGGCGGGCATTCGAGCAAACCAGATATGCCCCGCCCTTGGTCCCCGCGCCCTTATTGACGTAGTGCATCGGCGCGCCGCAGTCCCCGCACGCGGCCAAGCCCGAAAACAGATTTGAAAAGTTCTCGCCCTTCCTACCAGCCGGAATCCGGCGTGACGTGCGGGAGCGGCGTGCACGCTCAAACGTCGCGCGATCTACGACGGCGGGGAAGTAGTCCGCAATCGGCTCACCATCGGGGACGCGCGTTTTCTTTCCGTCTCTGACTACGGTTCGCATAGGCTGAAACACGCCGCATACCGCTTCGTTCTCCAAAATCTTTTGGACGTAGGACGGATGCCAGCCTTCCGAGTCGCCGAACGTCGCGACACCATCGGCGTTGAAGCGGCGTGCGATGACGGCCTTGCCGTGACTCGCGAGCGTCATTTCGAAGATTCGCCGCACGATTTTCTTACGTCCGCTATCGACCGCGAAGGATTTTCGGTCACTCGCCAGCGTAAGCCATGCTGGGCACCGCGCCGTGAGCTTGTGACCATCGGTTTGCGCCTTGTCGCGCTTCGCCTTCCATGCCGCGCCAAGCCGCGTGGACTTCAAGGCGCTTTCATCATGCGCGCGAAACATGGTCGTGAGGGAGAACATCAAATCTCCGAAGTCCGCGTCCATTTTGGCGGCGGTATAGAGCTTGTTGTCCGTGAGCGTCACGACATGTACGCCGCGTTCAAGGATTCCGGTAAATTGGATGAATGCGCTCCGCACTGTGTCGCGCGAAAGCCGGTCGAGGTTTTCGACTAGGAGATAACTCCCCTTGCGAATCTTCCCTGTCTCAACAGCTTTGAGAAATACACCTAGCGCGCCTTGCTCGACGTTCTTCCCGCGAAACGCGGACACGCCCAAATCTTTGAAGGTGAGGGTTTCGTCTAGGTCCAATCCGTGCCGCTTGGCGTATGCGCGGGACCCTTCGGTCTGGCGTCGGAAGCTGTCACCCTTGGATTGCTCGGGCGTCGAGAAACGCAGATATGAATAGGCTTTCGGCATTGGCATGGTCCCTCAATACCATTTCGGGTATTGAGACTACAACATGCTGATGATCGGGCCGCCGGGCGCGGGCAAATCGATGCTGGCGCAGCGGCTGCCCGGAATTCTGCCGCCGCTCGACGCCCGCGAGGCGCTCGAGCTTTCGATGGTGCAGAGCCTGGCAGGCGAACTGCCGGGCGGCACGATCTCGCGGCGACGGCCGTTCCGCAATCCGCACCACTCCGCGTCGATGGCGGCGCTCACCGGCGGCGGGCTGCGCGTGAAGCCGGGCGAGGTGAGTCTTGCGCATCTGGGTGTCCTCTTTCTCGACGAACTTCCCGAATTCCAGCGCGGCGTGCTCGATTCTCTGCGCCAGCCGATCGAGACCGGCGAAGCCGTCGTGGCCCGCGCCAATGCGCATGTCCGCTTTCCGGCGCGCTTCCAGCTGGTCGCCGCGATGAACCCGTGCCGCTGCGGCTATCTGAGCGATCCGGCGCAGGCCTGCGGCCGCGCGCCCAAATGCGCGGTCGACTATCAGGCACGGATATCCTGACCTGAGCCCCTGAACTTCCTCCATATTTGAGTAGAGTCCGGCCTCTGGAAGGAGACGGACGATGAAGCGTTCGAGGTTTACGGAAGAGCAGATCATTGGGATTCTGCGCGAGCACGAGG
>Ga0134126_10003985_pt1 | contig 18467 bp, 18 predicted proteins | sample KB31752_FD_96881 | JGI IMG/M metagenome (GOLD analysis project Ga0134126, IMG submission 96881) | Terrestrial soil microbial communities with excess Nitrogen fertilizer from Kellogg Biological Station, Michigan, USA - KB3-175-2 | ecosystem: Environmental > Terrestrial > Soil > Unclassified ...
GTCATTGCCACAGAAAGTAGGCAAAGAAGTCTAGCCTAACAAGATTTTTAACGCAATTTTTTCATTAATTTAGCTAAAATGGCAAAACTCGCATGCGCTCAGACAATTGCCATTTCTTTACGCAAAATTAATAAAAAAATTGCTAAATCTTGACAAGGCGCCAATAGTGCCAATAGTTGGCCATTAGGATTTTAGCCTAAAATTTTCTTATTTGCCGTTAAAAAACCAGTTATGTCTGAGCGATAGCGAGTTAACTGGTTTTAGGTAAATAAGTAAATTTTTGGCGTTAAGAAATCCGTCGGCCTTGATTTTTTTGCTTCCTTTTTTGATCAAGCAAAAAAGGGAGGCCCGTGGGTGCAACCCACATTAAAATTAAAATTTATATAAAAATATAAGAATACAATAATGCGAGAAACTAAAAAGTTAAATAATGTATTAGAGAATGCCGAGAGTTTAAGGGATTTATCGCAGACATTTTCTGTATTGGATGAATTAAATAGAATTCTTCATAAATTTTTGCCAGAGCATTTGTCTAAACATTGTCATATAGGGGCTATTGATAGTGAGAAGAATTTAGTTATTTTATATCTAGGTGATTCTGCGCTGGGACATATTATTAATGGGATGGCAAGTCCGATACTGGAGAATTTTAATAGCCATCATTTTTCCTTTGCCGGGCTTGTTACCCGCATCAGACCGCAAGCAACTACTAATCCAGTCAGGCTGAAACATCTTGAACCTAAAGTTAAAGGCAAATTAGAGCAGTTAGCACAAAGTATTAACCGCCCCGACTTAATTGAAGATGAAGTTATTGTAACTGACGTAAAAGAAATAGATTTCTAGTTACTGCCTAAACCTATGTTTTTAATACTCCATTTCCTAATCTCTAAAAGCATGTGCCGACAGTAACTCCTCTGGGATTGGCATTGGTTTTATGAAATTCCTTTTGGACCTTTATCAATGTCGTCATTCGGGTACGTTTTTGGGATATATCTATTAGTATCAGCAACCTGTCAAATTTGATTTGAAAATCATAACTCATCGGATAGAAATAATATCTATGCCTAGTTTATCTTTTAAATTTAACCAGACCTTATCTGCAGTATAAACCTTGCATTTTTCTTTCTGTGATGTTGCAAGACAAAATCTATCGCCCATTGATAAGCCGTACTCTTTACTCTCTTTTATCATATAGCCAGCTTTAAAACTAACCTCCTCATCTATTTTCAGGATTTCTACATAGCTACATAATTGTTTTAGTAAGTCTAAACTTAATCCTTTTCTCGCATAAAATGATATTATCTCAGTGTATGTAACCATATTTATACACGCACAATTAATAACTTTCTCTACTTTCTCAAATCCAGGTTCTTTACTTATATATGCTATATATGCCGAGGCATCTAATAATATTTTTTCGTTCATGACATTCCCAACAGAAAATTTTTCATACAATGATTTATTAAAATTAAATCAGCCTTATTACATATATTTTGAAGTATCTTTTTTCTTAAAAGATAAAAACTCCTCAGTTAAATTATTTGATTCACCCAATTGTTTGTTTACCGCATTTCTTAATTCTTCTATTTTATGGTTTACTGTATCAATATTCATTGTGCCCGTTCTATCAAGTTTGATTATCAGGTAGCTGCCTTTTATTATATTTAATTGGTTTCTTATTTTTGTAGGAATTCTTATATTCCCATCTTCATATACTTTAACCAGATACTCGATTTTTGTTTGCATAATAACCACCCTCATAATACTATAAATTTATCTACAAGTATATTATAACACATTAGTTATATTTTTATATAAATTTTATTTTATTATTTTGGCTATAGTATTTTATATGAGTATAGTTTCAGGTTTAATTTACCTTTACCGGGTTAGTTACCCGTATTCGACCATAAGCAACTACTAATCCAGTAAGGCTAAAGCATCTTGAGCCTTCCTTGATCAAGCAAGAAAGGGAGGCAATGTGGGTGCAACCCACTGGATATTTAAAAAAGCCAGATTATATTAGAGTGTAAGATTGCCACGCTTTGCTCTCAATGATGGAAACTTATATAAGTTCAAAATCAATGCAATACCGAATTTCCGTATTGTCTGTTATTTGACATGATGGTACAATAGGAGCAGAACAATGAGTATAATCTCTGATGATGTGATTAAAGGAATAAAATCATGAAAACAAAAAAATTCAATTATTTGGCGTTGTGGCAGTATTTTTATATATAAATGCATCTTGGGCTAGTCAAGAAAAAGGATCCTGTACTCTTTTTATACCAGAAGAATATGACATGGTTCGCAAAGCTCTTTTCGGGCTAAATAAACCACTTGGGCAAATTAGATGGAGCAATATTTATTTGGATCAAACCAATAAACTAAATGTGAATTTCATTATGAATGGGAAAACCTTAAGCCCTCACATAGATCAAGATTCAATAGAGTACAAATGGGATGAACCAAGTCCATTTGAAGATAATGATGAACACCAAGATCCAGAATTAATATCTTTTGCAGGAACCTATCAAAACACATCCTCAAATCACGCAATTGCTTATAAGTTTGAGAGAATACAAACACCTCCTAATAGTATACTTAAGCTAGATGAAGATGAAGGAAATATCTATAACTGGTGGTTTAGTTATAGTAACCCCTTTAGCCCATCATCCACAAATATTAATGATAAAAAAATCATAAATAGAGTTCCCATGAAGTGCAGTGCAAAATATGAACTCACGGACTCAAAACCAAGACAATTTTATTCACCTGGGCTTAACCGGCATGAACAAGGCACTTTATACGAAATATTAAGAAAAGACGACGCCACATTTTTAGTTAACACACCATTGGTAATTAAAGAACGCTTCAATATCGCCGATATAGCTTATCAATGTTTCCTCGTGGATGATCATGGTATGCGTAACAAGTATGATGCAGCCTCAGCTGAAACTGTTAAACCTGTATTTGAATGGGGAAGATTAAATGGTAGAACCTACTACTCATCCAGACTGGGTAAAACTAGAAACCTGGGTCTTCAGTTAAGCAGCAACACTATCCTGGGAATGTCTTTTTATATTGATTACACTACAAAGGAAGGACTCGTAAATGCTCCAGTAAACAACACTATATATGAATTTTGGCTACTAACTAGAGAAACTCCAGAGTCCAACTTCTGGAAGCTTCAAGCAAGAGCACATAAAGCGTGGTCAGATACTGAGATAGAACCAACCTGGCTTCTCCTGAAAGAGAGGAGTCGCCTTGAATGTGTACAGAAACCTTCCCGATAAATAGCTAAAATACAAAATATGACTCTTTGTTTTCAATAACCGAAACCTGTGTGTGCAATGACTTAAACCAGATTCCCGCATGCGCGGGAATGACATGGGTTCGCGATAATGTGTCATTCCTTATGTTCAGCGGGTAGCGACTGCGGAGCTTAACTCACAATGACGAGTAGGCTACTCTTTGCGTATGACGAAATACCAACCAAAGCCAAATAATATTGCAGTAGGCGTTAAAGATGAAATGATTGCATTCCAGGCAAATATAAGCGCCATAAATCCAATTAAACGCGTCGTAAAGAAAAATGCAACTCCAATTAAGATCCCCGCAAATAACTTAACCCCAAGATTAATATTCCGCCGGTTATTTGGTATAAAGGCTAAGGCTATTAGGGACATTGAAATACATGCCAAGGGATAAAGAAGCTTATTCCAAAACGCAATTTCATAACGCTGCGTAGATTGATGATTTATGTCCAAATGATGCATATAAGTAAGTAAAGATATTGCCGACATATCCTCAGGAGCTATAACTAGCACATTAAAGTAACTAGGCTCTATCGCTGTTACCCATTTATAATTATTAATTTCTGTAGTCACAATATCCTGTTTGGTGTAATCATACTGCTTTAAATGCGCCAGTATCCATTGCTGACGGCTTTCATCATATTTACCCTCATCCGCTGATTTTAAATATTTTAATTTAAGGTCATCATCATAAACAAATATATTTATACCAACAATCGTATTATCCGGCATCACCTGCTTAATATTAACAAATGAATTAGCTCCGTCCTTACTCCAAATCCCCGAATGTAAATTGGTCGAAACTATCTGTTTCATTTTTTCCATCTTATACACCTGAGCGTAATGATTGCTCTCTGGTCCAACTAACTCACCAAACAAAAATGTAAGAAGACTAAACGCAAAACCAAAACCAAATAAAATAGTTGTTACTTTTTTTAGCGATACGCCAGATGTGCGGATAATTGCATATTCAGAGTAGTTTACCAAATTTAGCATGCCGGCCATTACCCCAATTAGTACCGCCAAAGGCATTAGTAAATAAATATAATTGGGAATTAGTAGCATGGAATAAAAAAGCATGGCTGAAGTTGTATACGAACCTTTACTTACATCACCTAACTGCCCTAAAATATTGAACATAGTGATTATTATTATCGTTGCAAGCGACATTAAAAATGTGTAAAATAAACATCTCTTTAATATATATCTGGTAATTATACTCATTATTTATTTTTAGACCTGAAATATCCCTTAGGGAATGTTTTCATATATGTTAGCGCTATCGCAATCATTATCATAATAATATGCACAACAAACACATACGCCATAGAAGATAATGCTCCAGAATTAATATAACCATTGATGGTTAAAATTGAATTCTCGTAAACCCCATACATAATTAGCGGCATAATAAATACTATACTATTTTGTACCCTACCGATTTGAATACTAATTGGTACAACTAATAATGCCATAACAAACATCATTGCAGCAATTGATACTCTCCAGGATATCTCAGCTTTTGCATTATTATTATTTTTCTTTAACAATTGTTGAATGGTTGAAGTTGAAATACCAACATTTGACTTATCTCTTGGCTTATAATCTACCTTAATACTCGCCTTAAATTCATCAAAATTTAACTGTAAAATATTCTCTCCCAAATTTGATAAATCATAACGATGGGCATTCTTTAAAACAATACTTGAGATTCCATCGTGAGTCTCAACTCTACCAGCTTTTGCAGTAATATTATATGGAGAACCATTTTGCTCAGCGTATTGAATAAAAATATTTTGTGCATAACTTGGTGTTATACTATATTTTTCCAGATAAAACACCTGATCCCCAGCCCCATTTTCCTTAAATACTCCTGGTGAAACTAACATCGCAGTTTGCTGCTTGGATAAATAATTTGCGTACTCCTCAGACGTAGCAGTAGCCCATGGAGTAATGTACATGGTACTTATTGCACAAATTATAGTCATTGGAATTATAAAATACATTACCTGGCGTAACCAATAAAATGGTGAAATACCTGAAGACAGCCAAATGGCAAACTCCTGATCTTTACAATAACGATTTATCGTCATTACCACCGTCAGGAAGCAGGCAATCGTTAAAATCATCGGAAAGCTGGCAATGGTGCCATAAATCATCAACGTCACCAGCGTAACAGTTGGAATACTCCCAGCTGCAGCCTGGTTTAGCAATTTAAATAGCTCTGTGATAGGTAAAATTGCTACTAATACAATAAATATTTTACTAGCATTACTGACAAGTTCACGATAAAAGATTTTTTTTATTAACATATTTTTTTAATTAGTTATTCATAATTTCTATAAAAAGATTGCCACGCTGCGCTCGCAATGACCTACGGTGCCACGCTTTGCTCGCAATGACGCATCATTGTCATCCTCGCGCATGCGGGGATCCAGATTCCCGCCTACGCGGGAATGACAAGGCATATTTTTGCACATTAAGCCAGCAGTTACGTTAAAATCACGTTTAATTGGATATTTTATCATGTTTAAAGGTACTACCATGAAACTAAAATTCGGACACAATAGCATTGAACTAGTAAATAACAGCAATGCACAAACAAATGTAAAAGTAATTTTTAGCTTTAATACCACACTACTGCCAAATGCAAAAAAACATGTTACCGGATTTAAAATTGGTAAATTTGATGATCTGCAAGCAACAGCCAGTATATGCAAATTAAATGATGGGCAGATTATTTTGGCCAGTCTTGGCGATACAAAAAATTTCAGCCTTACTAACTATATAAAAACACTAAATACTATTGCTGAAATTATTAAAAATAATTCAAAAATAACTTCAATTAGCCTGGTTATTGAAGAAAGTTTAGGTAAAATCTTAAATCAAACAATTAGTGAATTTACTGAAACCAGCATATTTCATCTATTAAATAGCCTATATTATTTTGATGAGCTAAAGTCCACACAGAAAAAACTTGGTTTAAATTTGGTAAATATAATTACCCAACATGCACAAAAAATAGCTACGCAAAATGCTTTAAATATGGCTGATGGCGTATTTTTAGTCAGAGATCTGGCACATGGACCATCCAATATTGTTAATCCAGCTCATCTGGCTAAAACTGCAAAAAGTCTGGAGAAAATTAGTAAAAAAGTTAGAGTCATTGTTTTAGAAGAAAAAGATGCCAAAAAACTGAAAATGAATGCCTTTCTAGCAGTGGCACAAGGCGCTGATTCTGAACCAAAATTTATAAAAATGGAATATTCTGGTGCCGCAAAAAATAAGAAGCCTATAGTTTTAATTGGTAAAGGCATTACTTTTGATAGTGGTGGGATCTCATTAAAACCAGGCTCAAAAATGGATGCTATGAAGTACGATATGTGTGGAGCCGCAACTGTTATTGGCATATTTAGAACAATTGCTAACCTTGAATTGCCTATTAATCTGGTATGTTTGGTACCTACTTGCGAGAATATGCCGTCTGGTCACGCTATAAAGCCTGGTGATGTGGTTACAACGATGTCAGGTAAAACTGTTGAAATCGTAAACACTGATGCTGAAGGCCGGCTTATTTTATGTGATGCTCTGACTTACGCAAAAAAATATAAGCCTGAACTGGTTATTGATATGGCGACACTAACTGGGGCATGCATTACCGCTCTTGGTAGTGCTGCCAGTGGCATGTATAGCAATAATGATAATTTGGCTACAGAATTGACTAAATCTGGTCTGCAGACTAATGACAAAGTATGGCGCATGCCTTTATTTAAAGAATATCATGAAATGCTTAAAGGAACCGTGGCTGATTTAAGTAATATAGGTAGTTGGAGTGGTGAAGCGGGAAGTGCAACTGCTGCTTGCTTTTTAGAACAATTTACCGATTACAAATGGGCGCACCTGGACATAGCCGGAACCGCAATGAGCGGTACCGGCAGACCATTTTATATGCTGATGAATTTCTTACGCAGTATACAAATTACTTAGAGTAATGCTCTTAACTTATAGCAAGGCACAAGTAGAACAAATCCCAGTAGTTGATTTTTCTTGGGGATCAGGGTTAGGGGTCATGGGTTGTTGTGGCGGAGATGCAGTCAGGTTAGTTTTTTCTTCAGGTTTACCTTTACACCTACACATCTCAGTCTTACAACCAGATAATTCCATAGAAGACTTAGTTGTTACTTTTTTATTAGCTATAGAATAATCACTAGTAAAATAAATAATATAGTTACTACCATTTTCAGGCTTTTCAATTCTAACATCGGAGCCCGGATCTAGTGGTGTACCTGAACTATATCTTTTACCAAACATAGGATACACCATGTTATCCTTTTCGTCTAAGCTAATTTCATAAATAATCCCAAGATTAGTAACGATGTTATTGACTCCTTTTATTACAGGTAAGCCTTTTGAATCAGATGATTGTTTTGTTAAATTAGCACCCCAATAAACCTCCCTAAGACCTGCAAAATATTCAGGTACATCTTTACCGACAGTCACCCCACTACATCTTGTATATAACCACTCATCGGCCTGGGCCACATTGACGCATAATTGAGCTACCAAAATTGCTGCAAATACTAAATACCTAGATTTAAATTCTATTTTCATTTTTTGCCCCTATATAAAACCATTAGTTTGGTCCACGCACGATTAGTATAACATAGATCTGAAAAACTGCAATACGGAATTTTTTACTACATGGTAAATTTATCCAGCGCACAATCTTTTCCATTTATTAACCAAGCGTTAAAGAAAAATGTTATAATACAACGAATTAGATTCACTAAATAAGAAAACAATTAAGCTTATTTATTGAATTTAGTATATTAAAATCTATTGGCTAACATGAAAAGAGACTATATATGCTAATTTCATTACTTGTTAACTTTAAAAAAATTTTTGTCATATATTGCCTGTGTTTTGGTCTCTTAGGCTGTTCTGGTTCCTCTGGCAGTGGTTCGACAGCACCATCATTGAGCATTTTGTATATAAATGATCTTCACGGTCAACTCGAACAAGCATACAATGATCCTGCCGACCCTTCAAAAGGATTTAAATTTCCTGGTATAGCAAGAATTGCAACCTGGGTGAAAAACTTTAGAGAAACTCATCCAAATACAATATTTTTAGCCGGTGGTGATAATTATCAAGGTACCATGTTAAGTAATTACTACTACGGGAGCACCGTTAGTGATTATTTTAATATGATGGGCATTACGTATTCTGCTATGGGCAACCATGAATTTGATTTTAGTTATAGCCCCAGTGAGAATAACTTCATTTATAATGCTATAAATAAAGGCACGCATTTCATTTCTACCAATATAGTAAATGATGATACTAAAGGATCACCCGTTAGTTTTGTAGAACCATACCAAATTTTAAAAACTACCGTAGGGTTACGCCAAATTAATATTGTCATTATCGGTTTAGCAACCACAGAAACACCAACTGGAACCGCCGGTGCACAAGGATTGAGGTTTACGGACCCGGCTCAATCAGCAACAGATGCCCTAGATAAAGCAGAAGCAAAACTTGCACAAGATCACTTGAAACCTGATGTTGTTTTATTTTTAACACATATTCCCAGTTACCAGAAACTAGATCCCTATGTACCCAATCCTAATGATCCGGTTAATTGGTTGCCTAATAAGTTTTTGGCCTCTGGAGACAGCGAAATCCACGAATTAACTCAGTGGATTGCATCACGTAATGAGATTAAAAATATTAGTATAGTTTTATCCGCACATAGCCACCTGATGGTTAATGGACATGTTGCGAATAATTTGATTCCAGTGGTGCAAGCTGGATATAATGGTAGAGCTATTGCAATTGTTGATATAACTTGCCCACCTAGTCAGGGAGCAGCTTGTTCTCTTACCCCTAATGTGGCTGATCTAACCAAAGTAGCCGGTAACTATGCTCCAGACCCAGAAGTAACAGCATTGATTGATAAATATCTGAATAATTCTACATATCAGCAAATGGCAACACGCGAAATTACCACTAGCTGCTCAACAATTCCAGCATTTACAGCATATAATAATTTTAATTTTAAATTGCCATACTTACTTGCCAACCAACTACGTCATGTTGGGCAGACTACTATAGGAGTATTCAATTTAGGCGGCTTAAGAGCAGATCTGCCAAAAGGTGATATTAATTATAGCCAATTATATAGTGTTATGCCATTTGAGACTTATAATTTGGTAGAAACTGGCAAAATTCCTGGTTGGGCTATTCGTCAGGTGGTTGACAATAATTTACACCTTGGTACCCATTTCCAGATTGCTACCGCTGGAATTGCATTTTATGCTACACGATTAAAACCAAATGAACATTATACAGGACCAATTTTTCTGACACTGATGGGAACTGGATATAAGGACCAGACTGACGGCAGCATTATGTATAACAATGATAAAACACCCGTACTATTAGATGATAATATGCTGTATACAATTACTTCAGTGAACTTTTTATTGGATGCCGACCCCAAATATCCAGGAGATGGTTTCGATTTTACCATGGTCACTGATAAAAAATATCTGTCCGATAACCAACAGCAAACAAACCTAACAATACGCCAAATGCTGGAAAATGAATTGGTAAAAGATAAAGTTGCAGGAAATTGCCAGGAATATACTCCATATAATTGGGTGAACGCTTTACAGCCAGGTACACCAGTAAATTGAAAAACATTAGTTCTGGCGGGCAGCAACAGGCCGTTTTATATGCTATGAAATTGCTATACGGAATTTCCGTATTTGGGATTATTCAAAAAATAATATGCAGGCAACTCGCCGATTTTCGCTAATTAGAAAGTTGTAAGTGCGACACAATGCAGGAATTGGCATTATTTCAAAACCAATACCGTAGCTATTGATTTTTTCAAGTAATTTGAAATCTGGATATATTACACCGTTGCCAGTTCCAAAAATTATTAAATCTGGTTTATTCATAATAGTATCAGCTAAATCATCCAAGTTAAGTTCTTTTATGCTTTTAACTGCAAATTCGGAAATCTGATCATTAAATATTAAAATATTTTTTCTATATTCAGCGCCTTGTATAGTAACCGAGGAGGCTGAATAATTGGTAAACTGCCCCTGGCTTACAATATTTAAATCCATATCCATTTAATATACTTCCCAACATTATCAATATATAGCCAAGGTCATTCAATTGACCAAACATCGTTTATAGTTTATACAAACTATGGGCTGTATCAGGTTGCCAACTCCTGGCAGCGGCCCAACTCTGGCAGAAGCACGATTCTAACACATTTTATGTTCAAATAAATTATATAACCAGTGTAATTTACTCTCTATTTTTATTGTACAATCTCGCCTGAACCTATGTATCTTTACATAGCTAGTTAGAAGGCAAATATTATGAAAATTAAATTAATCACCTTTTTAATAGTATTTGAAATATTATTAAATGACGTTAACGCAGCGGTTCCACCAAGTATTCCGCAACAAATTAAAGCTAATATAGCGGCCGCCTGCCGTTTATCAGATTCCAAAAATGAACCTGATATGATTCTGGGCAGTGGACAAGATACTAAGGGCAGCTTTGTTGTGACAAAATGCCCCACCAAATTACAGGATAAATCAACTAAAATGGTAATAAGTAAGTTTTATTACGAATTTTTAAGGGATCAGAAATACTCTCAGGAGAATAGCCCCCTTAATAACGTCCTTGGAGTCCTGATGCCAGCGGTAAAGAATACTACCACCACCGATTTAATTCATATCCCTATAGATGATGTCAAAGATTATCCACCTGACAGAAGCAACACTGGATATTTGATAAGTACGACAAAATTTATACTGTATTCCAATAGGGCTCTTAGTATAAATTCCAGACTCCGTTCTCCAGACGAAACTTTTGTGTACGAAGATTACACGCATCCTTTTATTCAATCAATTTCTCTTATGCCAAATATTTTTGACTTTAATGATCTAGGTGGCGGTGATATAGAGCCTAGACCCGTCATCAATAGTACATTTTTAAAACCAGAACTTACTGCTTTTTATATTTCCCAACCATTTACAGCCTATTCATCTGATATAAAAAATTTTTATGCAACTGGTGGCTTTAGTTTTGGATTGAATAGGAATACTCCAATAAACACAGTCGTGTACCTGGGCGTTAAAGGATTATACTCAAGTTATGTTTTTGGATTAAAAGTAGATAATTATTTCGCAGTTAAGGACTCGCCATATGAACAAGTAGCCTTAGTTTGCCTTGCAGATAGCCAATGCACTACTTCCAGTAATAAACTTATCTGGAATGATGGTAGTTACATAACAATCAGTATTTCCAATGTAAATTATTTGAGTATAAATTTTGTTGAAAACTATAATCAACCCACATTTTTGACAAGCGAATACGCCACCGACTAATATGCAAGGAACAAAATCGTGTTACCACTATTTTAATTCGGTTACTGCTTTTTTAGGATTATTATTTTAACATGGGTATGCAAATTTTCAGGTAAAATAACAGACTTTGTACATTTTGAAGGATAAAGTTATGACAGTAAGGATTGAACACGACACGTTTGGCGATATAGAAGTCCCCGCTAACCGCTACTGGGGCGCGCAAACAGAGCGTTCATTGGAAAACTTTAAAATCTCTACAGAAAAAATGCCGCCAGAATTAATTCAAGCTCTGGCGATTGTTAAACTTTCTTCAGCAACGGTCAATAATGCCCTTGGTTTACTTGATGATAAAAAAGCCAAAGTTATTATTAATGTTGCTAATGATATTGCTAATGGCAATCATATGGATGAATTTCCCTTAGCCGTGTGGCAAACCGGATCCGGTACACAAACCAATATGAACATGAACGAAGTTATTGCAAACTTAGCCAGCGTAAAACTCGGTGGTGAATGTGGTGACAAGCGCCTTATTCATCCGAATGATGATGTAAATAAAAGCCAATCATCCAATGATACCTACCCGACAGCAATGAATATTGCTGCATGTGTTGGTATCGTAAACTCATTAATTCCGGCGATCAAACAACTACATCAAACACTTGCCGCTAAAGCAATAAAGTTTGATAATATCGTAAAAATTGGCCGCACACATCTGCAAGATGCTACCCCATTAACCCTTGGTCAGGAAATCTCTGGCTGGGCGAAACAACTAGAACATGGCATTACACATATCGAAAACAGCTTACCACATATTTATGAACTAGCACTTGGTGGCACAGCCGTTGGTACTGGTTTAAACACTCACCCAAAATACGCAGTTATGGTTGCGGCTGAAATTGCTAAAATCACAAACCTGCCATTTGTCACAGCGCCAAATAAATTTGAAGCTCTGGCCAGTCATGACGGATTGGTACATGCTCACGGCGCACTAAAAACATTAGCTGCCAGCCTTATGAAAATAGCCAACGATGTACGCTGGTTAGCATCAGGTCCTCGTTGCGGGATCGGCGAAATTAGCATTCCAGAAAATGAACCTGGTAGTTCTATTATGCCCGGAAAAGTAAACCCTACTCAATGTGAAGCACTAACTATGCTCTGTGCTCAAGTTATGGGTAATGATGTAGCAATTAATATCGGCGGGTCAAGCGGAAATTTTGAACTAAATGTGTTTAAACCTCTAATTATAAATAATTTTTTACAAAGCGTCAGACTACTTAGTGATGGAATCGTAAGTTTTGACTTGCATTGCGCTCGTGGTATAGAACCAAATAAAGAACGCATCAAAAATTTACTCGATCAATCCTTAATGTTAGTTACCGCATTAAATACACATATTGGCTACGATAAAGCGGCACAAATTGCCAAGAAAGCACATAAAGAAGGTCTGACTTTACGTGAGGCTGCATTATCACTTGCCTATGTTAGCGAAAAAGAATTTGATGAATGGGTAAGACCTGAATTGATGTTAGGACGCTAAGAATGACAACAACTTATAATGTCTTGGTAATCGGTAGTGGTGGACGCGAACATGCGTTAGCCTGGAAACTGGCTAAATCACCAAAAGTTGATCATGTATACGTTGCCCCTGGTAATGGCGGAACTGCATCAGAAAATAAAATCTCTAATCTGGCCATAACGGATATTCCACAGCTTATACAATTTGCCAAAGATAATGAAATTACATTTACCCTGGTTGGGCCAGAAGCACCATTGGCTAATGGAATTGTTGATGAGTTTAGAAATCATGGCTTAAAAATATGGGGCCCTACTAAATTTTGTGCACAGTTGGAAAGCTCTAAAGTATTTGCTAAAGAATTTATGCTTAAATATAATATTCCCACCGCAAAATATGCAGTTTTTGATAATGGGCAAGAAGCACTTGAATATCTAGCTTCCCAATCAGCTCCCATAGTAATTAAAGCTGACGGACTAGCCGCTGGTAAAGGTGTGCTGGTAGCTGGGACTATGACAGATGCCGTAGATTTTATTGATGATATATTTAACCATAATAAATTTGGCGGCGCTGGAAGTAAAGTAGTAATTGAAGAATTTTTAGATGGTGAGGAAGCTAGCTTTATCGTAATGATAGATGCAAACGGAAATATATTACCCATGGCTAGCTCACAAGATCACAAACGGTTACTTAATAACGATATGGGACCAAATACTGGTGGAATGGGAGCATACTCCCCTGCTCCAATTGTTACTGAGGTAATTCACCAACGTGTCATTAAAGAAATTATTCAGCCAGTAATTGATGGAATGCGTAGCGTTGGGCATAATTATAGTGGTTTCTTATATGCCGGATTAATGATTGATAAAAATAATAAAATTAAAACTCTGGAATTTAACTGCCGCTTTGGTGACCCGGAAACTCAGCCAATTATTAGTAGACTGGAGAATGATTTATTCGAGCTAATTGAAGCGGGTATTAATGGAAATTTGGATAAGGTAACCGCTAAATGGGCTGATCAATTTGCGATCGGTGTGGTTTTAGCTGCAGAAGGATATCCAGACGCACCTCGCAAAAATGATATAATATCGGGCTTAGGTAAAATAAAAAGCATGCAAGATATATATGTATTTCATGCTGGGACTAAGAAAAACAGCAATGAAGTTTATACTGATGGCGGGCGGGTATTGTGCGTGGTTGGTTTAGATAAAGACTTGAAACTGGCGCAGGAAAAAGTATATGCTGCAATTAAAGAGATTACGTTTAAGGGTATGCAGTATAGGACGGATATAGGGCATACCGCAGTCCTGTAGTTTTAGGAGAGAAGATTGTCACGCTTCGCTCACAATGACGCGGGGTTAGCTGCGCTCGCAATGACGGGCATGGATTCCCGCCTGCGCGGGAATGACATTATGCTCGCAATGACGGTATGGATTGACACTTTGTACATCCCCACCCCGTCAGGCATAGCCTGCCACCCCTCCAGAGGGGAATTATATTTTATAGGAAGACAGATGGAACAAGAAATTTCGATTTTACAACTAATTATGCATGCCAGTATTGTGGTACAACTAATTATTGGACTTTTATTATTATTTTCTGTAGCTTCATGGGCTATTATTTTTAGCAAATGGTTATCGCTAGGACTAGCAAAAAGTAAAACAAGTAGTTTCCTGCGTCAATTCCATAGCTCAAGTAGTATTTCCAAATTATACACTTCAATAAGCGGTAACGAACATAAACTCTGTGTTGAAGCTCTATTTTTTGATGGAATTAATGAGTATAATAAACTGAACAAGCAAGGAATCACACAAAAAGAAGTGGTACTGGAAAATATAGACCGCTCACTTAGCGCATCCATTGAATCTCAAATTGATAAATTCGAACATAGTTTGTCCACTCTGGCAACATTCGGTTCAGTTAGTCCATATATTGGTTTACTTGGCACGGTATGGGGTATCATGCATGCATTTATTGGTCTTGGTGCGTCTGGTCAAGCAACCTTATCAACGGTCGCCCCTGGTATTGCCGAAGCATTGGTTGCAACAGCAATCGGACTTTTTGTGGCTATCCCAGCTTATATTGCTTATAACAAATTTACATCTGATATTAGTAGCCTAAATAATAAAATGAATAAATTTGGTGATGAATTTTTAAACTTGATCAATCGCCGTTTAATGGTCACAACATCTACCAATCAGGATAGTATGTAATGAGTTTTAATCAGCAGGAAGTTGATAAATTTAATGCTTTAGCGCATAACTGGTGGAATCTGGATGGTGAGTTTAAAACACTGCACCATATTAATCCAAGTCGGGTACGGTTTATCCTAAATCATATTGATCTAAAAGGTAAAGATGTTATTGATGTTGGTTGTGGCGGCGGGATTCTATCGGAATCATTGGCTATGGCAGGAGCTAATGTAACAGGTATTGATTTAGCCCCTGGATTAATTGAAACAGCAAAACTCCATCTGCATGAGAGTCATTTACAGATTAATTATGAATGCATCGATATTATTGATAAGGCAGCTCAATTTGCAGGTAAATTTGATGTAGTTACTTGTATGGAACTCTTAGAGCACGTACCTGATCCAAAGATCATTATCCAAAATTGCGCAAAATTATTAAAACCAGGTGGTATGGCATTTTTTTCAACTCTTAACCGAACACTAAAAGGATATACCCTTGGTGTGTTGGCCGCTGAATATATTCTCAAACTAGTTCCTAAAGGCACACATAATTACCAACAATTTATCAAGCCATCTGAATTACGTGCCATGCTTGAGCAATATGGTCTGAATATGTCGGATATAAAAGGGCTTGATTACAATCCGTTTAACCATAATGCAAGTATTAGTAGTGATACTTCTATAAATTATATGGTAGCAGCTATTTATCAAGGTTATTCAAATAATTAATTTGTAGTGCGTAGCATGAAGTTACTGTCGTGAATATAATAACATGGTCGTTTATTCTCAGATTGCAACGCTGTGCTTCTGATGACAGGTAGTCTAATAGACTGCTTTAATTCAGCTTTTAGATTGCCACGCTGCGCTCACAATGACGGGATGGGTCGCCACGCTACGCTCGCGATGACGAACCGATGTGACGGATACTATGCTCGTGATGACGTGTGTCACATTCTTATGTTCCGGCGGAAAACCTGACAGTGGGTTACTCGCAATGACAAAAATATCTGCAATGTCTTATAAAGAAGTTATGTTATGATTGAAATTAAAAAATCAGTTTTAGTCCCCTACTCTCCAGATAAAATGTATAATCTGGTAACTGATATTAAAAACTATCCCAAATACCTGCCATGGTGCTCACATTCTGAAATTAAAGAACAAATTGATAATACAGTTACTGCACGAGTAGATATCCTGTACCTAAAAGTAAAAACACATTTTACAACTAAAAACACCAATTACCCTTATGAAAAAATTGATATCGAATTAGTTGACGGACCATTTAAACATCTGTCTGGCTCATGGCACTTTATCCAGCTTGGTGATAATGGGTGCAAGATTGACTTTTTTCTTCACTACAAATTTTCTAATATTATTATAGAAAAAATTATTGGTCCCGTGTTTAGTTATATTAGTAAAAATATTGTTGATTGCTTTATTAAAGAAGCACATAAATTATACGCAAAACCAACTATTCCTGAACATACGGTTTCACCATGAACTGGATAAATATAGAGGTCGCTTATGCTACACCTGACAAACAAATAATAATTCCAACTAGTATTCCTGATGATTTATCAGTGCTTGAAGCAATTGTTCTATCTGGTATAACAGTGCACTTTCCTGAAGATAAATTAGACCAAATTGATGCTAATTCCCAAATCGGGATTTTTGGCAAGAAGATTAATGTTATAACATATAGACTAAGAGATAGAGATCGAATCGAAATCTATCGACTATTAAATAAAACTCCAAATCAAAAACGACTGGATAGAATAAAGTAGCTTCATGCCTATAACGCCTTTAGAAAATTACACGGATAAGAGAACTAAATGAGGCATAATATTTTTAGTTATGTTATAATGAGGGTGAGAGAACAAAAAAATAGCCCCCATGTGAGTGGGAGCTATCCCGTTAATTACCAAACAAAAGAATAATTAATATAATTATCTTTTGAACGATAGTCAGCGTATTCATAGTTCTTAGCCATGATTTTTTTACGTGTTTTCTCACATTGATCACCTGCTCTTTCTACTTCTAGATTTAGCAGACGTCAAACGGCTATCATAGCGGGCAGCTATACTAGCCACCAACTACTGCTATGAAGTAGCGTATTACAGCACCATTTCAAAAGAATTTTAATACTATTTAAATGAATACAAAATATAAAGAATTTGTAGCTGAATTTATAGGTACAATGTTTATCCTGTTATTTGGCAACGGGGTATGTGCCATGAACAGCCTGTTTAATCTGGGCGGTTATGTAAATATAACTTTTGGCTGGGGGTTGGGCGTATTTTTAGGCATATTAGTTAGTACCCGAATCAGCGGTGCACATCTTAATCCCGCCGTAACTATTGCACTTATCGTTACTCGCCGCTTTCCAATTAATAAAGCTTTCCATTATATTAGTGCGCAAATGCTGGGTGGATTTGCTGGAGCTGCACTAGTTTATTATTTCTATCAGGCTAAATTTGCAATTGTTGACCCAGGCTTGTTGCATACTGCCGGAATTTTTACTACATTTCCTGCTGTACAGGGTTTTATGCCGGGTTTTATGGCTGAGGTAATTGCTACTGCAATTTTACTCTTTGGCATACTTGCCATAGTAGATCATTTTATGCATGATAAAGCCAGCCCACTGGCACCATTTGCCGTAGGATTACTAATTGTGGGGATTGGCATGAGTTTTGGTGGTATGCATGGCTATGCCATGAATCCGGCCCGGGATTTTAGCCCCAGAGTTTTAATCACAATGCTTGGTTTTGCAAATAATGGTCTATCTGGAGGTTCTATAATCTGGATAACCGGAGTATTTGGTCCAATACTTGGCGGGACAATTGGTGCCGTATTGTATGATTTGACAATTGGCCAGAAAACTACAGAAAAAATAATGTAAAAAAGATTTGACAATAAGGGAATGTCAATATTAATTAGTGCTTGGAAGAAAACCATTTGATGCATTGTCCGGCAATAGCATTAGTTGATTTCCCGTAATGAAGATCGAATAATTTGAAGATTAATCCAACGTATTTACAATCATTTCCCCTCAA
>Ga0134126_10003987_pt1 | contig 18464 bp, 13 predicted proteins | sample KB31752_FD_96881 | JGI IMG/M metagenome (GOLD analysis project Ga0134126, IMG submission 96881) | Terrestrial soil microbial communities with excess Nitrogen fertilizer from Kellogg Biological Station, Michigan, USA - KB3-175-2 | ecosystem: Environmental > Terrestrial > Soil > Unclassified ...
ACGCGCCCTCGAAATGCCGTTCCGGCTGGTCCTGCGGGATTCGACCTGAGCGGAAACAACAACAACGCCAATACGGAGGAGGAGAAAATGGAACGTCGTACATTCATGAAGGCCGGCCTCGGTCTCGCCGGCCTGCCTTTGCTCAATCGCCTCGCCTTTGCCGCCGACGCGCAGCCGATCTCGTTCTGGTACGAAGCGGCAACGCCCGATAACCAGAAGCATCTGCAGGATATTCTGGTCGCCCCGTTCAACGCGGCACATCCGCAATACAGCCTTTCGATCGACTTCCGCGGCTCGGACGTCGACAAGCTGCTGCGCATCGCCATGCTGTCGGGCTCGGGACCGGACATCGTCTATACGGCGGGGCCCAGCTACGTCGCCTCGATGGCGGAAGCCGGCCAATTGCTGCCGCTCGACGACTATGCGCAAAAGCTCGGCTGGAACGACCGGCTGCTGCCGCTCTTCCTCGACCTCGGCAAGTATAACGGCAAGCTCTACGCGCTCGCCAAGACCTACGAAACGCTCGGGCTTTTCTACAACAAGACGACTTTCGACAAGAAAGGCTGGAAGCCGCCGACCACCATCGCGGCGCTCGAAAGCCTCGCCGACGAGATGAAGAAAGAAGGGCTCATTCCCTTCGGCGCGGGCAATGCCGACTGGCGGCCGGCGAACGAATGGTATGTCTCGATCGTGCTCAACTCGATCGCCGGGCCAGAGGCGGTCTACAAGGCGCTGACGGGCGAGACACCCTGGACCGCCGATCCGATCGTCAAGGCGATCGACACGCTCAAATCCTGGTGGGACAAGGGCTATTTCGGCCCGAACTACTTCTCGCTGACGACCGAGCAGGGTTTCGCCCAGCTCGCCAACGGCCAGGCGGGGTTGGCGCCGACCGGCACCTGGGCCTTCACCAACGTGGCGACGGATTTCCCCGCCGCCAAGGCGGAGCCCGGCTTCATCGGCTTCCCCAGCGCCGATGGCGTGGCGAACCCGATCTACGCGCTCGGCATCGGCTCGACCTTCTCGATCAATGCCGGCTCCAAGGTCGCGGACGGCGCGGCCGCCGTGTTCGACACGATCTTCAGCCAGAAATTCTATTCCGACATGAACTCGGTCTGGCAGGGCGAGTGGAACCTGCCGCTCAAGGATTTGAGCCAGGTGAAGATCGCCTCGGGCGTCACCCCGCTCTACGCCGAGGTGATGAAGAACCTCTCGGCCGCCGTCGCCAATAACCAGTACGGCTACACCACCTGGACGTTCCTGCCGCCGGCCACCGACACGTACATGGTCTCGGGCATGGAGGAGGTGTGGCTCAACAAGACCTCGACCAAGGACTACCTCAAGAAGTGGGACGACACGTTCAAGCAGGAAAAGAGCCAGGGCAAGGTGCCGGCGATCCCGAAGCGGGCGGGGTGAAAGCGCTCGGGGGCCCTTCACCGGGCCTCCGCTTCGCTCGGCCCACCTCTCCCCCAAGGGCGAGGAGTCCGAGAGACCGCGCCCCAAAATCCTCTCCCCGTCGGGGAGAGGTCCCGGCAGGGGGTGAGGGGTCGCCCAATGCGCCCTTAATGGCCGTAGTGCCGCAGCGCCAAGCGCAGGAGAACCGATGGCAGCCGATACAGACGTCCTCGCGGGCGCAGCGCCACAAAGGCAGGCGATGGGTTCGGCGCCGACCGGCAGCCGGATGCACGCGCTTTATGTCGTGCCGACGCTGATCTTCAACTTCGCCATCATCCTGATCCCGGCGCTGCTGACGATCGCCCTGGCCTTTTGTTCGTGGGACGGCATATCGGCGCCGCAATTCGTCGGCCTCGCCAATTTCCAGACGATGTTTTCCGATCCCGTGTTCTGGACGGCGCTGACCAACAACATCATCTGGACGGTCATCTTCCTCACCATCCCGATCCTCATGGGACTGGTCGCGGCAACGCTGCTGCTCATCATCCGCCGCGGGCGGACCTTCTTCCAGGTCGTCTATTTCCTGCCCGTGGTGATCGCGACGGCGATCACGGCCCGGGTCTGGCAGGGCATGATCTACAGTCCGGTGACCGGCGTTTTCGGTCTCGCCAACCGGCTCGGCATTCCCGTCTCCAACCCGCTCGCCGGTACCTCGACGGCGCTGTTCGGCGTCGCCACGGTCGATCTCTGGCACTGGTGGGGATTTCTCTGCGTCATCTTCTTCGCCGCGCTCCGGCAGGTGCCGCAGGAGCAGATCGAGGCGGCGCGGCTCGAGGGCGCGACCTATTTCCAGATGCTCCGCTATGTGCTGCTGCCGGGCATCAAGCCGACCATCATCCTGATGATGATCCTCACCATCATCTGGTCGTTCCTCGCCTTCGACTTCGTCTACATCCTGACGCAGGGCGGCCCGGCGTTTTCGAGCGAAGTGCTCTCCACCCTCGCCTACCGGCACGCCTTCTACGATCTCGATGTCGGGCAGGCGGCCGCGGTGGCGCTGGTGATCTCGATCTTCGGGCTCGTCGCGACCTTCTTCTACGTCCGCATCCTGACGCGGGAGGAAGCGCAATGAGGCTGATCGAAAGCCGCTTCACGATGATCGTGACCTATGTCGTGCTCGCGATCGGCGCCTTCATCGCGCTGTTCCCGATTGCGCTGCTGCTGCTCAACTCGATCAAGCCGGCGCTGCAGATCACCGTGAGCCCGCTGGCTCTGCCGGCGCCGTTCGCGCCCGAAAACTTCGTCCATGCCTGGAACGACGCGCGGTTCAGCCGGACCTTCCTCAACTCGGCGCTCATCACCGCGATCACCATCATCCTGGTCTGCGCGACGGCCTCGCTCAGCGCCTACGTGCTGGCACGGCGCAAGATCCGCTCGTGGCAGCTCTGGACCTTCTACCTGATGGCAACGACCACCGCCCCGATCCAGCTCTTCCTGTTCCCGCTCTATTTCGTCTATGCGCATCTGGGGCTGGTCAACAACGTGCCGGCGGTATCGGTCATCTATACGGCGCTCTACAGCCCGTTCGCGGTGATGCTGCTGAGGACCTATTTCCTCGCCGTGCCGCGCGAGCTCGAAGAGGCGGCGCTGGTCGACGGGGCCAGCCACTGGCAGGTGTTCAGCCAGGTGATGCTGCCCATCGTCTCGCCCGGCCTCCTGACCGTGGCGCTGATCATCGGGCTCTATTCCTGGAACGAGTTCCTGATCGCAACGACGTTCCTGCAGAAGCAGGACAGCGTGACCGCCGTCGTCGCCTTCTTCCTGCTCTCGGGCCAATACACGTCGGACTGGGGGGAGATCATGGCTGCGGCGCTGATCATCGTGCTGCCCGTCGTGGTGCTGTTCCTCTTCATGCAACGCCGGTTCATCGAAGGCATGGCCGGCGGGTCGGTGAAGGGATGAGGGAGATGAATTTCTTCCGGAGTGCCCAGACCATCGCCCTGAGCCCGTCGAAGTACGAGGGCCGGGCTTACGATTTTAGATCATGGTGAAAAACATGCAGATTCCGAACGACTATCTGGAGCGCGTCTATGCGGGCGTCTTGGGCAAGCTCGTCGGCGTCTATCTCGGCCGGCCTTTCGAGGGCTGGACCTACCAGAAGATCATGAAGGAGCTCGGGCCGATCGAGTATTACGTGCACGAGCGGCTGAACCAGCCGCTCGTGGTCACGGACGACGACGTCGCCGGCACCTTCACCTTCATCCGGGCGCTCGAGGACTACGGGGTTTCGCCCGACCTCAAGGCGGAAGACATCGGCAAGGCCTGGCTCAACTACATCGTCGAGGAGCGCTCGATCCTCTGGTGGGGCGGCAACGGCAATTCGACCGAGCATACCGCCTGGCTCAACCTCAAGCGCGGCGTCGCGGCGCCGGCCTCGGGCTCGATCGAGACGAACGGGGCAACCGTCGCCGAACAGATCGGGGCGCAGATCTTCATCGACGGCTGGGGCATGGTGGCACCGGGGCGGCCGCAGCTTGCGGCCAAGCTCGCCGAGCAGGCGGGCAAGGTCAGCCACGACGGAGAATCCGTCCATGCGGCAATGCTTTGGGCGGCGATGGAGGCGGAAGCCTTCGTCAACACCGACATCGACAATCTGATCGATACCGGGCTCAAGACCATTCCCGAAAACAGCCTGATTGCGAAGCTGATCGCCGACATACGCGGCTGGCACAAGGCCAACCCGGACTGGCGCGACACGCGGCAGCAAATCGAGGCGAAGTACGGCTACGACAAGTTTCCGGGCAACTGCCACGTCGTCCCGAACCACGCGCTGATGGTCATGGCGGTGCTCTACGCGCCGGAGGACTTCCAGAAGGCGGAGATGATCGTCAACACCTCCGGCTGGGATACCGACTGCAATGCCGGCAATGTCGGGTGCCTGATGGCGATCCGGCTGGGGCTCGAAGGGCTCGAAGCAGGGCCGGACTGGCGCGGGCCGCTGGCCGACCGGATGCTGATCTCCTCGGCGGATGGCGGCAATTCCATCAACGATGCGGTGCGGACGTCCTATTACCTGAGCAATCTCGGCCGGCATCTCGCCGGGGAGGCGGCGCTGGCGGAACCCAAGGATGGGGCGCAGTTCCACTTCTCGCTGCCGGGAAGCGTGCAGGGTTTCAGGCCGCAGGCCGGGCTCGGGCTCAACCGCTCGACCCGAACGTCGAACGTCGAGTTCGAGGGCTCGCGGGCGCTGGCGATCGGCTACGAGGCGCTCGGACCGGGGCAAGTCGCGGCGGTGGTGACGCCGACCTTCACACCGCCCGAGGTCCGCAACATGCGGACCTACGACCTCATGGCGGCGCCGCTGGTCTATCCCGGCCAGGTGGTCACGGCACGGCTCATCGCCGACAAGTCGAACAGGGGAACGGTCACGGGACGGCTGCGCCTGCGTGTCTATGACGGGCATGACGAATTGCGCGATCGCGACGGCGAGGCCGTCGCGCTGGCCCCCGGCGAGGAACGCATCGTCCAGTGGACGCTACCCGACCTCGACGGCCAGCCGATCGGGGAGATCGGCGTGGCGCTTACGGCCGAGGGCCGGCGAGCTGACGGGCGCGTGATCGTCGACTATCTGCGCTGGCATGGGGCGCCCAATCTTCGTCTCCACCGGCCGGCGGGCGACGGCGATTTCTGGCGGATGGCCTGGGTCAATGGCGTCAGCTTCTTCTCCAAGCGCTTCCCGCCGAGCTTCCGGATATCGCAGGGTCGCGGCGAGGGCCTCATCCTGACCGGCACGCGGCAATGGACCGACTACGCGGTCGAAAGCCAGATCGTGGTGCATCTGGGCAATTACGGCGGCATCGCCGTGCGAGCGCAGGGTCTGCGGCGCTATTACGGGGTCCGGGTTACCCGGCAGGGAACGCTCGAAATCGTCAGGGTCCGCGACGAGGCGACCGAGGTGCTGGCCTCGACGCCGTTCAAGCTCGAATTCGAGAAGCCGATCGCGATGCGGGTCGTGGTCAAGGGCGGCGAGATCCAGGCGGAGGCCAACGGCACGCGGCTCGCCGCCCGCGACGACGGGCCGCGTGCCTTCAAGGATGGTGCGATGGGCCTCGTCATTTCGGAGGGCGCGTTGTCTACCGACGAAGTTCTGGTCCGTCCGAACTGAGCGAGCGCGATCGACGGTTCCGCCTCTCAAAGCGTGGCGGAACCGTCATATTTTCGAGGAAACGCCCAGGGGGCGCGGGCTTGGCACTGGCGCGATACGGTGAGATCGGGCAAAAAAAGGCGCGCTGAACCGGGTTGCCCTGTTGCCGATTACATCGAAGTATTTCGTTCGGTCGACGATCATCCTGCTGGTGGTGGGGCTTCTGGCGCTCGCGGCGATGGTGGCGGCGGCGTTCTGGCTCGGTATCCGCACCAACCAATCCTTCGCAGAGGTCCTGGCGGCGCGCACCGTCCGCACCCAGGCCGTGCAACTGCTGGCCTCGCTGCAGGACGCAGAGACCGGCCAGCGCGGCTTCTTGTTGACCGGACGGCAGGACTATCTGCAGCCCTATACCCGAGCGATCGCGGCAATCCCGGTCGAAATCAAGAGCCTCGACCCCCGCCTCGGCGACGACCCCGGCCTGCGTGACGCCTGGGCCGACGTCAAGCCGGCGATCAGCGCCAAACTGGCCGAAATCGCGCAGACGGTCGCGTTCAAGGAAGCCGGCCATGACGATCAGGCGCTCGCCCTGGTCAACACCGATCTGGGCAAGCGGCTGATGGACAAGGCGCGCGCCGATTTCGGCAAACTCATCAGCCTCGCCGAGCAGCGCATCCAGACTGCCGAAACCGAACAGCAGGGGAACGAGACGACGCTCGGATGGGTAGCGGTCATCGGTGCCATCGTGATCGTCGTCGTGGTGGGCGGCTCGACATTTATGGTGTTCCGCTACACGGCCGAGCTCGGCGCCGCCCGCGACGAAATCGCCATGGCCAATACCGGACTCGAGCAGCGGGTGGCCGAGCGCACGCAGGAGCTCCTGCAGGCCAATGAGGAGACGCAGCGTTTCGCCTATGTCGTTACCCACGATCTCCGGGCGCCGCTGGTCAATATCATGGGTTTCACCGCCGAACTCGAAACCGGCATAGCCGAAATCAAGGCCTATCTCGACAAGCAGGAGAGCCCAGGGGACGACCCCGCCGCCGCCGAAGCGCACAAGGTGGTGGAATCCGACCTGCCGGAATCGATCGGCTTCATCCGCTCGTCGACCAAGAAGATGGACGGGCTCATCAACGCCATCCTCAAGCTCGCCCGCGAAGGTGGGCGGACGCCCAAGCCGGAGAAAATCGATCTCGGGCAATTGCTCGAGGGCGCAGTAGCGGCGATCCAGCACCAGATCACGGAGGCCGATGGCGAAGTCGAGATCCGGAATGAAGCACCGCCGATCATCTCCGACCGGCTGGGGCTTGAACAGGTGCTCGGCAATCTCCTCGACAACGCGGTGAAATATCGCGCCCCCGAGCGCCCGCTTCGCCTCAAGATCCGCACCAGCCTCGCCTCGGCCGGGAAGGTCGAAATCGAAATCGCCGACAATGGCCGCGGCATCGCCGATAGCGATTTTGAGCGGGTTTTCGAGCTTTTCCGCCGCTCAGGCGTTCAAGATCAACCGGGCGAGGGAATCGGCCTCGCCTATGTCCGTCGCGTCGTCCGGACCCTGGGCGGCGACATCCGGTTGCGATCGGCACTCGGCAAGGGGACGACCTTCGTCATCACCCTGCCCCGGGCCCTCCAGCCCCTGCAAGGGAGTCCTGCAAAATGAACAATGCAGCACCGGTTATCATCGTCATGATCGAGGACGACGAGGGCCATGCCCGACTCATCGAGCGCAACATCCGCCGCGCCGGCGTGAACAACGACATCGTGCCCTTTTCTACTGGCGCTGCCGCGCTCGACTACCTGCTCGGCCCGGACGGATCGGGCCTCTCCTCCGCCCGCCGGCACCTGCTCGTGCTGCTCGACCTCAACCTTCCCGACATGTCCGGCGTCGATATCCTCGCCAGGATCAAGGGCAACAAGCATCTGAAACGCTCGCCGGTAGTGGTGCTGACCACGACCGACGACGACCGGGAAATCCAGCGCTGCTACGATCTCGGCGCCAATGTCTACATCACCAAGCCGGTCGACTATGACGGTTTCGCCAACGCGATCCGCCAGCTCGGCCTGTTCTTCGCCGTCATGCAGGTTCCGGAGAGCGCCTAATTGAGCGACGCGCCGCTGCGCATTCTCTATATCGACGACGATCCCGCGCTCGGCCGTCTCGTGGAGCGCGGGCTCGGACGGCTCGGCTTCACCGTCGAGCACGCGCCCGACGCGGCGGCGGCGGTCGAGAGGCTCGCCGGCGGCGATATCGACGCGGTCGCGCTCGACCATTATCTCGACGGCACAACGGGGCTCGATCTCATCCCGCAGGTGCTGGGCGGCCCGAATCCGCCGGCGCTGATCTATGTCACCAGCTCGGGCGATGCCGCAATCGCCGTGGCGGCGCTTAAAGCTGGCGCGTCCGACTACGTCGCCAAGACCGTCAGCGACGACTTCCTGCAGTTGCTCGCCAGTGCCATCCGCCAGGCAGTCGAGAACCGGCGGCTGATCGCGGCGAAAGAGCAGGCCGAGCGCGAGGTCCGCGATGCCCGCGACCGCGCCGAATTGCTGCTGCGCGAGGTGAACCACCGGGTCGCCAACAGCCTGTCGCTGGTTTCCTCGCTGATCGGTCTGCAGGCCAATCTGCTCAAGGAAGAAGACGCCCGGCAGGCGCTGCTGGAGACGCAGGCACGCATCTACGCCATCGGCGAATTGCACAAGCGGCTCTATACGGCAAACGATATACGCTTCGTCGAAGTCGACGATTACCTGGCGGGGTTGATCCGAAACCTCGACGAATCCCTCACGGCAGAAGGCAGCCGGGCGCGCAGCAGCGTCGAGGCCGCGGCTCTGCTGGTCCCTACCGACAAGGCGGTGTCGCTGGGCGTGGCGGTTACCGAGCTCGTGACCAACGCCTTCAAATACGCCTATCCCGCGGGCGAAGGCGGCGAAGTGAGGATCACCCTGCAGCGGCTCGACGACGAACGGGTCCGCCTCAGCGTGCGCGATTATGGCGTCGGCTGGGTGGAAGGCGCCAAGGCCAAGGGTACCGGCCTCGGCACGCGTATCGTCAAGGCCATGGCGTCGAGCCTCAACGCCGAGCTCGACTATATCCGGCACGCGCCGGGCACCGAGGTGGTGCTCAGCTTTCCGCTCGGCTGATCGACAATCAAAGTTCGAAGGTCAGTGCCATTCCGGATTCGATCTTGTCACCGGGTCGTTCCCCGCGAAAGCGGGAATGACTGTTCGAGTGGCTGCTTGGAAGACGGAGATTCCCGCTTTCGCGGGAATGACTCCGTGGGAATTCGGCCCGTTCGGCTGAGCGCCGAGCAGTCCTCGAGCAGTCCTCGAGCAGGTCACAACACCCGCGTGATTTTGAGGAAATCGCTGCGTTCCTCATTGGCCGCCTTGAGTGCGGTATCGGGGCCGAGAACCGCGATCCGCCCGATCCTCGCCGCCGCGCCCAGGACCTCCGCCAGCTTCCGGAAATCCGCCACGCCGGCGCCGAGGACTTCGTCACGCCGCAACTGGCGGTGCGCCTCGGTTTCTCCCACCAGCTCGCGCACCAGGGCCGTATAGCCCTTGGCGTCGGGGAGCTGATAGGCGTCCATGCGGCCGATGACACCGATGATCGAGCGGGTCAGCTCGGCCTCGCCGATGTCGCGGGTGAGGAATTTTCCGGCGGCGTCATAGGCATCGAGCGTCTTCAGCAGGTTGGGGTCGCGATAGGAGGTGAAGACGAAGCTGCCGGTCACCTCCTGAAAGCCGCTCGAGGCGCCGTAAGCGCCACCCTGCACGCGCACCTTGTCCCAGAGATAGCCGGTGTTGAGATAGGTCATGGCCACGGCTGTCGCCCCGGAGGGCTTGTAGCCGAGCTCGATGATGTTGGTGCCCTTGGCGACGAAATTGACCTGCGCCGGCATGGCGAGGCCTTCGGCGGCCGGCAAGGTCGACAGCGGCCAGGCCACGAAGTTCGCCGGTGCGTCGGGGAGCCGGTCGAAGAAGGCGGCGAGCGGGCCTGCGAAATTTTCCCAGGCGGCGCGATCCGCCGTGACATTGGCGATCATCGTGCGGCGGTTGATGACGATGCGGCGGATGGCTTCGAGCTTTTGCGTGACGCCGGCCCAGTCGCTGTCGATCTCGGCGGCAAGGCGCCTCAGGAAAAACAAATGGCTGATGCCGCCGAGCTGTTCGCTGAGCCAGTCGGCTTCGTGGAAATGCGCCCTGACCCGCATGGCGACGAGGCTATTGCCCATCCCGGTCAGCCGGCTCTCGAAGCCGGCCTTTTCCTCCAGCACCATCTGGCGGATGCGCTCCTTGTTGTCGAGGCGCGCCGTGAGCAGCACATCGCCGCTCAGGGTCAGCAGCTCGCCGGTCTGGTCGGGCACCGCCTTGCCGCGCAGCAGCAGATAGGCCGCAGCCTTGCCGGGCTCGAAGGTGCCGGAAACCATGCGGCTCGCCCCGATGCCCCCGGTCGAGCGGCCGATCCGCTGCGTCAGCGCGACGAAATCGTCGTTCGCCGTGCCGGTCTGGGTCAGCGCCCGCGAGAAGATCGGCAGATAGGGCAGCAGGTCGGGCGGCAGCCCGTGCATATCGAAGGCAAGGTCGAGATAGACGATGCCCGCGGTCTTGAGGTCATGCAGCAGCACGCGGGTGCCGCCGAGCGTCAGGTCCTCGGTCGGGATGGCCTTGTTCTCGCGCGGCAGGTCGGACAGGTGGAGGGTCGGGATCCTGGCCAGGTCCTCAGGCGAGTCCACGGCTTCCTGCAGCGCGTGTAGCGTCGCCGCGGTCTCGATGACCCCGGCGATATCCGTTTCGCTCATCTTTGCCTTGGCGGCATCGAGCCGGGCGCGCTCGGCGGCATCGTCGCGGACGCCCTTTTCGGGATCGGCGGTCAGCGTGACGGTGGTGCGGTGCGGATTGTCGAGCAGGGCGGTGCGGATCACCGTCTCGAACAGCTTTTCGCCGCTTGCGAGCCGCGCTTTGACCCGGGCCAGCTCGGCCTCGAAGCGCAGCGGCTCGTAAGGGTCGCCGCCATGCAGCCAGGTCCGCATGGCGCGGAAGATCAGTGCAATGCCGCGCGGGAACGAGCCAGTATTGTTCTCACGCAGCTGGAATTCGAGCGTATTGACGGCGGCCTCGACGGTCTCCCCGTCGATGCCCTCGCGCGCCAGCGTCTCCAGCGTTTCGAGGATCAGTGCCTCGACCTTGGGCGCATTCTCCGGCAGTACGCCCTTGAGGCCGGCACTGAAGAAGGGCTGGAGGTAGTCGTCGGCGAGGCCGCTGCCGGTCAGGCCTTCGCCGAGCCCCGAATCGGTCAGCGCCTTGCGGAGCGGGGCCGCCGAGGTGCCGAGAATGCCGAATTCGAGCAGGGCCAGGACGATCATCTGCTCCTGGTCGACGACCGGATCGAGCATCCAGTTGACCGAAACCATGGCGGTATTGGGCTTGTCCGCCTGGTCCTCGCCGGCGGCATAGGTGCCGGCGACCTGCTTGGGCGCGGCAAACCGCTCCTGCAGGCCGACCGAGGACTCGACCTCGAGCCGATCGAACTGGCCGAGGAATTCCTCGAGCTTTTCGAGGCGCTTGTCCTCGGGATCGTCGCCGTAAAAGACGATGCGCGAGTTTGACGGATGGTAGAGCCGGTCGTGGAAGCTCTTGAAGTAGCTATAGGTGAGGTCGGGAATCTTCGCCGGATCGCCGCCGGAATCGACGCCATAGGTGGTGTCGGGATAGAGCGATTGCTGCACCGTCTTGGAGAGTGCCGCGGCCGGGGACGAATAGGCGCCCTTCATCTCGTTGAAGACGACGCCCTTATAGGTCAGCGGCGCCTGGCTCGCTTCCAGCTCGTAATGCCAGCCTTCCTGCCGGAAGGTATTTTCCGAAAGGATGGGGAACAGCACGGCGTCGAGATAGACGTCGACGAGGTTGTAGAAATCGGTGAGGTTCTGGCTCGCCACCGGGTAGACGGTCTTGTCCGGGAACGTCATGGCGTTGAGGAAGGTATGGAGCGAGCCTTTCAGCAGCTCGACGAACGGCTCCTTGACCGGATATTTGCGGCTGCCGCAGAGCACCGAATGCTCAAGGATGTGGGCAACGCCCGTCGAGTTCTCGGGGGGCGTGCGGAAGGTGATGCCGAAAACCTTGTTCTCGTCGTCATTGGCGAGGGTCAGCACCTCCGCGCCGGTCTTCACATGACGATACAGCCGGGCACGGGAACTGATCTCGGCAATGGTTTCGTCGCGCAGGAGCTCGAAGGCGGAGGATGCGGGCATGACAATCTCGTTGGCGGGAAGGTCTGCAGCATTTAGGCGCGAAACGCCGCCCTGCCAACTGCCCGAAGCGACGGGGCGGCTCAGCCTCCTGCCGAGGCAGCCGCCCCGGTATCGCCCGCCGCGGCTTCTAGGATCGAAATGAAGCGGTCGCCCGCCCGTTCGGGGGGACCGGAATTTTCCAGCCGGATCGCCTCGTAGCGGACCGTATCCTCGACGGCGATGCGGTTGAGCCGCGCCACGATTTCGGCGTCGCTCTCGCGCCCCCGCGCCTTGAGCCGCGCGGCGATCACGTCGCGATGCGCCGACACGACCACCAGCACGAATTGCTCGTAGCGCGCCTTGAGGTCGTCGATGATCTGCCGGGAAATGTTGGCGACGACGATCCGGCCGGCGGCGATATCGGCGTCGATCGAGGCCGGCAGCGCGTAGTCGAGCCCGTGGGCCTGCCAGACCAGCGCAAAGCGGCCCCTTCTGTGCGCCGCGGCGAAATCCGGCGCCGAAAGCGTATCGTGGTCTTCGAGGGCCGCATCGGGCTGGCGGGTGATGATGCGGCGGACGAAGACGAATTGCGGGCGGCCGGCGAGCCTTGCCCGCGCGTAGTTGATGATCGTGTCCTTGCCGACCCCGCTCGGCCCGGCAACGGCGACGAAAACGCCGCCGCCGATCGCGGCAGGCGCGTCGGAGTCGGGCGGTTCGCTCTGTCGGGGCATTGGTCGTCATCCGATCGAAGTCTGGGGGACGACTATGCGACGAGAAGATCACCGGCGGAAGACGGATTGCGGTCGCGGCTCGTCAGGGTGCCGTGATTAACGGCAATTCCATCGGGACACGTTTTGTTCTAGGGTTGGGAGAATTGTTGCTGGACGGTCAGATATGCACGACGTAATCCCCGCGAAGGCGGGGATCTCTGTTTCATCCACCTGGGTAATGCCTGGAACAAACGGAGATTCCCGCGTTCGCGGGAATGACGCTTCGGGCTATGCCGAGGCGTGGCGACGGCCGCGCGCCCGGCGGTCCAAGGACGGCTAGCCATGGTCGACTGGTCGCCGCAGCAGGACGACGCGCTGAAGGCGGTGTCGCATTGGCTCAAGGATCGCAATGGCGAGCAGGTCTTCCGCCTGTTCGGCTGGGCGGGGACGGGCAAATCGACGCTCGCCGTGCACCTCGCCCAGGGGGTGAAGTCGGTCAAATACGCGGCCTTCACCGGCAAGGCGGCGCTGGTCATGCGCAAGCACGGCTGCAAGGGCGCCTCGACCATCCACTCGCTCATCTATTCGCTGATCTCGGACGAAGAGGGCGAACCGAAATTCGCGCTCGACCCGGAATCGGAAGCCGCCAGCGCCGATCTCATCGTCATCGACGAGGTGTCGATGGTGGACGAAAATCTCGGCCGCGACCTGTTGTCGTTCGGCACCAAGGTGCTGGTGCTCGGCGACCCGTTCCAGTTGCCGCCCGTCCAGGGCGCCGGCTTCTTCACCCTGCACGAGCCGGACGTCATGCTGACGGAAATCCACCGGCAGGCGCGCGACAACCCGATCATCCGCATGTCGGTCGATATCCGCGAGGGCGAATATCTGGAGAACGGCCGCTACGGCGAATCCAAGGTCATCGCGCGCGGCGACATCGACAGCGCCGAAGTACAGGAGGCCGACCAGGTGCTGGTGGGCCGCAACAAGACGCGGCTCGACTACAATGACCGGCTGCGCGAGCTCAAGGGCCTGCCGCGGCACGAGCCGGTCGTCGGCGACCGCCTCGTCTGCCTCCGCAACAACCCGGTGAAGAAGCTGCTCAATGGCCAGATCTGGACCGTCGCGGAGGTGAGGAAGCGGCCGGGCCACCGTTTTTCGATGACGCTCGAGGCGGACGATCCCGGCATCAAGTCGAAGGCCAAGGTGGTCACCCACGAGGCCTTCTTTTCGGGCGAGGAGGATACGCTGTCCTGGCCGGAACGGCGCCAATACGACGAGTTCACCTTCGGCTACTGCCTCACCGTGCACAAGGCGCAGGGCTCGCAGTGGGACAATGTCTATCTCTTCGACGAGAGCTTTGTTTTCCGCGAGGATCGGCGCCGCTGGCTCTATACCGGGGTCACGCGCGCCAGCGAGAAGATCACCGTGGTGCGGTAGGTCTTATAGCCACTGCTTTCGGGCGTCACTCCGGCGCAAGCCGGATGACGCGCGAGCCTGGGGTCGAACCTGAAACGACCCTCCCTCTTGCGGTACGTGCCGCAATTGCGTTTTATAGCATCAATCGTCGGTTGACGATCCTTCCCCCAGTTCCGGAGCAAGACCCATGGAATACCGCCTGCTCGGCCGTTCGGGCCTCAAAATCTCGACCATCACGATGGGCACCATGACCTTCGGCAACAGCCAGAAGATCGGCGACACCGACCTCTCCCACGCGCAGCGGCAGATCGACATGTGCCTCGATGCGGGCGTCAACCTGATCGATACCGCCAATGTCTATTCGGCCGGCGTCTCGGAATCGACGATCGGCGAGGCGCTCGGCGGCGGCCGGCGCGAGCGCGCGCTGATCGCGACCAAGGTGCGGTTCCCCATGGGCACGGGGCCCAACGACAAAGGCCTGTCGCGCTGGCACATCATCGCTGAGGCCGAGGCGAGCCTCAAGCGCCTCAAGACCGATCACATCGACCTCTATCAGGTGCATGAATGGGACGGGTCGACGCCGCTCGAAGAGACGATGGAAGCCCTCGACACGCTCGTGAAGCAGGGCAAGGTCCGCTATATCGGCTGCTCGAACTATTCCGGCTGGCACATCATGAAGGCGCTCAACATTGCCGAGCGCCACAATTTCCAGCGCTTCGTCAGCCAGCAGATCCACTACACGCTGCAGGCCCGCGAGGCCGAGAACGAGCTGGTGCCGATCTCGATCGACCAGGGTCTGGGCATCCTGGTCTGGAGCCCGATCGCCGGTGGGCTGCTCTCAGGCAAGTATCGCCGCAATTCCGGCCCCGAAAGCGGCCGCCATGTCGGTGGCCACAACGAGCCGCCGGTTTATGACGCCGACAAGCTCTATGACATCGTCGACGTCATCGTTTCGATCGCCGAGGCGCATGGCGTATCGGGCGCACAGGTTTCGCTCGCCTGGCTGCTGCAGCGGCCGGCCGTGACTTCGGTGATCATCGGCGGGCGCACCGAAGAGCAGTTCAAGGACAATCTCGCCGCAGCGGATTTGAAGCTCACCAGCGAGGATATTTCGCGGCTCGACAAGGTGTCGCAGCCGAACCTGCAATATCCCTACTGGCACCAGAACTGGACCGCCTCGGATCGGCTCGGCAAGGCGGACCTCGCCCTGCATGCGCCCTATATCGGCAAGTAGGACCGACCAACCCTGGCTCCCTCCCCTCGAGGGGAGGGGCTGGGGTTTCGACGGCCTGCGGGAACCACAACGCTCCCGCCCAAAAAGCTGACCGAACTCGTCAAGTTTGGTTGACAAAGATTAGAACAGTTATAATCTAGGCGGCATCGCTTCGGCCGCGCCTGTCTTCACGGGTATTGTCGGCCGGCACCGCCGAGGTTCCTGATGCGCCTGACCCGCCAGACCAATTATGCCGTCCGCACCCTGGTATACTGCGCGGTCAACGCTCCTGGGCTGAGCCATGTGGCCGACATCGCCAAGGCGCATTCGATTTCCGAACTGTTCCTGTTCAAGCTGATCAAGCCGCTGGTTGAGTCCGGCCTGCTCGAAACCGTGCGGGGCCGGCATGGTGGCATTCGGCTCGGCCGGCCGGCGGCCGAAATCACCCTGCTCGACGTCGTGCGGCTGACCGAGGAAAATTTCGCGCTCGCCGAGTGCTTCGAGGGCGGCGACGTCAACTGTCCGCTGGTTTCCAATTGTGACCTCAATGCCGCGCTGGGCGAGGCGCTGGGCGCCTTCTTCGCGGTGCTCGAAAGCTACTCGATCGCCGATCTGGCCAACAAGAAGCGCTTCATCCGTGCCCGTCTCGGCCTCGGCATCGAGGAAGTCGTCGCCGTCAACTGAGGGTCGGTCGACCCGCCTGATTTCCTGCCGGTTGCGCTGAAATCATTCCGGCGTTCGCGGGGAACGACCCCTGCCACCTGATCCGCCCCCAGGTTGATCTCGCGCCGCCGCCGTGATTTACCCGGCCCGTTTCCATAGACGTTGAGCCCATGGCTGCCGCCCCGATCCTCGCCCTGCAGGCCATTCGCCTGACCCTCGGCAATCTGCCGCTGCTCGACAATGCCGAATTGTCGCTGCTGCCCGGCGAAAAGCTCGCGCTGGTCGGCCGCAACGGCTCGGGCAAATCGACGCTACTCAAGATTGCGGCCGGCGAGATCGTGCCTGACGACGGCGTGCGCTTCCTGCAGCCGGGCGCAACGGTGCGCTACTTGCCGCAGGAGCCTGACCTTTCCGGCTTTCCAACGACGCTCACCTATGTCGAGGCCGGCCTCGGCGCCAGCGACGAGCCCTATCGGGCGCGATACCTGCTGGAGCGGCTCGGGCTCACCGGCGAAGAAACCACTGCCCGGCTGTCCGGTGGCGAGGCGCGCCGCGCGGCGCTGGCCCGCGTGCTGGCGCCGGAACCCGACATCCTGCTGCTCGACGAGCCCACCAACCATCTCGACCTGCCGGCGATCGAGTGGCTGGAAGAGGAACTCAAATCGCTGAGATCGGCGATCGTCCTCATCAGCCACGATCGCCGTTTCCTCGCCGACCTGACCAGCGCGACCGTGTGGCTCGACCGTGGCGAGACGCGGCGCCTCAACCAGGGCTTTGCCGCCTTCGAGGCCTGGCGCGACACCGTGCTCGAAGAGGAGGAGCTGGCGCGCCACAAGCTCGACCGGCAGATCGTGCGCGAGGAGCACTGGCTGGCCTATGGCGTCACCGCGAGGCGGAAGCGCAATGTCCGCCGGCTCGAGCAGTTGCAGGGGCTGCGGCAGGAGAGGCGCGAGCAGCGCCGGGCGCAGGGCGACGTGCGGCTGGTGGCGACGGAAGGGGCGATTTCGGGGGCGCTCGTTGCCGATGCCGACCGGATTTCCAAGAGCTTTGCCGGCCGGCCGATCGTCCGCGATTTTTCCACGCGCATCATTCGCGGCGACCGGGTCGGCGTCGTCGGCGCCAATGGCGCCGGCAAGACGACGCTGCTGCGTCTATTGACCGGCGAACTGCCACCCGACGAGGGCAAGATACGTCTCGGGACCAATCTCGAACTGGCAACGCTCGACCAGGGCCGCAAGTCGCTCGATCCGCAATCGACCCTGCGCGAGGCGCTGACCGGCGGCGGCTCGGATACGCTCAGGATCAACGGCGAACCGAAACACGTCGTCGGCTACATGAAGGATTTTCTGTTCACCCCGGAGCAGGCAGGCACCGCCGTCGGCAAGCTTTCGGGCGGCGAGCGCGGCCGGCTGGCGCTGGCGCGCGCGCTGGCCCTGCCCTCGAATTTCCTGGTGCTGGACGAGCCGACCAATGATCTCGACCTCGAAACGCTCGACCTGCTTGAGGAAATGCTGGCCGACTATCCCGGCACGCTGCTGGTGGTGAGCCATGACCGCGATTTCCTCGACCGCGTCGCGACCTCGGTGATCATGGCGGAAGGCGACGGACGCTGGACGGAATATGCCGGGGGCTATTCCGACATGGTCGCGCAGCGCGGCGCAGGCGTTGCCGCGCGGGCCGTCGAGCCTCGGCCGCGACCTTCGGGGGCGAAGACCGCTTCGTCAACGGCACAAGCTGCCCCGCCCACTCGGCAGAAGCTGAGCTTCAAGGACAAGCACGCGCTCGAAACCCTGCCCGGCCTGATCACGGCGCTCGAAAAGGAGATCGCGGTGCTGCATGCGGCATTGGCCGACCCCCGTCTCTATGCCAGCGACCCCGAGGCATTCGCCGAAAAGAGCCGGGCGCTCGAAACCAAGGCTGCCGAGCGCGAGCGCGCCGAGGAGCAATGGCTGGAGCTCGAGATCAAGCGCGAGGCAATCGAGGGGTGAGGGGCGCGGCCCGCCGGATTCCGGCTTCCGCCGCAACGACAAAGCGGTCTTAAATGCCACGCCGTGACGGTGGTGGCACGTAGCGCCCGACCGTGCTTGGTACACGACGATTGATGGCCAACGGAGTCCCATCGATGCCCCTCGAAAATCCACTCAAGACGGCTCTCGGCCGTGGCGAAAAGCAGCTCGGACTCTGGCTGACGCTGGGTAGCCCGCTCGCCGCCGAACTCGCCGCCGGCGCCGGATTCGACTGGGTGCTGATCGACATGGAGCATTCGGTGCTGAATGAGGCGCAGGTTCTCGATCATGTCCGCGCCGCTCATGTCGGCGGCCGGGCCGAGCCGATAGTGCGCATCCCCTGGAACGAACCGATCGTCTTCAAGCGGCTGCTCGATTCGGGCGTGCGCTCTTTCCTCGTGCCTTACGTGCAGAATGCCGAGGAGGCGCGCCGCGCCGTGGCCGCGACTCGTTATCCGCCTGACGGCATCCGCGGCTTTTCCGGCATGCATCGCGGCAACGCCTTTGGCCGCAACAAGAATTATCCCAAGGAAGCGGCCGCCGAGATCTTCCTCGCCGTACAGGTGGAAAGCCCTCAGGCTGCCGACAATGCCGGCGCGATCGCGGCGGTCGACGGGGTCGACTGCGTCTTCGTCGGCCCCAACGACCTCGCCGCCAATATGGGGTTTGTCGGCCGGACGCAGC
>Ga0134126_10003989_pt1 | contig 18463 bp, 15 predicted proteins | sample KB31752_FD_96881 | JGI IMG/M metagenome (GOLD analysis project Ga0134126, IMG submission 96881) | Terrestrial soil microbial communities with excess Nitrogen fertilizer from Kellogg Biological Station, Michigan, USA - KB3-175-2 | ecosystem: Environmental > Terrestrial > Soil > Unclassified ...
CGCCGGACAAGGCCAGGATCAGGTCGCGGCTGGGCCTGAAGCCTTCGTGCTTGAGGCGGATCAGGGTCTGCACCAGCTCGACCACGCCGGCCTTCATGTCGGCCGTGCCACGGCCGTAGAAATAGCCGTTTTCCTCCACCAGGGTGAACGGGTCGCGCTGCCAGTCCTTCGGGTCGGCGGCCACCACGTCCATGTGCCCGTTGAGCACGATGGGCTTGCCTTGGCCGGTGCCGCGGTAACGCGCCACCAGTGCCGCGGTCTCGCCGACCGGGATGATCTCGACGTCCGCGCCGGCAAAGCCGCCTGCCTTGAGCTTGTCCGCCAGGTAAGCGGCGAACACCGGCACCTGGCTCTGGCCGGCCACCGTATGCAGGCTGATCGCGTGCTGCAGCATGGCCCGGGATTCGGGCAGGATCTCGGCGGTCGTGGCGGCTTGCACTACGCCGTTGCCGACCAGCAAGCCGCATGCGACGCCAGCCACCCAACGCAAGCACACTGTCATTGTCGTCCCCTGTCTGGCCGGCTACCCGACCGCCAGCGGTGAATATACGCGGTCGCCCCCCGCATACAAACAGCGGAGGCGGGAGCCGGGCAGCTTGGCGCCCCGGTTGCCCGCGCTCACCCTTCTCCGCTCACAATCCGGTCCCCGCGCTGGGTGGCCGCGGCTGCTTGCCAGTTGCGCAGTCCGGCCGCCGCGAGCAGCACGAACCCGGCATAAAGCACCGAGGTCACGTAGAGATCCTTGTAGACGTACTCACCGACGTAGATGACGTCGACGATGATCCACAGCCACCACGTGGCCACATGGCGTTTGACCTGCCACCACTGCGCGACCAGGCTGAACGCGGCCAGCGCCGCATCGAGCCAGGGCAACGCCGCGTTGGTATGCCGGTGCATGAACCAGCCGAGGGCCAGCGCACCAATCGCGCCCAAGGCGATGTGCCACAGGGCCGCGCGGCGCGGCAGGGCGGCGACGCGTACGCGGCCATCGTCACCCAGGTGCTTGAGCCAGCGGTACCAGCCGTAGACGATGGCCACCGCGAACACGCACTGCAGCAACATGTCCGAATACAGCCGCGCGTCGGCAAACACCCATGCATACAGTCCCACCGAGACGAGGCCGACGGGCCAGCACCACGGGCGCCGCTGGGTGCTCAACCACACGGCCCATGCGCTGGTCAGCGCCGCCAGGATCTCCAGCCAGGACACGTCAGAATTCCATGCCCAGCGACATCCGCGCCAGGCGTGGCGCGCCAGGGAACAGGTAACTGTCGCCACCGGAGCTGCCGGTGTCGCGCCAGTAGAAGTGGTTGAAGACGTTGTCCACGTTCAGGCGCCAGGTGAGCTGGTGGCCCTGCCAGTGGCTGGTATAGCGCAAGCCGGCGTCGAACACGTCGTAGGCCGGCACGCGCGTGGCCCCGTTCGGCGTGGCGACATTGACGGCGGCATGGCGCCACCCGGCCAGCACGGACAGGTCCGCAGCGAGCGGCAGGCGGTAGTCCGCGTATACCGCGCTGCGCAGCTTGGGCACGTTGATCACCTGGTGCCCTTCGTAGTTGGCCGCGCCCGTGCCCTGGGCGTGGGCATGGATGAGGTTGAGGCTCGCGGTGAGGCGCAGGCGTTCGCTTACCTGGCCGGCGGCGTTGAGTTCCAGGCCGCTGTGCACCTCTTCGCCCTGCTGGACGAAGCTGAAGCCGGCCTCCGTCTCGTCTGGCCGGGCAAACTGGTAGGGCTGGCGGATCCGGTACAAGGCCGCCTGCACGCCGAATGCCGGACTCCATGCGTACTTCAAGCCGGCCTCGGCTTGCCGCGCCAGCAGCGGCGGGAGGGTGGCGCCGCCGTTGCTGGTCCAGTACGGCGCCTCGTTGCCCAGGGCCAGGCTCTCGCTGTAGCTGACGTAGGCGGTCAGCGCCGAGGTCGGTTCCCACATCACGGCGGCCTGCGGCATGGCCTTGATCAGGCGGGTGTCGCGCATGCCGATACCGGTGGTGACGTCGTAGGCAAGCTCGTGCAGGCGCACCAGGCGCCCTCCCGCCAGGACTTGCCACTGCGGCGTCAAGTGCACGCGGTCGAGCGCAAAGACCGCGCGCTGCCAGCTGCTCAGGGTGCGCACGGACGGACCCGGCTGGTTCGGCGATGGCGCGAAATACGGGGGGTCGACCTCATCGATGTTGGCCGTGCCGACATAGTCGTAGACATAGGCGCGTTGGTCGACCTGGCGATGGAAGGCGCTGGCGCCCACGGTGAGCTCGTGGCCGACACTGCCGGTCTGGAAGCTGCCGTGGAGCACGGCGCGCAACTCGTCATTTTGGCGGGTGTCGTCGGGGCTGCGGAAATCATAGACGTCGTAGTCGCCGTTTGGCGCGAAGAAGTAGCCGGGCGAGCCGTCGGCACAGGCCGGGGAGTAGAAGCAGCCATAGGCAAAGGCGACGTTGTCGTCGATCACGCTATGGCTGTGGCTGGCCGCGAGCTGCGCGTCCCAGTCCGCGCCCAGGCGATGCTCCAGGCGCAAGGTGGTGTCGCTGGCGTCGATGCCCACCGGTTGTTGCCACGGCTCGAAGCCGAGCATGCGCGTGCGGCTGGGGTGCGATGGGATGGTGGTGCCACCGAGCAACTGGTAGCCGGAGACCGAGCGCTGGCCGCTGGTCTGGTAGTCGGTGTCGAGCTTGAGCGTCGTGGCCGCGCCGAGCTTCCAGTCGGCGGCCAGCGAGAAGAAGCTGCGCCGGCCATTGGCGTGCTGGACGAAAGAGTGCATGTCCTCGTGCGCCGCATTCACGCGGACGCCAAAATTTGGTGTGAGCCAGGTGCCGAGGTCGACCGCGACATAGCGCGAGCCGTGGGAATCGGTGCCGAGCGTGGCCGTGCGCACGCGGGCCGGGCGCTTGGAGACGTAGTTGACCAGGCCGCCCGGCGCGATCACTCCGGCCTCCAGCCCGCCCAGGCCCTTCAGGATCTCGACGCGTTGCTTGTCTTCCAGCGCGATTGGTTGCTCGCCGGTGAGGCTCATGTTGTTGAGCCGGTAGCCGGTTGCGAGATCCAGCGGAAAGCCACGGATCGCGATGTCCTGGTAGTAGCCGACCGGCGCGTAGTTGTCGCCGAGCGCGGCGTCGCCGCGTGCCAGCTCGCTCAGCGTGCGCGGCTGGCGGTCGTCGATCTGCGCGCGCGTGATGACGGTGACCGCCGCCGGCGTGTCCTGCAGCGGCGCCAGTCCAAAGCTGCCGAAGGTATCCATTTGCGCGGCGTCGGCGTGGTAGCCCTTGTCGCCGCGGGCGCGCACCTCGACCGTCCCCAGTTCGGTGGCCTGCGGCGCGCTGGCGGCTTCGGCAGGCTGGTTCGCGACAGCGTTGCCGTGCGCGCTCACGCTGCCGGCCGCCGCAAGTGCCGACAGCAGGGCGAAGGCAAGGGTCTGGCGTGGAAAATTCATCGGCATCGTCCTCAAGGCTGCGGACGAAGCGACGGCGACCCGTACGCCGAATGGCGGTGCTGGATCTGCAAGCTCCCTACGCCGGTACAAACCGGATCAGGTTCCAAGGGTCTCTCTCAGCCCGGCTACGCCGGGCACCCCCGCTTCAATCGACGCATTGAAACATGGATGGCTCGCGCCTGCCAAGCTTCAGGGTCAGGCAATGCCGTGGATTGCCGCCAGCAGCGAGCGCCCCGCCGGCGTCGCGAACCAGGCGGCGTGGCCGCGCAGGAACGTGTCGTAGGCGACGTCGGCCGCGGCCGGTGCGTGGCCGGTCGCGCGCAGGTATTCGACTTCCGACAAGGCGAAGTCCAGGTGCACCAGCGGCAGCAGGTCAGCCAGCAAATGGACGTCCGCGGCTTCCAGCGGCAATGCCCTCCGATACCCCTCCACCAAGGCCGTGGCGATGCCGATGCGCGCCGCTTCGGCGCCGGTGTCGAGGGCGAGCCAGGCAATCGCGTTGCGTTCGATCCCGGTGGCCAGGTCGAACAACGCGAACGTCGAGGCGGCCAGCCCGAAGTCGAGCACGGCCGTGATGCTGGCGGCCTCGTCGACACCGCTCCAGCACAGGTTGGAGACGTGCCAGTCACCGTGGGTCCATTGTGCAGGCTGCCGTCGCAGGCGCCCGCCGAGCGCGCCATGCCATGGCGCCAGCGTGGTCGCCAGCTCCACCTTCCAGTCGCGCCGGGACAGGTAGGTGGCCAGGGCGGGACGATCGGGCAACTGCGCCTCGAGTGCCGCGATGGGGTCAGCGGCACACAACAGTTCGGCGCGTGCCACCAGCAGGTGCGTGCTGCGTTGCGGGGCGCGATAGCCGGCCGCCGCGGCGTGGAGCCGCGCGAGCGTCGCGCCCGCGGTACGGGCGTGCGCCGTGCTGCCAGGTGCCGCCCAGGAGATGGTGTCACGGTACGTGTCTTCGCCGGCAGCACGGGCGTGGACTTCGTAGATCCAATCGCCGATGCGCGCCGCGCGTCCGCCATGGCCATCGGCCAACACGCGCGGGATGGGGATGCCACGGTCGCGCAATTGGTCCATGAAGCGATGTTCCTCGCCGAGCATGGCTACGCTGCGCACCGTGATGTGGTGGCGCTTGAGGAAAACTGTGGCGTCGGCGCTGCGGACCAGGCAGGCCGCCGACAAGGGCCGCGGACTGTGCCAGGTGATTTCCAGCGGGCCGCGGATGGTGGGATAGCGGGCCAACAAGCTTGCGACTTCCGCCTGGGTCAGCGGCGGCCAATGCGCGGGCTCGCATTCGCCTGCCATGCCGTGTACCTGATGGATGCTGCCGCTCATGCTTTGCCCGGATCGCGCCGTGGATCGTCCATTATGCCGGTGGTTTGCCGTCGCCACGGACCGTCGGCAAGAAGGCCCTTGCGTGCACGCAGGCAAGTGGCGAGACTACGGGGCAGGCGTTCCGGGGTATGCCATGGCGCAGCTCAGTCTGATGAGGCGGATCTTCGGCAACGCGCGCCCAGGGGAGCGGCGGCAACGGCCGCGCGCGGGTACACCGCGCGGCTTGCAAGTGCTGGTGGTGGACGACTCGGCGACCATACGTGCCGTGCTGGGCAAGATGCTGTTGCAGAACGGACATATCGTGGTCGATGCCGACGGTGGCCAAGCAGGGCTGGAACTTGCCCGCCAGCGCATGCCGGACCTCATCTTCCTGGACGTGGTCATGCCTGGCTTGAATGGCTTTGCGGTGTTGCGCGCGCTGCGCCAGGATGTGCGCACGCAGGACATCCCGGTCATCATGATCAGCGGCAACCCACAGGCCACCGAACAGTTCTACGTGCAGCGCTTTGGTGCGGATGATTTCATGAAGAAGCCGTTTGGCCGCGGCGACGTGTTTGCGCGCATCGCGCGTCTGGTCACGGCGGGGCGGCTCAGCGTGCGGAGGCGGATGTCCGGGCTTGCCGCGGCGGCGGACAGGGCCAGGGCAGCGGAGCCACCGGACCGGCATGGCTGAAGTCGAGCTGCGCGTCGACGTGTGGCTCTGGGCCGCGCGGTTCTTCAAGACCCGGCGCCTGAGCCACGAGGCCATCGTCGGCGGCAAGGTGGAAGTCAACGGCAGCGGGTGCAAACCCGCGCGCACGGTCAAGCCCGGGGACCACCTGCGCGTGCTGCGCGGCAACGAGCGCCTGGAAGTGGAAGTGCTGCAGATATCGGCCAAGCGCGGAGCCGCCAGCGTGGCCCAAGAGCTTTATCGCGAAACGGCGGAAAGCCGGGCGGTGCGGGAGCGGGAACGGGAAGCAGCCCGGTTGCAAGGTGCGCGCGGGCCGGAGCGTCGCCCTGGCAAGTCCGACAGACGCCTGCTGCGGCGGCTCAAGCATGGCGGTTGAATCGGAGCGGATGTGCCTGGTGGCGCGCTACGCCAGCCTGGCGTTCAGTGCAGTTGCTTGAGCCGGAACAGGACGTCCAACGCCTCGCGCGGCGACAGTGCCTCGGGATCGATGCGCTCCAGCTCGCGTTCGACCGCCGAGGGGGGCGAGGGCGAAAACAGCGCAAGCTGCGGCGTGTCCGCCGCCTTGGCGGCATGGCGGGACGGCTGCGCGCGCATGCCGCGTTCGAGCTCGTCCAGGGTGTGCCTGGCCTCGGCAATGACCGCGCGCGGCAGCCCGGCCAAGGCGGCCACCTGCAGGCCGTAGCTGCGATCTGCGGGGCCATCCTTCACCGCATGCATGAACACCAGTTGCTCGGCGTATTCGATGGCGTCGAGGTGCACGTTGGCGATGGCGGCGTGCTCGTTGGCCAGTTCGGTCAGCTCGAAATAATGCGTGGCGAACAAGGTGTAGGCACGGTTGTGCTGGGCCAGTTGTACGGCCACGGCGCGGGCCAGCGCCAGGCCGTCGTAAGTGCTGGTACCGCGGCCGATCTCGTCCATCAACACCAGGCTTTGCGCGGTGGCGTTGTGCAGGATGTTGGCCGTCTCGCTCATTTCCACCATGAAGGTCGATTGCCCGCGTGCCAGGTCATCGCCCGCGCCGATGCGGGTGAAGATGCGGTCGATCGGGCCAATCACCGCGCGGCTTGCCGGTACGTAGCTGCCGACGTGGGCAAGCAGCACGATCAGCGCGTTCTGCCGCATATAGGTGGACTTGCCGCCCATGTTCGGGCCGGTGATCACCAGCATGCGGCGGTCTTCACCGAGCCGCAGGTCGTTGGGTTCGAAGGGTTCGTCGCGGACTTTTTCAACCACGGGGTGCCGCCCGCGCCCGATGTCGATGCCCGCTTCGTCACTGAGCTCGGGCGCGTTCCAATCCAGGGCCTCGGCGCGTTCGGCCAGGGTGGCGAGCACGTCGAGTTCGGCGATCGCACTGGCCGCGAGCTTGAGCGGCTCCAGGCTGGCGGTGAGCGTGTCGAGCAGGCCCTCGTAGAGGACCTGCTCGCGCATCAGCGCGCGCTCCTTCGCCGACAACACCTTGTCCTCGAAGGTCTTGAGCTCCTCGGTGATGTAGCGCTCCGCGTTCTTGGTGGTCTGCCGCCGGGTGTAGTGCACGGGCGCCTGCTCGGCCTGGGCCTTGCTGATCTCGATGTAGTAGCCGTGCACGCGGTTGAAGCCGAGCTTCAGGGAGCTGATGCCGGTCGCGGCCTTCTCGCGTTCCTCCAGCTCCACCAGGAACTGGTCGGCGTGCGTGGCGAGATTGCGCAGCTCGTCGAGTTCGCCGTCATAGCCCTGGGCAATGACCCCGCCGGCGCGCAGCAGGACCGGCGGCGATGGCACGATCGCACGTTGCAGCAGCGTGACTGTTTCCGCGTGATTCCCGAGCCGCTCCACAAGCGAATCCAGCAAAGGCGACGCTTCCCGCAGCGTGCGGCCAAGGATGGCCGCTTCTTGATTCTCGCGATCGAGGACGAGCGCACGGGCAATCACCAGGCCGTCGCGCAAGGTGGACAAATCGCGCGGTCGCGCCGAGCGCAGCGCGACGCGGGCCAGGATGCGCTCCAGGTCGCCGATGCCGCGCAGGCTCTCGCGCAGGCCGGCATGGGCCCGCGCGTCGAGCAACATGCCGATGGCCTGGTGGCGTTGGCGCAGCACGCTGCGCGAGCGCAGTGGGCGTCCTAGCCAGCGCCGCAGCAGGCGCGCACCCATGGGCGTGACGCTGGTGTCGAGCACGCCAAGCAAGGTGTGCTCGCCGTGGCCGGACGGATTGCTGTCGATCTCCAGGTGGCGGCGGGTGGTGGCGTCCAGGGCAATCGTTTCGCTGGCGCTTTCCACGCCCATGCCGGTCAAGTGGGGCAACGCGCTTTTCTGCGTTTCCTGCAGATAGCCAAGCAGGCAGCCGGCCGCGGCCACCGCGGTCGGCATGTGTTCGACGCCGAAGCCGCCGAGGTCGCGCGTGCCGAAGAAACGGTTGAGTTCGCGGCTTGCGGCATCGCCGTCGAAATGCCAGGGCGGGCGCTTGCGCAGGCCGGGCAGGTCGGCCACCGGGCGCGGCCAGGCGACATCCTCGCCCACCAGAGTTTCGGCTGGTTGCAGGCGCGCGAGCTCGGCGGCCAGGGCTTCGGCGTCGGCGACCGTGCTGAGCAGGAAGCGCCCCGCGGACAGGTCGACCCAGGCCAGGCCGTAGCTGCCGCCGGAGCCGGCGGCGATGGCCAGCAGCAGGTTGTCGCGCCGGGCGTCGAGTAGCGCCGCATCGGTCACGGTGCCCGGGGTGATGATGCGCACCACCTTGCGCTCGACGATGCCCTTGGCCAGCGCCGGATCGCCCATCTGCTCGCAGATCGCCACCGATTCGCCGAGGCGCACCAGTCGCGCCAGGTAGTTTTCCACCGCGTGGTATGGCACGCCGGCCATCGGGATCGGGGCGCCGGCCGATTGCCCGCGCTGGGTCAGCGTGATGTCGAGCAGGCGTGCAGCCTTGCGCGCATCGTCATAGAACAACTCGTAGAAGTCGCCCATGCGGAAGAACAGCAGGATGTCTGGGTGTTCCGCCTTTGCCGCGAGGTACTGGCGCATGAACGGCGTGTGTTCGGCTGCCGTGTTTCCCTTTGCTGGCGATTGCTGCACAGAACGCTACTCGCTGGTTCCGGATGGTGGATGCAGGCCCAGGCGATTCGCTTTCGACCAGGCCAGGCGGCCAGTGTAACCGTGGCCTGCCAGCTCGCGGGCCGTGGTCGCAGTCACCTGGCGCGAGGTGCCGGACGTCAATCCCGCGACCAATCGACCATCAGGCAGCGGCGCTGCCCTTGTTCAGGAATACGAACTGGCTGTCGCGCAGCTCGAGTAATTGCACCGCCGGGCTGTTGGCGAGTTCGTCCACTGCCTTCTTGACCCCGCCTTCCCACCAGCCGCCCTCGGTGTAGTCATCCCCGGTGATGTAGCCGCCCAGCTTCACCTTGCGCAGGGACAGCTCCAGGTCCTTCTTCACGTATTCGTAGAGATGGTTGCCGTCGATGTACACCCAGTCGAAAAAGTGGTCAGGGAATTGTTCAAGGACGTCGGCTGAATAGCCGCGGTGGACCTGGACCTGGCCGCGGCGGATCTTCCGTTTGAACCGCGTCAGCACGTCGGCGTAGCGTTCGTCCATCTCGGCCTGGCCGCCCGTGGCGGCGCCGCCGTACCACGCATCCTTGTATTCGCCGGAGGTCTGGTGTGCCCAGGGGTCGATCAAATGCAGTTGTTTAGGCGAGATTGAATCCAGGACCTGCTTGGAGAAATTGCCGGAGAGCACGCCGATCTCCGCGCCCACCGAGTGCCGCGGCAACATGTCCAACAGGAATTGCCGAGAGTGCCCGGCGGTTTCCTTGGGCGCCAGCCCGATCGCGCGGGTGAGCTGCTTGATGCCGGGAAGGTCTCGGATCATGTGCGTTGACGTGTCCATGGTCGGGAAAGGGACACGACGGGGTTGGGAGAGCGCCGCGGCGCGCATCCGGCCCTGTCGCGGGGAAGGCGTCGCCCCCATGATAGCCGCATCCGTCACGGCGACCGCCGCAGCGCGGGTGGGGCGCTGGCGGGCCAGTTCCTTTACCCCAGGCGTGCCGCGATGCGCTGCGCCACGCGCAGCGCGTTGGCGATGATGGTGAGCGTGGGGTTCACCGCGCCGATGGACGGGAAGAAGCTTGCATCGACGACATACAGGTTGTCGAGTTCGTGCGCCTTGCAGTCCAGGTCGAGCACGGCACTTGCCGGGTCAGTGCCGAAACGCGCCGTGCCGGCCTGGTGCGCCGTGCCGCCGATAGGGATGTTCTTGCCCAGGTACAGCCTGCGCTCGAGCAGGACGGGATGCGCGCCGATCCGGCCCAGCATCTGCTTGAGCTTCTGCTTGAGGTGCTCGTGTGCCGCCAGGTTGTTTTCGGTGAGTTCCAGGACCACCTTGTCGCCGTCGTAGCGGATGCGGTTTTCCGGCCGGGGCAGGTCTTCGCTGGAAAGCCAGAAGTCCATCGAGTGCCGCGCCATCTCCTCGAACGGCATCCGCGGCAGCCACTCCAGCCAGGACGGCAAAGCCTCGCCGCGGATTTGGGCCTCATGGGATTTTGCACACATCTGCATCAGGCCGAGCGGATAGTCCCAGTCATCGCTGCCGAAGTACCAGTCGCTGACCGCCAACGTCTTCTGGAACACGGTATCGTTGGGTTCGCGCAGCAAGGCCATGAGGATGGACTGGTTGTGGCGCATGTAGTTGCGCCCGAGCTGGTCCGAGCCGTTGGCAAGGCCGCGCGGGTGCCGACCATTCGCCGAGCGCAGCAGCAAGAGCGCCGAGGACAAGGCGCCACAGGCGACGACCACGATGTCTGCGCTGTAGCGTTCGTTCTTGCCATGGCGCGTGACGTTGACTGCCGAGACGCTGGTACCGGGCGCATTGGTCTCCAGCGTGGATACAAAGGCGCCGGTGAGCAGCGTCACGTTTGGGTACGCCTTCAAGGTCGGGTCCACGCACATCACCTGGGCATCGGCCTTGGCGTTGATGGGCGAGGGATAGCCGTCGAAGAACGGGGTGCGGATGGCGATGCTGCCAGGCGTCGTTTGGCCATCCTTTTCGTCGAGCAGGATGCCCATGGGCAGGTGGAAAGGATGCAGCCCGCCGGCCCGCAAGCTTTCGTCCAATGCCTGGATGCGTGGCTCATGGGCCACGGGCGGGCATGGGAACGGCCCGCTGGACCAGGGCTCGTTCGGGTCTTCGCCGCGCTGGCCATGCACCTGGTACAAGGCTTCGGCCTTGGCGTAATACGGCTCGAATGCGGCATACGGCAGCGGCCAGGCAGGCGAGACGCCGTCACTGTGCTGGATCTCCCCGAAATCGCGTTCGCGCAGGCGCAACAGCGCGGCGCCGTACACCTTGGAATTGCCGCCCACGAAATAATGCAGCCCGGGGTGGAAGGTCTCGCCATCCTTGCCGTACCAGGTTTCCCGCGCCTGGTAGATGCCATCGACGAAGACTTTTTGCGAGTCCCAGTTGTCCAGCGTGCGGGGCAGGTACTGGCCGCGTTCCAGCAGCAGGATCCGCTTGCCGGTGGGCGCGAGCTCGTGCACCAGGGAGGCGCCGCCCGGGCCGCTGCCGACGACGATGAGGTCGTATTGGTTCGTGCTGCCCATGCCCTCAACCGCCCGTGGCGAAGCCTGGATACAAGGTCATGCCGCCATCCACGAACAAGGTCGTACCGACCACGTAGTCCGATTGGTCGGAGGCCAGCCACACTGCCGCCCGGGCAATGTCCTCGGGTTCGCCAATGCGTCCATACGGCACCAGGGTCATCAGCGCCTTGTATGCCTCGGGCGTATTCCATGCGCTGGTGTTGATGGGCGTGCGGATGGCACCCGGAGCAATCGCGTTGACACGGATCCTGTGTGGTGCCATTTCCTGCGCCAGGCTCTGCATCAACTGCCGGATGCCACCCTTGGACGAGGCGTAGTTGGCGTGCCCGGCCCACGGGATTTCCTGGTGCACCGAGCTCATGCAGATGATCTTGCCGGCGGCGCAGGAGACGTCCGGCACGACGCCACGGCGGATGAACTCGCGGACCGCCTCGCGCGCGCACAGGAACTGGCCGGTGAGGTTGACGCCGATGACCTTGTTCCATTCGGCCAAGGTCATGGTGGTGAACGCGGAGTCGCGCTGCAAGCCTGCATTGGCGACCAGGATGTCGATCGTGCCAAACGCTTCGAGCATGGCCTGGAACATGGTGGCTACCTGGGCCTCGTCCGATACGTCAGCCTTGAGCTTGATTGCCTTGACGCCAAAGCGCTGCACCGCCTCCACCACGTCCTGCGCCGCCGCGTCGTCGACGATGTAATTGACCGCGACGTCCGCGCCGGCTTCGCCCAGCGCGAGCGCGACCCCGCGCCCGATTCCGGAGTTCGCGCCGGTGACGAGCGCCTTCTGGCCAGTGAGCAGGCAGGGAACGGCAAGCCCTGGTGCGGTTGATTGATGCTCGGTCCGGGTCACGACGTCACCTGGGTGTATCGACAGTGCAAGGTATGCAGCATGGACGCCGCATCGTCACGCGCACGTGACAAACGCCTTGCGACATCGTGCCAGGGCGGAGCGACGTGGGCGTCGGCGCGCCCATGTGGCCCCTGATCTTCGCGACCCACCGCTGAGCACGCACTTGGCAATAACCCGAACGCGACGGCATGTTCACTGCCGCCGCCCGATGCTCGGGTTTGGTGACATGACCGGGCCTCCGCTTTGTTCAGTGTGTTCGTCAGCTTCCTGATCCGCATCACGCTGGTGGCGTTGTTCCTCCCCTTCAGCGCGCTGGACAAGGTGCTCAATACCCAGGCGGCAGTGGAACAGGCGGCGGGCGGGACCCGCCCGGTATGGCTGTCGCGTGGCCTGGTGGGAGCCGGGCTCTTCGTCGAGGTGGTCATGTCGCTTGCGGTGGTCACCGGCTTTTTCGACCGGCTGGCCGCCGTGATCCTGGCGGGCTATTGCGCGGTGACGGCGCTGCTCTGGAAGCAGTTCTGGAAAACACCGGATTTCCGCCTCAAGGGGCCCAGCAAGGGCCGCGACGTGTTCTGGGATTTCCTGAAGAACTTCGCGCTGGCCGGCGGTTTCCTCGTGCTGGCCACGGGCGGCACCGCCTATGGCGTCACGCACCTGGTCCTGCACCCGTTTTCTTCCACGCACCCCTACAGTGCGACCGCGCTTGACTTGCACGCGCCGGATGCGTCGGCAACCAATCCGCCTACTGGAGTTTCCCGATGAGCGAAGACGCGAAACCGATCGTGCCTTACTGGCATCTGTGGACCGATGGCGACGGTGTCAGCCACCAGGACGCCTGCGTGTTCTCCGGGTTCGAACTGGGTTCGGTCGGCCCGGGCGCCGACCCGCAATGGAAAGGCGGCAAGACCCGCGGAACGATGACGGTGATGACGACGGTGCTGCCGGTGGGATGGAAGGGAGACTGGCACCAGAATCCAAAACCGCAATGGATCATCCCGCTTTCCGGCCGCTGGTCGGTGGAGGCGATGGACGGGAACCGCCGGGAATTCGGGCCAGGCGAGATTTCATTTGGCGGCGACCAGGGCTGCCGGGAGCGCGAAGGGCGCATTGGCCATCGTTCGGCCACGGTGGGCAGCGAGCCGGCCATGCTGATGCTGGTCCAGTTCGAGGACGTACCCGGGCCGAAATACCCGTGCGCGTTCAAGTGAGGCGATGGCCATGAGCGATACCGATAATTTCGTCACGTTCGATCCGGTCTTCGACCAGTACGTGCTGCCGAATGCGCCGCTGGAGGAACTGGCTGGCGGCTTTCGTTGGCTGGAAGGCCTGGTTTGGATGGGCGACGCCAATTGCCTATTGTTCGAGGACCTGCCGCGCAATCGCACCATGCGCTACATCGAGGGCGCCGGCGTGTCGGTGTACCGGCAACCGTCGCACTACGCCAATGGCCAGTGTCGCGACCGCCAGGGCAGGCTGATCTCGTGCTCGCACCGCGATCGCTGCCTGTATCGCACCGAGCTGGACGGCGAGATCACCACCCTGGTTGACCGGCACGCCGGCAAGCGGCTGAACGCGCCCAATGACGTGGCCGTGAAATCGGACGGCTCGGTCTGGTTTTCCGATCCGCTCTACGGCATCCAGCGCGACTACGAAGGGGGCATCCAGGAATCCGAGCAAGCCCCCGCCCTGTACCGGCTCGATCCCGCAAGCGGCAGCGTCACGATTGCGGCGGGCGATTTCGACGGGCCCAACGGCCTGGCGTTCTCGCCCGATGAAAGCCGCCTGTACGTGTGCGAAACCGGCGACATGACCACGCAAAACCCGAAGCAGTACATCCGCGCTTTCGACGTGGATACCAACGGCAAACTGCATGGAGGCGAAATCTTCCACAAAGTCGAGCCCGGCTTTGCCGACGGCATCTGTGTCGACCAGGAGGGCAACCTCTGGTCGAGCGCGGCCGACGGCGTCCATTGCATCGATCCAGACGGCAGGCTGGTAGGCAAGATCCTCGTGCCGTACCTCGTGTCCAACCTCACCTTTGGCGGCTACTGGAAAAACCGCCTGTTCATCGGCGGCTCGCACACCTTGTACGCGATTTTCCTCAACCGGCGCGGTGCCGGATGGCCGTAGAAGCGGCCATGGCCGCCGTGCAGGTGGCGAGCCTGCGGCACGTGCGCCTGTGCAGCGCCGCCGCCAAACCGCTGGCGGCATTCTACGAAGCAGCGCTTGGTTTCCGGGTGGCTATGCTGGAGCACCTCTCGGGAGCACGCGCGCGGGAGTGTTTCGGCGTGCCGGGCCGCCTGTTGCGGGTCACGCTGGAACTGGGTGCGCAGCAGGTCGTCCTGGTGCAGTTTGTCGACCAACCGGGACGTCCGTATCCGCGCGGGAGCGATGCCTCCGATCCCGTGTTCCAGCACATCGCGATCGTGGTCGGCGACATGGCGGGCGCCATGTCGCAGTTGTCCGGCACCCCAGGCTGGACGCCGATCACCCGCGGCGACCCACAGCAGTTGCCGGCCTCGTCCGGCGGCGTCATCGCGTTCAAATTCCGCGACCCTGAAGGCCATCCCCTGGAACTGCTGGCGTTTCCCGCCGACAACACTCCCACGCCTTGGCAAGGCGCACGCAGTCATGGCCCCTTCATTGGCATCGACCACTCGGCGATCAGCGTGGTGGACAGTGCGCGCAGCGTGGCGTTCTACGCGGCGCTTGGGCTCACCGCCGCACATCGCTCCCTCAACGAGGATCCCGCGCAGGCCAGGCTCGATGGACTGGCGAGCCCGGTGGTGGAGGTGACCGCGATGGAGCCGGCGTTCGCGCCGCCGCACGTGGAATTGCTGTCCTATCGCCAGGCAGCGGGCCATGAAGGGAGCCCCGATGGCGCAGGATCCGACCTGGCGCCGAATGACGTGGCGGCGACCTGCCTGGTCTTCGCAGGTGCGGACGGCCGCGGCCAGCCTGGCCACGACCGGGTCGCCCTGGTCGATCCGGACGGCCATCACCTGGCGGTGGATTTGACGGCCGCGTGATGCCTGGCGCGCCGGCGCAGTCCTTGCTCCTTTGCCCCCGCTCCCGGGCGCGCCCTGGCGGCCGCACTCAGCGCCATTGGAAGCGGATGGTCGCGACTGCCTGCGGCGGCATTTCAACCTCGATGCAGGGCTGGCCGTCCTGCGTGCCCACGGTCACGGGCTCGCTGCGCAACCGGGACACCTCGTCCAGCTCGGCGACGAGGCGCGAATTCAGGTATTCGGGTTTGCCCATCTGCTCCCAGCGCCGCTTGGCGTTCGCATGTTCGAGGTCGATGCGCTGGATCGTGGCCGCTTCCACCACGGTCGCACCCTTGAGCATGAAGCGCACGTTTTCGGTCGCGATGGGGTGGCGCGGCAGGGCGAAATTGTTCAGCACGATGGTGGCGCTGGCACCATCGCGCACCAGCCATGCGTCCACGGTTGCGTGCTGGCCATCAACGGACATCAGCTCGGTGCCCAGCGCGTGCAGCAGTTCAAAAGCACGGTAGGCGGGTTTGGGGATGCCGTGGATGGTGAGCAGGCCAAAGCCGCCCTGGAACGGCATCGAAGGGAAGTAGTTCTCCTCGAAGATGTCCGAGAAGGTCCAGTAGCTGTATCCCTGCACCAGGCCATTTTGTTCCAGGACCGTCTTCACGATGAAGACTGCGGCGTAGGGATCGTCGTGCATGTAGTCGCGCGGGTTCGACGAGGTGCACCATTCGGTGTAGTACGCCGGCATATCCCCGGCCTTGCCGCGCACCTCGCGTGCTTCGTCGCGCAGCACGCTGCGCCGACTGTCGGCCAACTCGGTCTCCGTGTCGTCGCCGGGCTTGCCGAACGAGTCGGTGGGGTAATGGTGGGTGCTGATGAAATCCACGGCGAGCGCGTTCTTGCGGCAAAACGCCAGGAAGTCGGCCACCCAAGCATTGTCCGCGGTCGCGGGACCACCCACCTTGAGCTGGTTGTCGACGTTCTTGATTGCTTCGACGGTGTAGCGGTAAAGGGGAAAGTAGTTCTCCTGCTTGCCGCTGCCGAAGGCGGTCAGGTTGGGCTCGTTCCAGACCTCGAAGAACCATTCGCGCACTTCGTCCAGGCCGTAGCGTTCGACCCAGTGCGTGACGATCTTCTCGATCAGGGTCGACCACTGGGACAAATCCCGGGGCGGGCTCACGTTGGCGCGATAGTGGAACTGGAGTTGCCCGGAGGAGGACAGGCACCACGGCATGAAACTCAGCTCCACGAAAGGCCGCATGCCGATGGACAACAGGAAATCGAAAATCTGGTCGGCGTTGAAGAACGAATAAATGAACTGGCCGCCCTCCTCGACCAGGGTCCCCATGTCGTCGCACAGGATGCCGTGGAAGCGCACGTGGCGCATGCCGAGTTCGTCGTGTGCGCGCTTGAGTTGCGCCTGCCAGTCGGCGCGCAGGGCGAGCGTCGCATGGCCGCTGCCGACGGTGTGTTCCCAGAAATGGGGAAGGGCGGTGGCCTGGCCGCCGAGATTGCCGGTGAAGCTTGCTGTCATGGGAAGTCCCGCTGCCGGGCGATCGCCGCATTGAAAGGTTGGAGCGGAGGCGGCGGGGTTCGCCGTGGCGCGGTTGCGTACCGGCATCGCTGCACGCGTGCCAGTATGTCGCGGCGGGTGTTTACAAGGGGTGACCACGCGAACGCACGCGATCCCGTGGGTAGCGAAGCACGGCCGCTGCAATAAGGCGCTTGCGCAGCCTTCTATCCTTGAAGAACCAGTTCTTGCGGCAGCGGATCGGGCGGCAGCCTTCGAGGAAAATGATCTCTTCATCCCCGGGCAGTTCCTTCAATTCCTGCGGCAACAGCAAGGGCCGGCGTTCCTCGCTATGGGTATACGTGGTGCCGCCCTTGCCGGTACCGCGGCTGCGCCGCTTGACCGTGGTGTCGCCGAGCGCCGTCGAGTACGCCTCGGCATCGCGCTGCTCGCGCGGGGTGAAGATGACGCTGGCGGCGTGGTTGGTGAGGAAGCTGCGGGCCTCGTCGGCACCATAGGTGGCGTCGAGCTGCGACAGGCTCTGGATGATCGCCAGGTCGCGTACCCCGTAGCCGGCGGTGAGCGCGATGCGCGCCGACAGCACATCGATGCGGCCCATCGCGGTGAACTCGTCCAGCAACAGCAGCAGTTGGTACCTGCTGGACGGATCCTCCTGCGGTGTCTGGCGGAGATTCTCTCCGAGCACCACGGAGAAGAACAGGTTGAGCAGCTTGCGCGCCTCGCCGAGCCGGTGTGGCGGGATCACGACGTAGATGGTGCTGGGGCGGTGGCGCAACTGCTGCAGGTCGAAGTCGGTGGCATTGGTGGCGGCGGCCAGGGTCGGGCTCAGGAATTGCTGCAGCGGCGCCTGGGTGGAAGCAATGACCGAGGACAAGGTCTGCTCCGCCATGTTGACCAGGCTGGCAAGCGCCGTGCGCGTGGCGGCGCTGGCGAAGGGCGCCTCGCGACGTTGCTTCAGGAAGGCCTTGAGCTCGCCGCCATCGCCAGTAGAGAAACGGTGGATGCGCTCCAGGGTGGGGAATGCCCGGCTGCCGGTCGGATCGTCCAGTGTGGTGCCACCGGCCGGAGCGGCCAGGGCCTCCCATGCCTCGAACAAATAAGCGGCAAACGCCACGAACGCGGCCCGCGACTGCAGGCTCCAGAAGGGATCCTTGCCGGCTTCGTCGGGATACAGGATGGTTGCCAGCGTCTGCAGTTCGGATACGCGCAGTTGTGGGTCGGCTGAAATCGCCGTGAGCGGATTGAAGCGATGGGTGTGCCCGTCCTCGGCAGACGGCGCGAAGCGGTAGATCGCCTGCCCGGTTGCGGCGCGGTAGCCGCTGGTCGCCTGGTAGAGCTCACCCTTGAGGTCGAGGCAGACCACCGAATGGCGGTAGGTCAGCAACACCGGGATGGCGACGGAGCTGGTTTTGCCGCTGCGGGTTGGGGCAGTCAGGATGACGTGCCGGGTACCGCCAAGGTAAAGGTAGTCGCCGCGATAGCGGCCGATGAGGATGCCTTCAGGACAACCCTTCAGCAGGCCGGCGCGTGCGATGTCGCCACGGGTGGCAAAGCGGGCATTGCCGTGGAACGCGCGAGCCCGCGGCCAGAACAGGGCGACAGCAATGGCCAGCCACGACGCCAGCGGCAGTCCGAAGCCGGCCCAGCCGGCAAGGTGGATGGTCGTGGCATGGGGCCGGACGGCTTCCAGGTCCAGCGCCCGGAGATAACCGAGGTAAGTGCCGAGCTGGACCGGATCTCGCAGCCCAAGCAACCACAAGGCAAGGCGCCCACTCAGCCACAGCCCCGCGACCAGGGCCAGCAGCAACAGGCTGCCCAGGAGCATCGCCTTGGCGCGTCGTGGGTTCATCTGCCGCCTCTTCGTGGCCTGCCGGATGCGCGGACCGATGCGCGGGATGCATGGCATGGTGGCGGTTTGCCCAGGCGCCGCAAGGAGGCGAGGTCTTTGCCTCGCGTAGGGGATCGGCACGCACGGGCATGGCTCGGGAGCTGCGATCTACACTATGACGTCGGCAGAACGGTCGCCGGCCGGCAGCACATGAGGGTCACGCATGGCATTGCACTCCGATCCGCGCGCGGCGGATCC
>Ga0134126_10003990_pt1 | contig 18463 bp, 16 predicted proteins | sample KB31752_FD_96881 | JGI IMG/M metagenome (GOLD analysis project Ga0134126, IMG submission 96881) | Terrestrial soil microbial communities with excess Nitrogen fertilizer from Kellogg Biological Station, Michigan, USA - KB3-175-2 | ecosystem: Environmental > Terrestrial > Soil > Unclassified ...
GCGGATTCTATATTGAATGGCGATTACGATTATTCATTTTTCGATTATGGAAAAATGAAACCAATGAAAACAGCCATCTGCGCACAACCAGACGTGGCTGCAGGCCATGCATGGGTTTTATATAATGCTTACAAAAAGTTCAATGATCCTCGTTATTTAAAAGGAGCTATAAGCGCTTTAAATGCGTTACAATCCCAATCCAAAAATCCCACCTACGAAGTGTTGATGCCTTTTGGCGCCTACATGGCAGGCCGCCTCAATGCAGAATTAAATAAAAATTACGATGTAAATAAAATGCTGCAATGGAGTTTTGACGGCACCGCAATTTGCAGGGAAGGATGGGGTGTGTTAACCGGTAACTGGAATGGATTTGATATATCAGGTATAGTTGGCAGCACTGTTGATCATGGAGGTTATGGTTTTCTGATGAACACTTATGATGCAGCTTGGCCTTTGATCCCGATGGTTAGGTACGACCAGTCTTACGCAGAAGCTATTGGTAAATGGATGCTAAACGCGGCTAACGCCGCAAGGTTTTTTTATCCCCAATATATGCCTGAGGATCATCAGGCTATTCCTCAAATGGCAGATGTTACAAAAGGTGTGATAGGATATGAAGGCATCATTAAAAAATCATCTTATAAGCAGTACGAAAACCTGGAAGGTCCGGTAGCACAGGGCGATGGGCCACTTTGGGTTCTTAATAAAAACCCGGAAGTATCCCAGTTCAGCGTGTACGGAAGTGCGCATGTAGGAATTTTCGGAAGTATTATCCGAACTACAGAAGTAGAAGGAATTTTGCAATTAAATTTATTGGCAACAGATTTTTTTCATGATAAAGCTTATCCTTCTTTTTTATATTACAATCCTTATTCTGAAAAAAAATCTATTACGATAAAAATTAATGACGGGAAAAGAGTTGACCTGTATAATACAGTGACCGGCAGCTTTATAGCGCGCAACGTATCATTTTCTACAGATATAAATCTTTCGCCCAAAAGCGCAGCAGTAATTATTTGCGTGCCCACTGATGGCAAAGTAACCTACAAGGGAAAAAAAATGCTGGTAAATGGAGTTGTTGTTGATTACATGTTCCATGGAAAACAATAAAAATTATGCAAAAGTAAAGTCCGGTTTCAACGGAAAAACAGGAGAATGATTCACTTCCATGCAAGTATTATCAATACAAATTCTTTTGTAATGGTAAAACCACTACAGCATTCGGTATCATTCAATTCTAAATTGACTGTAGGGAAATTCCTAAAAAACGTGTACAGATTGCCGTAAGTTGTTAAAAAAGAACCGGGCGAGTCCTCAATTAGTAATAAGAATGTTTAGCGAGGCAAAAGCAAAAACCGTATTATTTGTTCGTTTGTTGCGTAAAAAAATCGAAAAAAGAATGTATTTTATTGTTCCTTCAACTATACCAAATATCCAAAAGCATCATCTTCCTTTTTTAATTCGGTGTATCTTATTTTAAACCTGTCAAAGTTATTTTTCAGCGCATCGTAATCTTTTTTATCGCCTAATTCAATACCAACAAGCGCAGGGCCGGCTTCTTTGTTATTTTTTTTCATGTATTCAAACCGGGTAATATCATCGTGGGGGCCAAGCACATCATTTACAAATTCTTTCAGAGCGCCGGGCCTTTGAGCGAAGCTGACAAGAAAATAATGTTTCAGGCCTTCATATTGCAATGATCTTTCTTTTATTTCCTGCATCCTGTCTATATCATTGTTTCCGCCGCTGATTATACAAACTACAGTTTTATCTTTTATGGCTTCCTTATAGTCATCTAAAGCAGCTATTGATAAGGCACCAGCAGGTTCAGCCACTATTGCGTCTTGATTATATAACTGCAAAATGGTAGTGCAAACTTTCCCCTCGGGGACTAAATGCATTTCATTCAAAACATCTTTACAAACCGCATAAGTAATATCACCGGCGCGGCTTACCGAGGCGCCGTCTACAAAATGATCAATATTATTTAACGTAACGGGATGCCCCGCTTTGAAGGCTTCTGACATAGAAGGAGCGCCGGACGGTTCTACGCCAATTATTTTTGTAATTGGAGAAAAAATCTTAAAATAGGAACCGACTCCTGATGCCAATCCCCCACCTCCTACCGGTAGAAATAAATAATCAATATGCGTAAGTTCTTCCAATATTTCCAGGCCAACGGTTGCCTGGCCTTCTATGATCTTTGTATTATCGTACGGAGGTATAAATGTCTTATTATTTTCTTTTGTGTATTTCAAAGCTGCTTCAGCGCATTCTTCAAATGAATCACCCACCAATTGAATTTCTACAAAATTTTCCCCAAACATTTTTGTCTGCGTCACCTTTTGCCTGGGCGTAATCACCGGCATAAACACTACGCCTTTACAATTCAATTTTTTACAGGAATAAGCAAAGCCCTGTGCATGATTGCCCGCACTTGCACAAACCACGCCTTGTTTTAATTGTTCTTCAGGCAACGTGCTGAGCATATTGTAAGCGCCGCGAAGCTTATAGGAACGCACTACCTGCAGGTCTTCTCTTTTCAGAAATACATTACACTGGTATTTTTTGGATAAATTCTGGTTAAGTTCCAGCGGAGTCCTGTTGACAATATTATTCAACCGGGCCGATGCATCTGCAACCCCCAATCCGTCAAAAGGCGGAAAGAAACCAGATTCATTTTCTTTTGTGTCCATGGTATTATTCCGCAAAAAATTGCAATCTATTTGAAACAAGGTTGCCAACTTTTTTAAAGTTGGCAACCATTTAAACTTAATTAAAAATTATTATGAAGGATCCTGGTTTTCAGGACGTAAACTTCTAACTGTTTTCCCTGCCTGCCACATTTCGCTTTCGCGTAACTCTTTCAATTCAGCATCCAGTTTTACACGATAGTCAGATTGTGAATTGGAATCAATTGAACGTTTCGCTTCTTTGCCGGCAGCTACACTTGCATACAAATCAGAGAAGACAGGCAACGTAGCATCCCGGAATTTCTTCCACCAGTCTAATGCACCGCGTTGGGCTGTGGTGGAGCAATTGGCGTACATCCAGTCCATTCCGTTTTCGGCGACCAGTGGCATTAAAGATTGTGTAAGTTCTTCGACAGTTTCGTTAAACGCCTCTGAAGGTGAGTGTCCGTTTTTGCGAAGTACTTCAAACTGAGCGGCAAAAATTCCTTGTATTGCGCCCATCAAAGTGCCGCGCTCGCCGGTAAGATCACTGTACACTTCTTTCTTAAAATTTGTTTCAAACAAATAACCCGAACCGATAGCAATTCCGAGAGATATTACCCTGTCAAATGCTTTACCGGTTGCATCCTGGAAGATAGCATAGCTGCTGTTCAATCCACGTCCCTGGAGAAACATTCTTCTTAAAGAGGTACCCGATCCTTTGGGCGCCACTAAAAATACATCTACATCTTTCGGAGGTATAATTCCTGTCTGATCGTTGTAGGTAATTCCGAAACCATGAGAAAAATACAAAGCCTTTCCGGGTGTTAAATGTTTCTTTACTGTTGGCCATAATGCAATCTGCGCAGCATCGCTCAGTAAATAACAAATGATAGTTCCTTTTTCCAAAGCCTCTTCTATTTCAAACAAAGTCTTGCCTTCTACAAAGCCGTCCTGTACCGCCTTATCCCAGCTTTTAGAGTTTTTTCTTTGTCCAACAATTACGTTGATCCCATTATCGCGTTGGTTCAAAGCCTGTCCGGGCCCCTGAACACCATAGCCAATTACGGCTACTACTTCATCCTTTAAAATTTCCTGCGCCTTTGACAGAGGAAATTCTTCCCTTGTTACTACGTTTTCTTCCGTACCTGCAAAATTTAATGTCGCCATGTTGTTTTTTTTTGTTTTGTAATTTATAAATCCTGTTTTTGTTTTTTATGTTTTGTTTTCGCGTGGCAAGGACATCAGCCGTGGCAAAAATCATTTATTCAACAGCCGTTACTTCCAAAACCGAGCTGGTCAACGCATCGCGCAGATACCAGCCAAGCCCTTCCTTCATTAAATACTCACCGGTAAAAATTTTACCGCTTTCACGGAATGAGTTGCGTCGTCCGACTTCCACATTAATTTCTTTTACAACATATTTCTTTACAGGGTCTAACCCACGCAAAACGATGCTCTGATAAGTATCTCCATGATGTTCATTCATATTGTAATCAAATACGACGGCCTTTTGCCTGCTGCTGTCAACATACATTAACGCTGTGATGCTGCTGTGATAGGGGGCAATCAGCCGATAGAGCGATCCGTAATTTAATACATCCTGCAAGCGCTTGTAATTATCTACCGCATTTTTACAAAAATCAATTTCTTCCTGACTCAAATCGTTCACCTTAATATCGAAGCCAAGTTTACCCTGCATGGCCACATCAATTTTAAATTTTAAACTTTCTTTTCCACCAGAAGTAACATGATCGCACATGGTTGCTGCCGGAAAAAAGTAAGAGTAACCCCATTGAATCAATAGCCTTTCGACACCATCTGTATTATCGCTGGGCCAAAATTCGTTAAAATAATGCAATGCACCATATTCAGCACGCCCTCCCCCACCCGAACATAACATCATCTCGAGCATCGGAAATTCTTTTCTTATACGCTCCATGACTTTATACAAACCTTTTGCATAATCCACATACAAGGCTTGTTGGTTATTCCCGAGATAATTACTGTAAGTATTTGTCATGAACCGATTACAATCCCATTTAATGTAAGCGATACCCGGATTATCGGTTAGCAGATTGTGTAACACACCATAAACGAAATCCTGCACTTTGGGATTGGCAAGATCCAGCACTAATTGATTACGTGAAAGATCTATCGGGCGGTTGGGCAATTTCAATACCCAATCAGGATGCTGTTCGTACAAGTCGCTTTTAGGGTTTACCATTTCGGGCTCTACCCAGATACCAAAATGAACGCCTTTTTTTTCTGCCTGCTTTACCAAATATTCGATGCCATCGGGCAATATTTTTTTATTAGGCTGCCAGTCGCCAAGACCTGCCGTATCACTATGCCGGGGATGTTTATTTCCAAACCATCCATCATCTAATAAAAACAGATCAACCCCTATTTTTTTAGCACCATCAAATAATTTCACCAAAGTATCCTGGTTAAAATTGAAATAGGTTGCTTCCCAGTTGTTGAGCAATGTCTGTCGTTTCTGATGGCCATTCCACACGCCATAATTCAATGCCCATTCATGCAAATTCCTGCTGGCTTGTCCCTTCCCATTAGTTGACCAGGTAAAAATAAAATGTGGTGTGTTGAATATTTCTTTTGGTTTTAGAGAATAAGAAGATGCATAAGCATTAATACCGGGAATTATTTTTAACGAATTGCCCGCGAGGCCGTTGGATCTGATATTTTCAAACTGCAGATTAAAATTCCCACTCCATGCCAAAGAGCCAGCAAAAATATCTCCTTCATTTTCATCAGCAGCCTTGTTGGGTGAAATCATAAAAGAAGGCACCTCATAATTTGTGGCCCTTGTGCCAAGCTTAGATTGAATATTATAAATCCCCTCAGGCAATTGAGTCTCCTCAAATTGCATTTCGCTGGCCCAGTCGCCGTAAAAATGAGTAAGATAAAAATTTTTGTCGTGCAGGCTGATAAAAGAAGATGCATAACGCTGAAGGATAACCGAAGATTTTTCTTCATGCTGAATCGTGGTCCATTCCTCTATCACATTTTCTTTTTGATAAGATTTAAAATTTAATGTAACGTAAAAGGGGTACACTGGATCTTTTAATTTGATATGAGTAACCAAAACATCATCATTCTCCTTTTCTACGATTGATTCAAGAAAATTGAGTTGTAAAGAAGGGTTGCCATCCGCATGTGCAACTTGTATGGCGGGTTCAAAAACATAAGTCATCCCGCCACCCGGAAATGCCGGACTACCAATGAAAGGAAGCGTTTTATAATCCAAAGAGTCATCACCTTTAACAGCGTCGAATTTACTACCAAACCAGGTTTGCTGTAATTGGTGATTGCGATCAACCTTAAAGATCAATGAGGTGTTGTTTGTAGCGATAATGATTGTTTGCCCATAGCTGTTTGAAAAAAAACAAATACAGATGAAAAAACCAATTATTTTTCCCATAGATTTAATCATTTTTCTTCACCTGTTTTTTCATTAAAAATTACCTGGTTATGAAATGGGTCAATTACTGTAACCGATAATGCACCATAAAAAGTCTTTTCTAGTCCGGGTTTATTGTACTTGTATTTTTTATTAATAATTTCTTTATGAAATTCTTCTACTCCGCTGCACCAAACAAATACATTTGTACCGGGTGTTCCATCACCATGATGCTCGCTCAAATGAATTACTAATCCATCTTTTTCAATTTCTAAATATGATGGTGTATTATCTTCAAAAGTATGTTCCCAATTGATTTTAAAACCAAGCCAGTCAACATAAAATTCGATTGCCTTTTTATAATCAAAAATTCGTAAAACAGGAATTACTTTTTCGACTCTCATTTAATTCTGTTTTTGGATTACATCGTAAAAACTTCGTCCTGTTTGTTCAAATATTCGTTCTCAATAACTTCCTCACCCGGCTGCATTTTTTCAAACTCCTTTACTTTACTGTGAAAGCTGCTGCTGTCTTTAATGATAGCTACCCGCGCGCTTCTTACAAATTCAATTAAACCATAAGGTTCCAGGGCTTCAATTAATTTATCGGTTTCTTCACGATGGCCGGTAGTTTCAAATACAGTGAAATCTTTGCGAATCGCCACTGCTCTTGCACCAAACTGATGAAGCAATCTTTCCACTTTTGCTTTTTCGGCAATAGCATCGGTCGGTACTTTATACAATGCCATCTCCTGCCAGATAATTTCATCATTGGTGCTATAATATGCTTTTAAAACATCGACTTGTTTTTCTATCTGGCGCACTAATTTTTTTAATACTTCTTCAGTTTCTTCTATCACAATATTAAAACGATGAATACCCGGCACTTCGGAAGGTGAGGTGTTGAGACTTTGGATATTTATTTTTCTACGCGAAAAAATAATGGATACTCTGTTAAGTATTCCTATCTGGTCTTCGGTATAAACCGTGATCGTATATTCCTGTTTCATATAATTCTTTTTATGGATTGAAAATCATTATTATTAAACCAAAACTATTTTTTGATAGCGACTATTCGCAATCGTTTATAATCTGCATACCAGTTTCCTTCCCTGAAATGCGTATCTTTTAAATTTGCCTGTACTTCTTCGAGTATTTTCTCTGTTTCGCTTTCATTAATTCCCTGCAAATAGGCGCCGCCAAACATTTTAAGCCAGTCTTTGATTCCGTTATCATCGTCCTGCAATTTTGTTTCCCGATCATAATGCGCTGCATAAGTAACTCTGAATCCTTTTGACTCCAACAATGATGCATAAGTGCTTAAAGAAGGAAAATACCACGTATTGATACCGGATTCTTTTACAAAACCATATTTCACGAGGCTGCCTTTTAAGGCAGTAATGATACCACTGACATTGTCTTTGCCGCCCATTTCCAGGATAAGCCTTCCGCCGCTTTTTAAGGAATCAAACATACACTCGATCGCTCTTTGCTTATTCAAAACCCAGTGCAGTGTTGCATTAGAGAAAATTGCATCCAGCGAACTTTTAAAATTAAAATCATCAGCATCCATTATCCTAAAATCGATGCCCGGGTACTGATCCTGCGCTTTCTCTATCATTTCCTTTGAATTATCTATCCCGATAACATGAGCGCCCGATTCAGAAATAAGATGTGCCAGGTATCCCGTTCCACACCCAAGGTCCAGGATGTTTTCACCTGGTTGAGGCGCTAAAATATCCACCAGTTCTTCTCCGTATTTCGAGACGAATGCATGCTTTCCATCATACAAATTTGCGTCCCAGGTATTTTTATGCGGTATTTTTTTTAAATGTAAACCGCTTTTGTTTTGCTCTGTTGTATTGTTCATTTTTCACTATTAATCAGATAAAAAATCAGGATAATCTTATTTCTGCTACACTGCACCCCTGCGGCACCATAGGAAATACATTGTTTTCTTTTCCTACAATTATTTCTAGTAAATAAGGGCCTTTTGTTTCAAGCATGGTACGGAGGCCTTCTTTCAAATTTTTTCTGTCTTCAATTTTTTGTGCATCTATATTGTATGCTTTAGCAAGCGCAACAAAATCGGGACTTTCAATGTTTGTAAATGAATACCTCCTTTCATTAAATAATTCCTGCCATTGCCTTACCATGCCAAGGAAATGGTTGTTGAGGATAATAATTTTTACACCAATATTATTCTGCATGATAGTTCCTAATTCCTGCAAAGTCATTTGAAATCCACCATCACCGACAATCGCAATAACTTCACGTTCGGGCGTTCCCAGTTTAGCGCCCATTGCCGCAGGTAGCCCAAATCCCATCGTGCCAAGTCCACCGGATGTTACATTACTTTTAGATTGATTGAACTTTGCATAGCGGCAAGCCACCATTTGGTGCTGCCCTACATCGCTCACGATTACGGCATCACCTTTTGTCAATTCATTTAATACTTTAATTACCTCACCCATCGTCATTATTTCTGTGTCGGGGTTTAGCTCTTTATTAATACATACTTCTAACTCTTTCTGAGTATATTCATTAAACTTTTTCAACCATTCCTTATGCTCTTTTTTATCAATCAGTTTCGTAAGCATCGGAAGCGTTTCTTTACAATCGCCCCAAACAGGAACTGTTGTTTTTACATTCTTATCAATTTCTGATGGGTCTATATCGAGGTGAATAATTTTTGCCTGTTTCGCATATTTATCTAACCGGCCTGTAACACGGTCATCAAAGCGCATACCCACAGCGATTAATACATCACAGTCATTAGTCAGGACATTTGGACCGTAGTTTCCGTGCATCCCTAACATTCCTACATTCAGAGGATGGTCGGTAGGCAAAGCGCTCAATCCAAGAATGGTCCATGCAGCAGGAAGGCCGCCTTTTTCTATAAATGCTTTGAATTCTTTCTCTGCTTTACCAAGAATAACTCCCTGGCCAAAAATCACAAATGGTTTTTTAGCCTCGTTAATTAGTTTGGCAGCCTCTTCAATATATTCTTTTCGTACAATCGGCTTAGGACGATAGCTGCGTATATGGGTACACGGCACATAGCCTTCAAAATCGAATTTCTGTATTTGTGCATTTTTAGTAATATCAATTAACACTGGCCCTGGCCTTCCGCTTCTGGCGATGTAAAAAGCTTTTGCCAAAACAGAAGGAATTTCATTGGCATCCGTAACCTGGTAATTCCATTTTGTAAGCGGAGTGGTAACATTAATTACATCCGTTTCCTGGAATGCGTCGGTGCCTAAAAGATGAGCAAAAACCTGCCCGGTAATACAAACCAGCGGTGTGCTGTCAATCATGGCATTTGCCAATCCTGTTACAAGATTTGTTGCGCCCGGTCCGCTTGTAGCGAACACAACACCAACCTCCCCGGATGTGGTCGCATACCCTTCTGCCGCATGAACTGAACCCTGTTCATGGCGAACCAAAATATGATTGAGCTTGTCCTGGTAGTCGTACAATGCATCATAGATGGGCATGATGGCACCCCCCGGATATCCGAAGACAGTATGCACTTTTTCAGCAAGCAATATTTTCAAAACAGCTTCGCTGCCGGTAATATTTTCTGACTTTGGAGAAGGTGATTTTACTTTTTTTTCTTCTTCTAATTCGAGCGTATTCATAATAATTATTTTTTATTTTTAATACTAATTTTTAAAAGCGATTCGTTTCCTGTTTACCCAGGCTTCTATTTTATTTTCTTCTTCTACTTTTTTATCCAGCATATTTTCTAATGCTTCGTATATTTGGTTTAGTTGCGCATCATGACTTCCAATTTTTTCTTTTAAACCATCCAATTGTTCAAGGATATCTTTATATTGAATTGCAAATTTTCTTAGTGCAATAAAAGCACGGACAATTGCAATGTTCATTTTTATCGCCGTGTCGCTTCTTAAAAGACTTGCCAACATTGTTACACCGTGCTCGGTAAAAACATAAGGCACGTAGGATTTTCCTCGATGTTTTCTCGAACTCATCACAAATTGTGATGAGTTAGTATCCTGATTATCAATTAAATCTTCATTCCAATTGTGATCGCATAAACATCCATTCTTTTTTTGTAAGTCTGAACATGAAATCTTCCGGAAAACGATCAATATTTCTCTTGACAGTCTGATTTAATACACTTGTTTCTACATCATACAATACCGCCAAATCAAAATCGAGCATCACCTTTTGCCCCCTTATTTCAAATATCTTTTGTTGTATAACCTGCGTTTGCACCAATGAATATTTAGAATCTTATTCTTGTTTTCCATTTAATCTTCATCCGTCACACAACCTTCACTCGCATTCTTTACCAACTTTGCATATTTATATAAAACTCCATTTGTTGCTTTCAACGAAGGTTGTTTCCACGCGGCTTTTCGTTTTGCAATTTCTTCATCGCTCACTTTTAGATTAAGCAAATTTTTCGCTGCATCAATTTCAATGATATCATTGTCTTGAACCAATCCTAATAATCCGCCTTCAAAAGCTTCGGGCGTAATGTGACCGACAACAAATCCATGTGTGCCACCACTGAATCTACCATCGGTTATTAAAGCAACAGTTTTTCCCAAACCCGCGCCGATAATAGCTCCTGTAGGTTTCAGCATTTCGGGCATTCCAGGTGCACCTTTAGGTCCTATGTTTCTTATCACGACCACATCACCTGCATGAACCCGCCCGCTTTCCAGTCCTTCTATCAAATGTTTTTCTCCTTCAAAAACCCTGGCAGTACCTTCAAAACGAGTTCCTTCTTTTCCGGTAATCTTTGCCACGCTTCCTTTTTCAGCAAGATTGCCATATAATATCTGCAAATGACCGGTTGCTTTGAGAGGATTTTCTAAGGGACGGATAATATCCTGTTTCTCAAAATCAAGGTCACGAGCCTCTTTTAAATTTTCTGCGATAGTTTTTCCGGTTACGGTTAAACAATCGCCGTGCAACAAACCTTTGCCTAATAAATATTTCATCACAGCCGGAATGCCACCATGTTCATGTAAATCCTGCATGAGGTATTTTCCACTCGGCTTGAAATCTGCCAACATCGGAACTTTATTACTGATGGCTTGAAAGTCATCAGGTGTTAAATCAATGCCTACGCTTTTTGCGATTGCAATCATATGCAGAACAGCATTGGTGCTGCCACCTAAAACCATTATTACTGTCATTGCATTATCGAATGCTTTACGGGTCATAATATCTTTTGGCTTGATATCCTTTTCCAATAGATTTTTTATAGCAGGTCCTATAGCAGCACATTCGTCTTCTTTTTCTTTGCTCAATGCCGGATTGCTCGCAGAATAAGGCAAACTCATTCCCATCGCCTCAATGGCACTAGCCATTGTGTTGGCTGTGTACATTCCACCACAAGCACCGGCTCCGGGACATGCGTGGCGAACGATTCCTTTAAAATCTGCTTCATCCAAATTGCCTGCAATCTTTTGGCCCAACGCTTCAAATGCAGATACAATATTTAAGTCTTCTCCTTTATAATGACCTGGGGCAATCGTTCCACCATACAACATGATAGAAGGACGATTCAATCTTCCCATGGCCATTATAGAACCTGGCATATTTTTATCACAACCGGGAATAGCCACAAGCGCATCATAATATTGCGAACTTGCGTTTGTCTCAATACTATCAGCAATCAAATCCCGGCTTACCAAACTGAAACGCATTCCATCCGTTCCCATACTTATTCCATCGCTTACCCCAATGGTGTAAAATCGAAGTCCCAGTAAACCCTCTACGTCATTTACACTTTTCTTTACTTCTGTTGCAAAGTCGTTTAAATGCATATTACAAGGATTTCCGTCCCAACCCATACTCACAATCCCAACCTGTGCTTTTTTAAAATCTTTCTCCTGGAAACCGATGGCATAATACATCGCCTGGGCTCCTGGAAGTGTTTCGTCCTGTGTAAGAGTTTTACTGAATTTATTCAGTTCATTTTCTTTTAAAGTTTCAGTCATCTTTATCGGTTTATTTTTTATTCGTTTATTCGAAAATAGAAATCCTAATTATTTGTCTGTTTACTTACCAATATCTTTAAATTGAAATCCAACTAATTTGTTGCTTTACTGCAGTGTTATCAGGAAAATTAATTTTCTTCTTCTGATAACTCTGCTTCTTTCTTTTCAATAACGAGGTTTTTATATTCCCTCTGAATAATGTATCCTAAAGAGTTTGCCCATTCTTTTTTAAAAGAAATATTATCCAGTGAATTCATCCCAATGACCTCTGCCGCCGTGCCGCAGAAGAAAGCACTATCGGCTCCCCTTATTTCTTCAATCTTAATTTCTTTTTCAATCACTGTAATCCCAAGGGAATCGCAGATTTCAAAAACAGTAGCCCTTGTAATTCCGGGTAAGATACTTCCCGGTTGTGGTGTAAAAAGCTTTCCATCATTCTCAATGAAAATATTGGCGCCCGGACCTTCGGCTACATATCCATTTATATCCAGCAAGAGCGCTTCATCAAATCCCTGGGCCTTTGCTTCCTGTGATGCAAGAATAGAGTTTACATAATGACCGGTTGCCTTTGCTTCAATTTTAAACGCTTTTGGATTGGGGCGCTGAAAAGAAGAGGTCATTACTTTCAATAATTTCTCTCCTAAAAATGGTTCCATTTTCCACGTTTCAATAGTTATAAAAGATTCTTTATTTACAGCAAAGCTCATATTAGCCGGCGCATATACCAATGGCCTGATATAGGCATCCTGTAAATCGTTTCTATCCAAAACCTCATAAGTGGCTTCTATCAGTTCTTCGCTGCTCCAGGTATAGGGAAGATTAAGCGCATTAGCAGAATTTCGTAACCTGTCAAAATGTTCCTTCTCTTTAAAAATTTTTGTTTTTCCTGCTTCTGTTTTATAAGAACGAATGCCTTCAAACACGCCATAGCCATAGTGCAGCGTTTCACTATACAAATCGATTTTTGCTTCTGACGCCTTTACGATTTTTCCATTCAAATAAATAAAAGTCTTTTCGTTGTAATACATAATTTTCTTTTTTTGATGTAGGTTTTTAAAATTAAAAAACCCGCCTCTTTTTGGAGGCGGGCTATTTTCTTAATGATCAATTTTTAAATAGTGGTTCCACCTCCATGAAATGATATAATAATGACAACGACAGCGACGATAGTCACTATTGTATTTAGAACATCATTATTCAGTTTGCCTTTCAACATGAATGTGAAATTGAAATGCAAACTTAGCATACCCTTTTTGAAAAACAAAGAACTTTTTTTTAAGTCTCCAACCTGTAAAGGATTGGCAACTTTAATTTGCCTATTCTTAAATAATTGTTGTTTGCCCTAATGCCATATTCCTTATGTTAGAATTTTGCGGAATATCGTTAGAGATAAAATCGCTTACCACTTCCCCGATAGTAGATGTGAAATAAGAGTTGACAGGATCGATGTCTTTCGTTACAAAACCATTGCTCAATGCCCAATCAACAGCTTCTTTAATGTTTTTTGCTTCTTCGGCTAATCCAAAATGTTCCATCATCATTGCCGCTGATAACATAGAGCCAATAGGATTAGCAATATCCCTTCCTGCGGCCTTTGAGTATGATCCATGAATAGGCTCAAATAAGACATTTTTTTCTCCGACAGAGGAAGAAGGAAGCAAGCCGATTGAACCACTGATCATACTTGCCTCATCACTTAAAATATCTCCAAACATATTTTCCGTAAGTATCACATCAAATTGTTTTGGATTCATGATGATTTGCATAGCAGCATTGTCAACAAACATATATTCTACTTTCACATCCGGGTAACCGGGAGCAATTTCCTGTACATTTTTTCGCCATAACCGTGATGTTTCCAAAACATTTGCCTTATCTACCAATGTCAGTTTTTTCTTTCTTTTTTGTGCAGCTGCAAATGCCAGATGCGCAATCCGGACTATTTCGTTCTGATTATAAATACAGAGATCAGATGCTTCGGTACCTTCCTCATTCAGTTCCTTTTTCCCAAAATAAATTCCCCCCGTCAACTCACGATAGATAATAAAATTTACATCAGTTAACTGCCTTTCCTTCAATGGAGACAGATGAAACAAAGACTTGTAGGCCGTGATGGGTCTGATGTTAGCGAATAGTTGCAATTCTTTTCTTAACCGCAATAAACCCTGCTCAGGCCTTACTTTTAAAGAAGGATTATTGTCAAATCTTGGATGTCCTATCGCGCCCATCAGCACTGCATCACTGCTCAGGCAACTATCAATTGTTGCCTGTGGCAAAGGGTCGCCGGTTTTATCAATGGCGGCAGCTCCCATCATAGCGTGAGTAAAAGTAAATTTGTGTTTAAATTTTACTGCGATCGCACCTAAGACTTTTAAAGTTTCACGTGTTACTTCAGGACCGATTCCATCGCCTTCTATAACGGTTATGTTTTTATCCATTTTTCTTCGCTTCCGCGGATTTTCTTCCTTTTAGTTTTTTGTTAAAGACTGCATGCTTCAGGCTACAGCGTTTGCTAAGCTCCGATTTATTTTTTTTATTTGATAACTTCCATTTTCCAAATACAATACTTTTTGAATGCAAGCAGGAATATTGGTTTCATCGTGACTCACATAGATCAATGTTTTATTCGTTTCGCCGCAGATATGATCTATTAAAGATACAAACTGCATACTTTGATTATGATCCAATCCCTGGCAGGGTTCATCCAAAACTAATAACGGTGGATTCTTTACCAGAGCCCTTGCAAGTAAAATCATTCGTTGGAGACTGGCAGAGATTGAATGTAACGGCTTTGCAGACACATGAGAAATCTGTAAAAAATCCAACCATTGAATTATCTTATTGTATTGTGTTTTACTTAGTTTTTTGTACAGACCGATGGTATCAAAATAACCGGATCCAATAGCCTGGAAGCAGGTAATATTTTTATCAAAATACGCGTGCAACTCCGGTGAGATATATCCCGTTTTCTGTTTGATGTCCCAAATACTTTCACCGCTGCCTCTTCTTTTGCCAAATAAATATATTTCATTGGAATAAGCCTGCGGATGGTCTCCTGTTATCAGGCTCAGCAAGGAAGATTTGCCAACTCCGTTTCTTCCGCGCAACAACCACTTTTCTCCCTGTTCTATCTTCCAATCCAGGTTTTGAAGAATAACATGACTTCCATAATTCAAATGAATGTTTTTCATTTCGACAATGCTATCAAATTGAAAATCTTCATCTGATACGGGCAACAGGCTACTATCATAAACAGGCACCGGAGATTCGAAAGGAACGGAAGTCTGATAATTCTCTTTCCCGCCAAAAAAATGAAGTTTTTTATTTTGTAAAAAAGCCACATGAGTAATAAAATCCGGTATTGGAAAAGTGCCCGGAATTAAAATGATTTGAGTTCCCTGCCTGGAAATTTCTCCCAAAATTTCATTTAATTTTTTACACGTCGCAACATCAAGCCCTGTATAAGGAGTATCTAAAATCAATACCTCTGGCGGATTCAATAATGCTTTTGCCAATTGGAATCTTTTGTGTTCGCCGCTTGAAAGCTGAATAAGAGGGGCGTTTTTCAAATAATCTATTCCCAGAGCCGCTAAAGTAGAATCTACGTTATTTGTTATTTTACTGTCCGGGGGATTATCTTTTAATAATTCCTGTAGAATGGTCGGAGCATTTTCAGAATCAAAACTATTAAAGCGCTGCTGATAATAAAATTCAGATATACCGGATAAATTTTTAAAATTGTACCGTTGCTCCACAAGATAAATTCGTGTATGATTCTCTGTTATATTATCTAAACCTGAAAAAACAGTTCCGCTAAAATGAATCTTACCCGATAATGCCTTTGCTAAAGTAGTTTTTCCACTTTCAGAGTTTCCAAGAATAGCAAGATGCTCATTTGATTGAAGAGAAAATGAAATGCCATCAAGCACCGTCTTATCCGGCGTTTTCACAATAATATCTTTTACTACGAGAGACGGCTTTTGCATTTTATCTTTTAATTTTCAGGCAAGCGTTTTTTCAAAATTCACGATATCATCTTTAATACTTACCAGGTAATCGATATCATCAAAACCATTCATAAGGCAGTTTTTCTTATAACTGTTAATAGCAAACTTTTCTTTCTCCCCTGTGGCATCAATGGCTATCGTCTGATTTTCGATGTCAATAGAAAGTGTTGCGCCATTTTCCATGCCAAATATGTTTTGTAGAAATGCATCACTTACCTGCACGGGAACCACCCCATTATTCAGCGCATTATTTTTAAAAATATCCGCAAAAAAGCTGGACACTACTACATTAAAACCATAATCCAGCAAAGCCCATGCGGCATGTTCGCGTGAAGAACCGCAGCCAAAATTTTTACCGGCGACAAGAATAGAACCTTTGTATTCCGGTTTATTTAAAATAAAATCTTTTTTCGGTTGTGCCACACTGTTATTGTAATAACGCCAGTCGCGAAAAAGATTTTTGCCAAATCCATCGCGGGTCGTTGCTTTTAAAAACCTCGCCGGAATAATCTGATCAGTATCAATATTCTCTTCGGGAAGAGGAATAAAAGTATCGTGAATATTTTTTAGCGCCTTCATTTTTTTTAGTTTAAGAATTCTCTTATGTCTGTTACAACTCCTGTTATCGCTGATGCAGCGGCTGTCAATGGGCTTGCCAATAGCGTTCTTGCTCCCGGGCCCTGCCTTCCTTCAAAATTGCGGTTGCTGGTAGAAATACAATATTCCCCTGCCGGCACTTTATCTTCATTCATTCCCAAGCAAGCGCTGCATCCTGCCTGCCTGATTTGAAATCCGGCCTCATTAAAAGTTTTATCCAAACCTTCTGCTACGATTTGCTTGGCTACCTGTTGTGAGCCCGGAACTATCATCACTTTCACATTTTCATTTTTCTTTTTGCCTTTTATAACGGAAGCGATTAAACGAAAATCTTCGATTCGTGAATTGGTACAGCTCCCAATAAAAATATTTTGCACCGGCATTCCCTTTAAACGCTGCCCGGCTTTTAAGCCCATATATTCAAGCGCTTTTATAAGATTTTTTCTTTCGCCTTCATCGTCAATGCTTTCAATCGTTGGTACCGATCCATTGATGGTAATTCCAAGGCCGGGATTAGTGCCATATGTAATCATCGGTTCAATATCTTTTGCCTCAATATGAATCTCTTTGTCAAAAACCGCGTCCTCATCGGTGAACAATTGTTTCCATTCAATCAGGGCTTCATCCCAGGCATTTCCTTTCGGCGCAAAAAGCCTGTTCTTCATATATTCAAAAGTGGTTTCGTCAGGAGCTATCATCCCTCCCCTTGCACCCATCTCTATACTCATGTTACAAATCGTCATTCTTGCTTCCATAGAAAGCGCCCGGATGGCTGATCCTGCATATTCTACAAAGTATCCCGTAGCGCCGCTTGCAGAGATTTTAGAAATAATGTACAGGATAATATCTTTCGAAACCACTCCCCTGTTCAATTTTCCATCCACATTAATACGCATCACTTTTGGACGGTTTTGCATGATGCATTGTGTAGCAAAAACCATTTCTACTTCGCTGGTACCGATACCAAACGCAATGGAGCCAAATGCCCCTTGCGTAGAGGTATGGCTGTCGCCGCAAACTATTGTCATTCCGGGCTGTGTGATTCCAAGTTCAGGCCCGATAACATGAACAATTCCCTGGAAAGGATGCCCCAACCCATATAGTTCAACGCCATGTCTTTTACAATTGTCCACCAATTTTTGAACCTGCAATCGGCTTAGTTCTTCTACAATAGGTAAGTCCTGATTAATGGTCGGAACATTATGATCCGCGGTCGCAACAGTTTTCTCAGGCCTGAAAAGTGGTAACCCTCTTTTCTCAATTCCTGCAAAAGCCTGGGGACTTGTAACTTCGTGAATAAAATGCTTATCGATATATATAATATCGGGGCCATCCGGTATTGATTTTACCAGGTGTTTTTCCCAGATTTTTTCAAATAATGTCTTGCTCATTTTTATTAAGTATCAGGTTAAAGGTATCAGCTTTCAGCAATCAGCTAAATGCTCATGGCTGACTTCTGATAGCTGCTTGCTAATTCCGAAAGATCTCCATCTTCCACTACTTTTTTATTATCGGCAACATTTAAAAAGCGTGTATACAAAATATCTACATCATTTCGATCAAATGTGAATCCAAGTTTCTGAAACCGATAAGCCAGCGCACTGCGTCCACTCCTGGCTGTTAGTACGATTCGAGAGCTATCTGCTCCTACTTCTTCAGGATTGATAATTTCATAAGTAAGTGTGTCTTTCAAAAATCCATCCTGGTGAATGCCCGATGAGTGCGAAAATGCGTTACTGCCAACAATCGCCTTATTAGGCTGCACCGGCATCCGCATGGTATCAGA
>Ga0134126_10003991_pt1 | contig 18460 bp, 10 predicted proteins | sample KB31752_FD_96881 | JGI IMG/M metagenome (GOLD analysis project Ga0134126, IMG submission 96881) | Terrestrial soil microbial communities with excess Nitrogen fertilizer from Kellogg Biological Station, Michigan, USA - KB3-175-2 | ecosystem: Environmental > Terrestrial > Soil > Unclassified ...
CGCCCGCCGGCGGGCGCGGCAGCGGCAGATCCTGCTGGCCCGCCAGCGGCAGGCCCAGTCGCGCCGCCCGGTGCGGGCCCCTCAGCCGCGCCGCCCCGTCCCCGCCCCCCAGCGGCAGGTCATGACCGCCATCCGCTCCCTGGACCTGGACACGAAGGTGGAGCTGGACTCGCTCCGCCGGGCCCTCAACGAGGCCAACCGGCTGGCCTACCGGAACGCCTGGGCGGCTGAGGCCAGCGTCGCCGCCTCGCAGGTCCTGGACTCCTTCGACACCGGCCTGGCCCCGCATGACTGGGCCAAGGCGCTCATCCGCGGTGCGCCTACGCTGCTGCTCGCACCGGGCAAGCCCAGGCGGCCAGGGCTGGAAGGCGTCCTGTTCGACCCGCGCGTCGCCGGTGGCGTGGCGCTGGCCGGCATCTGGGCCATCGGCCACTTCCGTGGCCAGAGCCAGGGCGTCGCCGACATCCGCATCGCCAACCCCAGCCCTCTGGCCAGCGGCAGCGGCGGCACGTTCAGCGCCATCCCCGTCGACAGCCATGGTCGGACGGTCACCGCCACCATCACCTGGTCATCGGATACTCCCGACGTACTCCAGGTCAACGCGACGACCGGTCAGTACACCGCCGGGGACGCCGGCACGGCGAATGTCACCGCCGCGGCGGACAACGTCAGCGTCCCCTTCTCGGTCACCGTCACTTCGTAGCTGCCGGGCTCGTCGTGGATCCTGCGCTGTGGGAGGCGCTGCGGGCCGAGGCGGGAACCGACGGCGACCGCGTGCTGGAGGCGGTCATCCGGCTGGCCAGGCCGGGGATCGAGATCCCGGACGTGCGGATGGTGGCCCGCTTCGGCACCGTGGCGACCTGCCGGATCCGGGCGCGGGACGTGATCACGGTGCGGGCCCGCGACGACGTGCTCAGCCTCAAGGCGCCGCGCGGGATCAGCCCCGGTTTCGAGCCGGCCGACGCCGAGCCGAGCTTCGAAGGGCCGGACGACGGCGACCCGGCTTCGCTGGATCCGGGCCCGGCCGATGTCCGGCGCGGGCCCGGACTGGGACTGACCGGCGCGGGCGTGGTGGTGGCCGCGGTCGACTGGGGCGTGGACGTGGACTGGGCCGGGTTCCGGTGGCCACCGGGCCAGGGGGAACCCGGCCCAGGGCAACGCCGACGCGGCCCAGGGCAATCCGGCCCGCAGCAACCCGGCCCAGGGCACCGGCCTGGCGGGACCCGGCTGCTGGCCCTCTGGGACCAGCGAGACCAAGCGGCCGGCCCGCGGGCGGAGCCGTACGGATACGGCGCCGTGCACCACCGGGCCGAGATTGACCGGGCCCTGGCCGATCCGCGGCCCTACGAACGGCTCGGCTACCACCCGGCCATCGCCGACCGCCAGCGCCTGGGCAGCCACGGCACCCGGACCCTGGACATCGCGGCCGGCAACGGCCAGGCGGGCGGGCTGGCCGGCGTTGCGCCGGATGCCGATCTGCTCTTCGTCCACCTGGCCGACCGGGACAGCGGGGGGCTGGCCAACTTCGGCGACTCGGTCCGGCTGCTGGAGGCGGTGGACTTCATCTCCCGAACGGCCGGGGCCCAGCCGTGCGCCATCAACATCAGCGCCGGCCGACTGTGCGGGCCGCGGGACGGCAGCACGCTGGTGGAGCGCGGGTTCGACGAGCTGCTGACCAGCACCCGTGGGCGGTTCATTGCCGACAGCGCCGGCAACTACTACCGGTGGCGGGCTCACGCCCGCGGCACCCTGGAGCCGGGCCAGGAACAGGCGCTCAGCGTCGTCATCGACCCGACCGACATCACGCTTAACGAGGTCGAGGTCTGGTACGACGGCGCGGACGAGTTCGCGGTGCGGATCGAGCCGCCGGGCTACGCGGCGAGCGCACCGGTGCGCCTCGGCGAGCGGTCCGACCTGGTAGTCGGCGGCCGGGTCGCAGGTCGGGTGTATAACCGCCGGCACGACCCCAATAACGGGGACAACCACATCGTCGTCTACCTCGATCCGATCGGGCTGGCCGGTCCGTGGACGGTCACGCTGACCGCGGTCCGGGTCGGCGGCAGCGGCCGGTTCCACGCCTGGATCGAGCGGGACGACTCGTGCCCGGGCTGCCAGGCCCGCTTCACCCCGGACGACGCCAGCGTGACGACCACCATCGGGTCCATCGCATCCAGCCATCTGCCGCTGGTGGTGGGGGCCTACGACGGCCACGACCCGGACCGGCCGGTGGCCCCGTTCAGCAGCGCCGGCCCCAGCCGGGACGACCGGCGCAAGCCCGACCTGGTGGCGCCGGGCGTGCGGGTGCTGGCGGCCCGGTCGGCCCCGGCCGGCGCCAGCCGCAACCCGGGCCTGCTGGTCCGCGGGAACGGCACCAGCTTCGCGGCCCCGCACGTCACCGGTGCCGCGGCGCTGTGCTTCGAGGCGGCCGGGCTCGGGCTGAGCGCGGGCCGGCTCCGGGCCCTGATCCTGGACAGCTGCGACCCGGCCCCGGACGCCGATCCGGACTGCCGGTACGGCCGCGGCTACCTGAACATCCCCCGGCTCGCCGCCGACGTGCGGCGGGCCCTAGCGGCGCCGGCCAGTACGCCGGCCACGAAGGAGGCGGCCATGGCCACCGAGGACACCACCGTGCTGCTGGAAGCCGGCGCGGCCACCGCTTACCGCGAGTACCTGTACCGCCCGGGCGGGCCGCTGGCCCGCACCATCGGCGAGCACTTCGAGCTGGTGGCCGGGCCGGGACAGCGGCTCAGCCGGGCACCGCAGCCCGGCGACGTGCTGCTGGAGGTGACCCTGGGCCGGGCCGGCCACGGGCGTTGCGTCCCGCTGGACGGCGCCGACCTGATGCTGGTGGCCGGGCAGCCGCGGCTGGCCATGGGCCAGCTGCTGCTGCGGCCCCGGCCGCGGGCGGAGCTGACCGGCCCGTGGCCGGCCGAGCCGGCGCTGGGCGCCGCCAACCCGGGCCTGACCTTCACGCTAGGCGAGGGATCGGGCGATGCCGGTTCCGTTACCCCGGTCCGGGTGGCGCCCGGGCAGCTCGTCGTCGACCACGTTGCGCAGCTCAGGTCGCACGCCGGCACTCCCCCGGACATGGTGCTGACCTGGAACGCGGTGGAGCTGCCCGGCCCCATGGACGTCGTCGTCCACCTGCACGGGTTCTCCTCTCGCGGGCGGTGGATGCGGCTGCCTGCCGACATGGTCCCGGTGAGCGGCCTGGACTTCGCCGATCCCGAGCACCCGTCGGTCGTGGGGCGGACCAGCCCGGCGCTGCTGGTGCTGCCGCGGGGCAACTACTTCGGCGGGCGCTCGGGACGGGGCTACGACTTCCCCGCGCTGCACCCGCCGGGGGCACTGCAGGCCCTGGTGGACGACGCCGTGGCCCGGTTCGCCGCGCAGGTCGGCGGCCAGCCTGCCGTGGGGCGGATCATCCTCACCGCCCACTCCGGCGGCGGGGCCTCGCTGATGCGGATCCTGCGCTACGCCAACCCGAGCGAGGTGCACACGTTCGACGCCCTCTACACCGACCCGACGCCGCTGACCGGGTGGGCGCAGCACCGGATGGCCCAGGGGAACGGCGCCCTGCGGGTCCTGTTCCGGCCGGGCGAGGGGACGGCTCTGGGCAGCCTGAGCGTGGCCGCCGCCCTGCACCGGGCGGCCATGTCGGCGGGCGTGGAGCCGGGCCCGCGCTGGCGGGTGGAGAGCACGCGGGTCCCGCACATGGAGATCCCGCGCCGGTTCGGCTGGCGGCTGCTGGCCGACCCCGCCGCCGACCTGCCGGGCGTGGATCCGGCCGCCGGGGCGCCGGAGTCAGAGGCGGCGGAGGACACCGGGAGCGGAGCCGACTGGGGCCTGTACGCCCGGCTGCCGCAGGTATGGGGATCGGAAGGGGACCAGTCATGACCGAGGCCACCATGGAGCAGGCCGTCGGGCCGCCCGCGAGCGAGCAGGTCCCGGCGGCTGCCCCGGAGATTATCGACCATCCCTGCCGGCACTACGCGCCGGACCTGCTGACCTGGGCCGAGCACCCGGAGCTTGAGCCGTTCATGCGGGCCACCTACGAGGCCCACGTGGCCCGCTCCTGCGCCCGGCGGACGTTCGAGCCGTCGGTGCCGGACGCCGAGCTCACGGAGGTGGCCAGGGACAAGTACCTGCGGCACGACGCCGCGCGGCTGGCGACCCGCATGCTGAGCGAGGCGCGCAGCGCGCTGCGGGAGGCGCAGGCGGCGGGCGACGCGGACGCGCTGGCCGTGGACTCGTTCGGCATCTCCAGCGCCTACCGCTCCGCGGTGCGGCAGTACCGGCTGTGGCACACCCGGTTCGGCGGTTACCTGGCCGACACCGCGCAGCAGCGGGCCGAGCTGCCGGGAGGCCCGCTGGGCTATCAGGCCGCGCAGTGGCTGGCGGGCTGGATCGGGACCTGGCTGGCCGCGCCCGGCTTCTCCAACCACAACGATGGCCGGGCCATCGACCTGTACTGCCGCCTGGCCAGCGGGCGGGTGCTCAGCGCCAGCCGCGCCGACATCCCGCACTGGCACGCCACCTGGCTGCACCGCTGGCTGACCCGCAACGCCGCCCGCTTCGACTTCCACCCCTACGAGAGGGAGCCGTGGCACTGGGAGCACCGCCCGGTGCCGGCCACGAGCACGCTGACCGGCCCGGCCCGTCCGCAGCAGCGCGGCGCGGCCGAGGCAACCACCGAGGCGGCCGAGGCCTTGACGGCCTCGGGACCGGCGGCCTACTGGATCAGGCACCTGCGGTACGGGCTGGCCGGGAACACCGTCGAGCCGCTCATCGACGGGCCGGCCGCCTTCCAGGCCATCCAGCACGCCATCGAGTCGGCCGACAGCGCCAGCCATTTCATCTACCTGCTGGCCTGGTGGGTCGACCCGTGGGTGAACCTCACCGGCCCCGGCACCTCACTGCTTGACCTGTTCGCGCGGGCGGGCGAGCGAGGTGTCCAGATCCGGGTGCTGATGTGGGAGCCCCCTCGGATTCGCGAGGGCGAGCACCTCCGGCTCCACGAGGCCGCGGTGGACGCCCTCAACCGGCTGCCCAACTGCCACGCCCAGCAGGACAGCGGTCAGGCCACGGCCAAGAGCCATCACCAGAAGCTGCTCGTGGTCCAGGGCCGCGGCGGCCTGGTGGCGCTGGGCGGCGGGGTCGACGTCAACGCCGACCGCGTCCACGACCTGCCGCCGCCTGCTGGATCGTATCGGGCCGACCGCCCGGCCATCGGCTGGACCGGGTCCAGCGGCAGCGGCAGCGGCAGCGGCCCGGCGGGCAGCGGCAACCCGCTGCACGACGTGCACGCCCGGCTCACCGGGCCGACCGCCCTGCCGCTGCTGCGCATGTTCCTGCGCCGCTGGTGGGCCCGATCCGGGGACCGGGCCATCGACCGGCGGGCGCCGCTGCGCGGCGACTGGCTCCACCCGGTGCCAGCCCCGACGGGCAGCCAGTTCGTCCGGGTCGGCGAGACCTTCAACGGCGTGCTGCGACTGCCCAACGGCGACGTCCGCAGCCGACAGATCACCGTGCAGGACATCTGGCTGCGCTCGATCCTGGCCGCGCGCCGGTACATCTACATAGAGGAGCAGTACCTGCAAAGCGAGTGCGCGGCCAGGGCGATCAGGTCCGTGCTGCACCGGCTGGACCACGTCACCGTCCTGATCCCGCCGTCCGAGATCACCGACCTGCCCGCGGTCTGGTCCCGGCGCCTGGCCTTCATCGAGTGCATCACGGCGGGCAACCCGGACGCGGGCAAGCTGCACATCTACACCCGGACGCCCGGCCAGCCGCCGTGCCGCCGGGTCGGCGTGCCGCACTCCTATGTGCACGCGAAGATGGGGGTGATCGACGACGAGCTCATGCTCATCGGCTCGGCCAACTGCAACAACCGGGGCTGGGAGACCGACAGCGAACTGGTCGTCGCCTCGTTCGAGGACGCCAGCGGGCCGGGCTCGATGGCAGGCCGGCTGCGGACCGCGCTGTGGGCCCACCACCTGGGCGTGCCCGCCAGCGCGGTGGCCGACCCGCTGCGGTCGCGGGGACTGTGGGACACCGCCGCCAGCCGGCTGGTCTGCCGCTACGACCCCAGAGGCGGCCGCGACAGCACGGGGTCCCGGCTGACCCCGGACTGGCTCGTCGACCCCTCTGACCGGCGGCCGGGCGATCCGTGCGTCACGCTGCTCGGGCCGGCTTCCTCCGGCGGAGGGCCGTGACGGCCGGCGGCGGACCGTGACGGCCCGTCACCCGCGCCCGGGCTCGTTCGGCAACCATCGCCGGGCGGTCTAGGATGACCGCTTTGGACGGTTAGCTGGGAGCACCTGGTAAGGGGGGATCCAGCCAGTGGCGCGCCTGGCGATCGCGAAGAGTTTCCTGGCCGAGTACGCCAAGCTCGACACGGACGCGCGGAGCGCGGTCGAGGCTCTGGTGGCCGAGTTCGCCCAGCGGCCGCATGCCTGGCGATACCTGGAGAAGCCGCGGCACGGCCTGGATGACCGGATCCGGCTGTTCCGGGTCAACAGCCAGTGGCGCGGCGTGGTGCTGGCGCCCGACGCCGGCGATACCTACTGCCTGGTCACGATCCTGCCGCACGAGAAGGCCTACGCCTACGCGGCCGGCCACCGGTTCAGCGTCAACCAGGCGCTGGGCCTGCTGGAGACCCGCGACGAGCAGGCCATCGAGCAGGCCCGGCCGGCCCTGGAGTCGGCCGCCGGGCCGGATGAGCGGCGGCTGTTCGCCGATGTCACCGACGAGGACCTGGCCCGGCTGGGCGTCGACGCGCAGGTCCTTCCGGTGGTCCGACTGCTGGCCAGCGAGGCGGACCTGGAGCGGCTGCAGATGGCGCTGCCGGACGCCCAGTACGCCGCGCTGTACGCGCTGGCGGGCGGGATGACCGTCGATGAGGCCTGGGCGGAGGTGGCCCGGCTGGCCGGCGGCGGCCGACGGCGGGCACGGGTCGATGAGCAAGACCTGGTCTCCGCGATGGAACGCAGCACCGACGTCGTCACCTTTGTTAATGATCAGAATGAATTGCCGCAGATCCTCGCGCGGCCGTTCGCGGCCTGGCGCACATTCCTGCACCCGGCTCAGCGCGAAATCGCCTACCGGCCCAGCTACGCCGGCCCGGCCCAGGTCACGGGCGGGCCGGGCACGGGCAAGACGGTGACCGTCCTGCACCGCGCGGCGTTCCTGGCCGACCGGGCCGAGACGTCGGGCAGCCCCGAGGCGGCAGCCGACGCCGACGCGCCGGTACTGGTCACCACGTTCAACGGCAACCTGGCCGAGGCCCTGCAGGGCCACCTTGACCTGCTGATCCGGGACGCGGCGGTGCGGGCCAGGATCGAGGTGCTCAACGTGGACCGGCTGGCCTACGGGGTGGTCAGGCAGGCCCGCGGCACCCCGGTCATCGCCGATGAGCGGGTGCTGCGCACACGGTGGGAGAAGGCGGTCGCGGACGCCGGGCTGGCCTTCACCCCGGCGTTCCTCAAGAACGAGTGGGAGCAGGTCATCCTGGCCAGGGACCTGCGGACCGAGGAACAGTACCTCGGCTGCCCGCGCACCGGCCGGGGGCGGCCGCTGACCAGGTCGCAGCGCGGACAGATCTGGCAGGCGGCCCAGCGGGTCACCAACGAGCTGGCCGAGGCCCGCGAGTCGACCCACCTGCAGCTGGCCAACGAGGCCGCGGGCCTGCTCGGGCAGGCGGGAGCGCCGCGCTACCGGCACATCCTGGTCGACGAGGCGCAGGACCTGCACCTGGCTCAGTGGCGGCTGCTGCGGGTGGCGGTGGCGCCGGGCCCGGACGACTTGTTCATCGCGGCCGACCCGCATCAGCGCATCTACGACAACCGGGTCTCGCTGGCCAGCCTGCGGATCAGCGTGCGGGGCCGCAGCCGGCGGCTGTCGCTGAACTACCGGACCACGCAGGAGATCCTGGCCTGGGCCGTGCCGCTGCTGGGCGCCGAGCCGGTCACCGGCCTGGACGACGAGGTGGACTCGCTGCTGGGCTACCGGTCCCCCACCCGCGGCCAGCGCCCGCAGCTCAAGGTGGCGGCCAGCCGGGCGGGCGAGTTCGCCGCCCTGGCCGAGCGGATCCGGGCCTGGCTGAGCACGGGCATCGAGCCGCAGGCCATCGGGGTGGCGGCCCGCTCGGCCGGCCTGGTCCGCCAGGCCCGCGACTCGCTGCGGGCCGACGGCATCCTGACGGTCCCGCTCCGGGGCCGGGGCGACCCGCAGGCGGTCCGGGTCGGCACCATGCACGCGATGAAGGGGCTGGAGTTCCAGGCGGTCGCGGTCATCGGGGTCGAGGAAGGCCGGGTCCCGGAGCCGGCCGCGATCACCCCGGAGGGCGAGGACGCGGTCACCCACGCCCAGGACCTGCAGCGGGAGCGCTGCGTCCTGTTCGCGGCCTGCACCAGGGCCAGGGACCACCTGTTCGTGTCCGCGACCGGAACGCCGAGCGCCTTCCTTCGGTAGACACCCTTCAGTAGGAGCCCTTCAGTAGGCGTCGAGCGCGGTCATGAAGGCGTCCGGGGACTGCACGATGCTGCTGCAGGTCGGCTCGGCGCTGGGCTGGGCGCCGCCGGGGCACTCCTGGTCCCGGCCGGCCGACCACATGGACAGCCAGGCCAGGTGCTTACTGGCGGCAAACGCGACGAGCTGCTGCGCGTTGGCGAGCGTGAAGACCTCGTCGCTGGTGTCGTTGACCCCGATCATCGGGGTGACCGCGATCCTGGACCAGGCGGCGCTGTCGCTGATCCCCAGGACGCTGGCCACCTGGGCGTCGGTGGCGGTGGCCGCGTCGATGGCGAACGTGCCCATATTGCCGGCCGGGCTGGGCGCGGCGCCGTCGCCGTAGTCCATCGCCATCACGTTGACCGCGGCGATCCGCACGCCGGCCCGAGCGGCGCCGGTTAGCACGGCCACGCCGTCGGAGGTGAGGCCGCTGGGCAGCACAGGCAGCGTGAAGGAGACCTGCAGGCCCTGGTCGGCCTGCTGCAGAGCGGCCAGGGCCTGGTCGCGGCGGTCGTTGGCAGCGGTGTTGGCGATGGCCGCGCCTTCTATGTCGAAATCCAGCTTGCTGGCGTTGTAGGCCGAGATGACCTGCTGGTAAGCGGCCTGGAGCTGGGAGACGCTGGTGCAGGTCTCGGCCAGCTCGCTGCCGGCCTCACCGCCGAAGGAGATGCGGACGTCCCCGCCCATGGCGCGCAGCGCGCCGATCTGGGCCGCCACCGGGTCACTGCCGACCGGCGTGACACCGCCCCACTCGGGGGTGCAGCCGCCGCTGCCTCCGGCCACCACGAAGGCCAGATTGAACTGCTTGACGCCGGTTCGCTGAGCGCTGGAGGTCAGGCTGAAGGGCGGGTACAGGCTGGTGTCGACGTACGGCGCGAAGCCGGCCGTCCCGCTGGGCGACTTGGTCGGGGTGGGCGAGGTGGTCGAGGTGGGCGAGCCGGTCGGCCGGGGCGACGGCGAAGAAGACACGGAGGTGGACGGCGAGGGGCGGGCGCTGGCGGTCGGGCTGCCGCTCGGGACGGGCCCGCCCGCCTGGCAGGCGGCGCCGTTGATCAGGCAGTCGGCGGGCGCGCCGGCCCGGCCGGAGGAGCTGGTCACGAACCCGATGGTCTGGGAGCGGCCGGGCGCGATGCTGGCGTTCCAGCCGGCGGCGGTCACGGTCACCTGGCCGCCGCTGACGGTAGGCGTGCCGTCCCACAGGCTGGACAGCGACGTGCCTGGGGGCAGCCGGAACGACAGGGTCCAGCCGGAGACCGCCGAGGCGCCGCTGTTGGTGATCGTGTACCGGCCGGTGTAACCGGTGCCCCAGTTATCCAGGCTCTGATAGCTGGCGGTCGGCGCGCCGGCGGAGTCGGCGGCGGTCTGGAAGGTCGGCGTGCCGCCGTGCGCGAGGACGGCCGCCCCGACGGCGGCGACGGCGACCACCCCGGCGGCCAGTGGCAGGAACGGGGACAGGGCGCGGCGGCGGAACCGGCGCGAGCGTGACATCGCGAGAGCCTTTCGGTCGGGAACGCGCGTCACGCTAACCGCGGCGAAGGGCCGGGCCGAGGGCTTTAAGGAGCGGTTAAGGCTCGGCTGAGGTGCTGATATGCCGGGTGGCCCGGCGGGCACGGCGCGGCGGCGGGGCGCCGGTCCGCAGCCACATCTGGACCTGGGTGCCGCCGAGCCCCGACCGGTCGATCTTGAGCGTGCCGCCGGTCGACTCGGCCACGCGAAGCGCGATGTCGAGCCCGAGGCCGGTGGACCCGGCGCCGCTGCTGCCGCGCCGCAGCGCGGTGCCCGGATCGCCGATGCCGGGACCGGCGTCGGCGAAGAAGACCAGCACCACGTCGCGGCCGGGATGCACGGTGACGGCGAACTCGGTGCCCTCGGCGGTGTGCCGGAACACGTTGCCGATCAGCGCGTCGGCGGCGGCGGCCAGCTCGGACCGCGGCACCGGCACCCGGACCGGCCGGTCGGCGCCAATCAGCCGGCAAGGCCGCCCCTGGTCCTCGGCCAGCGCGGACCAGAAGCCCATCCGGTCCCGCATCACCTCGGCCGCGTCGCAGCCGGACGGCTCGCCGGGCGCGGGCCGCCGGGCGGCCCGGATGATCAGGTCGATCTCCCGCTCCATCCGGTCCACGGCCAGCCGGGTCTCGTCGGCGGCGCGGCCGGGGCCGAGCGACGCCGCGTTCATCCGCAGCACGGTCAGCGGCGTGCGCAGCCGGTGCGGCAGGTCGGCGGCCGTTGCCCGCTCGGCACTGATCAGCCTGGTCAGCCGCTCGGCCATCAGATTGAACGCATGCCCGGTGGCGATCAGCTCGGGCGGCCCGGCCAGCGTGCTCCGGGCGGTGAGATCGCCCTCGCCGAGCGCGGCCGCCGCAGCGGCCAGGTCCTTGGCCGGCCGGGTGATCCGGGCCGCCAGTCGGTCGGAGACCAGGACCGAGACGCCGATCAGCGCTAACGCCACGGCGGTCATGACCGTCCAGGACGCGGCCACGCCGCGAGTGACCGCGGCGGCGGGCACGTACACCTCGATGACCGCGAGCCGGGCCGAGCCGAGCGCGACTGGCTGCAGCACCACCCAGCCGCCGGGCACCGGCGCGGTGACCGACCGGGCCGCGGCGGCGGCCCCGGCCAGCTGCGCACGGCTGGCGTGCTGCGGGCCGCCGATCAGCGTGCCGCCGGCGGGCGCCCGGCTCGTGCCGCCCGTGTCAGCGCCGCCCGTGTCAGCGCCGCCCGTGTCAGCGCCGGTGAGGTAGACGGCGAGCTGGCCGGCGGCCCCGGCCGGGGTGCTGGCCACGGCGCGCTGGAGCGTCGCCCGGTCCGCGGTGACGGCCAGTACCGGCTCGACCGAGGCCCCGGCCAGCTGGGCCGCGGTCAGCGCGCGGTCCCTGGCCACGTCTCGGACGATGATGGCCAGCGGGATAAGGAACGCGATCGCGACCATCGAGGTGACGGCGGCCGACAGCAGCGCGATCGTCCTCCTCACTGCGGGCTCACTGTGACCTCACCGCGGCGGGTCGAGCATCACGCCGACACCGCGCACCGTGCGCAGGTAGCGCGGCCGGGCGGCGGTCTCCCCCAGCTTGCGCCGCAGCCAGGAGACGTGCACGTCGATGGTCTGGTCATCGCCGTAGGACTGCCGCCATACCTCGGTCAGCAGTTCCTGCCGGGACACCACCACGCCGGGTCGGGCGGCCAGGTAGGCCAGCAGGTCGAACTCGCGCCGCGACAGCTCCAGCGGCGTGCCGTCCAGCGCCGCCTCCCGCCGGGCCAGGTCGATCCGCAGCCCGGCCGCGCTGATGACCGTCTCCGGGCTGGCCGGCCCGGCGCGGCGCAGCAGCGCTGCGATCCGGGCGGCCAGGTGCTGGCCGGAGAACGGCTTCACCACGTAGTCGTCGGCGCCCGCGTTGAGCAGCCGGATGATCTCCGCCTCCTCGTCGCGGGCGGTAGCGATGATGACCGGCGTCTGGGTCACCGCGCGCATCATCCGCAGGACGTTCTGGCCGTCCAGGTCCGGCAGCTCGAGGTCGAGCACGATGATCTCGGGCGGATGCTGGCTGACCTCACGGATCCCGTCCAGGGCCGTGCCCGCCGTCCGCACCGCGTGGGCCTGCTGGGTGAGGCCAGCGACCATTGCCGACCGGACCAGCGGGTCGTCCTCGACAATGAGCACCCGCGCCATTACCCGGACGGTACGCACTAAAAGGCGCGCATGCGGCATTATTGCCGACATGGCTCGCGCGCTGGCCGCCGTGGCCGCCTGGCTGGGCGGCACCGCCGCGGCGGTCTGCCTGGCCTGGTTCGGCGCGGGCCTGGTCGTCAGGAACACCACCGCCAGCCCGGCCGACCCGGCCGTGCCGGTGACCAGCATCGCGCCGCCGGCCCGTTCATCGGGGCCGGTACGGCCGGGCCCGGCCCGGTCGCGGGCCCGGCCCCGCCCGCCGGCGTCCTCGCACCGCAGGCCGACGCCCAGCTCCTCGCCGTCGCAGTCGCCGTCGCCCCCGCCGTCGGCGTCGGCCTCGGCGTCGCCGTCCGGGATCCCGCACAGTTACACGCTGGCCGGCGGGCAGGTGACGCTGCTGCTGACCGGGCGCTCGGCGCGGCTGGTGACCGCGGTGCCGGATGCCGGGTTCGCCGTCCAGCGATGGTCGGCGCCGGGGTGGCTGCGCGTCGACTTCACCTCCGGGTCGCGAGTGTCGTCGCTGATCGTCAGCTGGAACGGGCACCCGCCGTCGGTCGTCACGACGAACTGAGCTCGGGGCGCGCGGCCGGGCGGCGGACAGGGCGGGTCACTGCAGCGGCACGGGCGCGCCGTCGGTCAGGCGCTCGCACACGTCGGACTTGGCCCGGATCGGCGGTGCGTGGGCGTCAACGCCGGCCCGGCTGACGAGGAAGACCGGGCGCCCCTCGGAGTCGATGCTGGGGTCGGGCCAGTCCGGCACTCCGTGAGCCCGCATGCACCGGGCGAACTTCCGCTCGGCGGTGAGTATCTGCTGGACCAGGGCCTGCGGGCAGTTGCCGGTCAGCATGCACTGCCGGGTCTGCTGGCTCGACGTGTTGTCCGGGAGCAGGTGCTGGCAGGCGGCCTGGGCTGACTGGAACTGGGAGTTGCTAACTCCGAGCTGCCCCGGGCTGGTCTTGGGCAGCGCTCCGCTGCTGGTTTGGTCGGGGTAGTTGGGCACGCCGCGCGAGCGCATGCACCGGGAGAAGCCGACGGCCGAGGAGGTCGCCGCGCCGGAGGTGGCGGAGTCGCCGGCCGGTGAGGGGCGGCCGGCGGCGGGGCTGCCGTTGCAGGCCGCGGCGAGCAGGGCCAGGACGGTGATGGCGGCGCCAGCCGCGGCTCGGGCGGCGGGTAGTTCTGTGTTCTGTGGTCGGCGCATGGCGGCAGTCTGGCTGGCAGCCGATGACAACACCCGAACAGTGCTTGTTAGGCGAGTGTCACGGTGGGGTTCGTTAACGTGGGGGATTTTCGGTGCTGGGACCCCGAAAATCCCCCACGATCATGAAATGACATCTCGGGCGGCGGGGCGGGTGGGACGCCTGGGGTGGGTGGGGTGGGGGCGGTGCGGCGGCGCCTCTTGACCGGCCGTTGGCGCGAAAGTAATGTCCGGTTTGCCCGGCGCTGCGCGCTCCGCGGCGGCCGGTGCCGTCGACTTAGGAGGAGCAGGTGGCCGGCATGAACCGCAGACTCCCATTCCCTCGTCGCAGCCAAAGGACCGCGCTGGCCTGGTCGGCCGGCGTCACGGTGCTGGTGACCGGCGCTGGCGCCGTCGCCTTCGCCGTGGCCGCCGGCGCCACCTCGGTGCACCGGGCCGCCACCGCGGCCGCCACGCTCGACATCGTGCCGAAGCCGGTGTCGGCGAAGGTCGGCACGGGCCACTTCACCCTCGGCCGACGGGCCCGGATCGTCGCGGCAGCGGGCCCGCACGCCTTAGCCGAGCTCGCCGTCGCCCGCGACCTGGCCGCCTACCTGCGTCCGGCGACCGGCTACCCGCTGCCCACCGCCACCGGCACGCCGCGCCCGGGCGACGTCGTCCTGCGGATCGGTCAGCCCGCCAAACTCGGAGCCCGCCATCGGGCCGAGGGCTACGAGCTCGACACCAGGACGTCGGGCGTGCAGCTCGAGGCGGCCACGACCCACGGGCTGTACGACGGCATCCAGACCTTCCGCCAGCTCCTGCCCGCGTGGATCAGCAGCCGCGCGGTCATGCGGGGGCCGTGGACCACGCCCGTGGTCAGCATCACCGACTACCCCCGCTACTTCTACCGGGGCGTGATGCTCGACATCGCCCGGCACTATGAGCCGCCGTCGGCGGTCAAGAAGCTCATCAGCCAGGTCGCCGCCTACAAGATCAACGTGCTGCACCTGCACGTCAGCGACGACCAGGGCTTCCGGCTGGCCATCCATGGCTTCCCGAGGCTGACGGCGATCGGCGGCCGCGGCTCGGTCGGGACGGACGGACGGCCGATGGACCACGGAGGGTTCTGGACCCAGGCCCAGTACAAGGCCGTCGTGGCCGACGCCGCCGCGCACTTCATGACCGTGGTGCCGGAGGTCGATTCTCCCGGTCACAACAACGCGATCATCATGTCCGAGTACAACGACCGCCATAATCCGGCGCTGCCGGTCAGCCCGCACAGCATCAACTGCGGCCAGAACAAGCCGCCGCACTGGGATTACACCGAGGACGTCGGCTACAGCGCGCTGTGCCCGTCGAGCCGGGACACGTGGGCGATCATGACGGCGATCATCGACCAGCTCACGGCGGCCAGCCCGGGTCCGTACTACGACCTCGGCGGGGACGAGGTACCGGCGTCGATCCTCAGCGCGCCCAGGTACGCCTCCTTCATCAATTCCGAAGTCGGCATCGTCAGCCGGACGGGCAAGACGGTCATGGGCTGGGCGGACATCGCGGGTCAGGGCACCAGGCCGCCGGCCGGCTCGGTCGCGGAGTACTGGCAGCCTGCCGGAGGCACCTCGCCCGGTACCGGCACCGGCCGGGAGGCGGTGGCCAAGCACATGAAGATCGTGATGGCCCCGGCCAACCACACCTATCTCGATCAGAAGTACATCGTCACGTCCCGGTCCAGCGTGCCGCCGTCACTGGGCATGAACTGGGCCTGCCCGACCGGTTGCGACGTCTCCAGCGCCTATGACTGGAACCCTGGCGGCTTCGTCACCGGGGTCACCGACCGGAACGTCATCGGCGTGGAGGGCGACATGTGGAGCGAGACGGTCCCGAACCTGAGCGACGTCGACTACATGGTGTTCCCGCGGCTGCTCGCGCTGGCCGAGGTGGCCTGGTCCCCGTCGGCGCGCCGGACCGCCAGCAGCCCCGCTTACCACGACTTCCTGCTGCGCCTGGCGGCGCAGGGCGCCCGCCTGCAGGCGGCCGGGGTGAACTTCTACCCGTCCACCCAGGTGCCCTGGGCGCTCAACGTCATCGGGAGAAGCGTGCAGGTCGGCGCCCATGGCCGGGTGCACGGGCCGGTCGCGACGCTGTCGGCGCCGGGATACCCGACCAGCTCGCTCACCATGTGCGACTCCTCGCTCGGGATCGGGTGCACGATCAAGTGGGGCGACGGGACCACCAGCACCGGGGACGTCACGGGCACCAATGCCACCGGCACCCGGGTGAACAGCCTGTACGCCATCTTCGGCCAGCACACCTACGCGCATCCGGGCACCTACCACGGCGTGGTCCTGGTCAGCGCGGGCAACGCCGGGCCGGTCCGGGCGGCCTTCACCGCGATCTGGCCATGACCTGAGCCGGCGACTCGCCGGGGGCGCATCGCGCGTCCCCGGCGAGTCACTCAGCGGCTAGCCGGTTAGTGGAATCGGCCGTTGTCGACCCGGAACCTGATGGTCTGGGTCAGCACCCGGCCGGTGATCGTCACCGTGTAGAAGCCGGGGGCCATGCCGGTGGTGTCGATCGAGGCCGTGACGGCTCCGTTGCCGTCCGGGCCGCTGACGGCGAGCGGCTGCGCGGCCGCGCCGTCCCCTGGCCCGGTGATCGTCGCCGTCACGTCGTCCCAGGTCTGCCCCGGCACCGTCGAGGTCGGATCGGCGAACGGCGGGCCGGTCACCCCGAACTGGCCCGGCAGCGGCGGGAACACGCCGAAGCCGTCCTGCACCGCCGTGCCGTTCGGGGTCCGGCCGGGGATGAAGCCGTTCCCGGTGACCGTGACGGTCCGGCCGGGGGCCACGTCGTAGGCGGACGCGCTGATGTTGCCCTGCAGACGAGCCAGCCCCAGGCGCGCCTCCAGGCTCGGCAGCCCGAACTGGCGGTCAACCGCGCCGACCAGGGCAGGCACGAAGTCGGGGGCGAAGATGGTGCCCCAGCCCGACGCGATGTCATAGCCGGTCGCGGTGGAGAAGCCGGTGACGCCGTACGCGCTGTTGGTGTAGCCGGCCGGGACGTCGATGATGCCCGCGGCGGTGCCGCGGGGTCCGATCGCGGCCAGGGCCGGGTTCACCGTGCCCAGGTCGCCGCCGCGCACCTGGGTGGCCAGCGCGAGGATGCCCGCGAAGGTGGGCGATGCCTGGGAGGTGCCGTCGCTGGCGTCCATCGCGATGTCGGGATAGGCACGGCCGGTGACGCCGCTGAGGGCCGGGTTGCCGCGCTGCCACAACGGCTTCGGGTAGACGGTCGAGACGCCCGCTCCCTCGGCGTCGGAGTTGTTGGTCGGGGCGGTCCACAGTGCGTCGGGGGCGGTGCGCCCGGCCGTGGTGGCCAGGCCGGCGTTCGGGATGGTGCCGCCGACCGCGGTGACCCACGGGCTGTCGACCGGGTGGCCCGCGGTCACGCCGATGGCCGGAGTGCACTGGCCGGTGTCACCCAGGACCGGCGGGTCGGTCGGGCCGCAGTCGCCGGAGGCGAACGTGACCGGGATGTTGTGCGCGGCCGCGTCGAGGAACGCGGGATCCAGCGAGTGGATGGCCGCCTGCTGGGTGGCGGTCGGGTTGGTCGGGTCGTTGGTGAAAGAGTTCTCGCCGTCGCCCAGGCTGACCGAGATGACATCGGCCAGGTGCTGGTCGGCGATCATCTTGATGGCCTGGGCCACCTCGGGCCAGCCCTGCATGCCGATGGTCTCGGGAACCGGCGGGTGGACGAACAGGATGTTCGCGTACGGCGCCATCGAGTGAATCGCCTCGGCGTCGAGCCGGTCCTCACCGGCGCTGCACTCTATCTGGCAGACCGCGGTCGGGTCGGTCGGCGCGGGCAGCGCCATGTCGGTGATGTTGGCGGGCGGCAGGTCCATGGCCGTGTCGTACGTGGCCATGGACGTCGCCAGGTTCGGGTCCGGGTTGGTGACCACGTAGGCCACGGTCACGCCGGCGCCGTCGATCGCGTGCTTCCACAAGCCCTCAACGCCGTAGTCGATGATGTCCTCGGACGCGGTCGGGTCGGGGAAGCGCAGCCGGAGCGACTGCCCGGCGGCGATCTTCGCCTCGATCGCGTTGAACGTCGCTGTCGTAGCGGCGATGCGCTGGGCCGGCGGCGGGACGTTGGGGTCCGGACCGGACCGCGCCCCGGCACTAGCCATGGCCGGGCTGGCCAGCACCGGGCTGGCCAGCATCAGGCTGGCAACGCCAGCTACGAGCAGGGATCTAGCGACCATGCAATGGCCTCCAGGAGAAGAACGGCCAGCCTCGCCACTGCTGTAGCAGCCCACCCAGACGCTAGATCAGCACCTGTGCCCCGGCAAGTACCAAATGCCAACGGTGGCCCTGGTGCCCCCTGGCCCGGCCGGCCGCTACCAGCCGTCACGTGCGCCCCGACAGGTGAGCGCGGCGCCGTGCCGGGCGGTGGCGGGGGGCGGCGACCTTCGCGGCCAGGTCGGCGTCGTTCCCGGTCGGCTTGTCAGATATTGACAGTAGACATACCCACTTAGTAACTTATTTTCACCGCTGAAGGGCCTGCGCGCAGCCTCACACCGGTTCCCGGTAACCGCGATCCATGACCGGTATGCCATTTCAAGGAGGAACTGTGTTTTTAGCCAGGCGAAACAGCGCAATGACCCGGCTGACCACCGGCGTCGCGAGCTTAGTTGCGATTGGAGCGATGGTGGCCATGTCGGCCCCGGCCGCCGATGGCACCGTCACGCCCTACCCGGGCGGCACGACCTCGACGCACGTCAGCACAGCGCATGTCGGCACAGCCCACGTCGGCACAGCCCACGTCAGTACGGCCCGCGGCAGCACAACCCGCGGCGGGACGGTCTGGGCCGTCACGGTGAGCGGGCGGAAGGTCAGGCTGGCCAAGCCGACGTTCAAGCCGACCCCGGTCCGCCCGGGCAAGCCGGCCCATGGCGGGACCGCCAGCATGGCCGCGGTCAACCGGAAGTACGCCCCGTGGGGCCGCTCCACGACCAAGCCGCGAGTGACGGCGGTGCCGCAGCTTCCGGGCATCGACGTCAGCGGTTACCAGGGCAACATCAACTGGGCCGCGGTGGCTCCGCA
>Ga0134126_10003992_pt1 | contig 18458 bp, 15 predicted proteins | sample KB31752_FD_96881 | JGI IMG/M metagenome (GOLD analysis project Ga0134126, IMG submission 96881) | Terrestrial soil microbial communities with excess Nitrogen fertilizer from Kellogg Biological Station, Michigan, USA - KB3-175-2 | ecosystem: Environmental > Terrestrial > Soil > Unclassified ...
GCAGCGACGCCTGCGCAACGTCGTCCAGCACCAGCGGCGGGTCGTCGCGCAGGCCGGCAAGGAAATCCCGCATGCCGGCAAGATCATGGGTACCGGCGATGCTGTCGATCCCGGGCCGGTGATAATCCGGCAGCACGATCGCGCGGCCTTCGTCTTGCAGGATCTCCACGAAATAGACGCGATCGCAGTCGAGGCGGTGGCCAAGCGCCTCGCAGGCAACCCGTTGCACGGCATCGGGATCGGCCACCGCACGCAGCTGGTCGCCGAGCGCCAACAGGAAACTCTGGCGTTCCTCTTGCGCACGCAGGGCGCGCTCGACCTCTTTCTGTTCGGTGATGTCGCGGGTGGTGCCGGCGACGGCTTCGACCTCGCCATGCGGCCCCAGCACCGGCACGAAGATGTACTCGTAAATGCGTTCGCCAAATGCCCCGGTGAACGGCACCTGCCCGCGAACCGGCAGCTTGCTTGCGATCACCTGCTCGATCTCGCGATCCTGCATCGCCGCGTGCCACTCGGGATAACCAAGCTCGCGGGCGGTCTTGCCGATCGTCTCGTCAGCGGTCTTGCCCCACATCTTCAGCAGGGCCTTGTTGGCATAGGTGAAGCGGTGATCCAGATCGAAGACATAGGCGATATCCGGCGTGTTGTCGAGAATCGCCTCGTACAGGCGACGCTGCGCCTGCGTCTGCGTGTGCGCATCCTGCAGCGCCTGCTCGTCGTGCTTGCGCTGGGTGATGTCCACCAGCATGTTGATGCCGCCGATCAGCTTGCCTTGCGCATCATGCAGCGGAGTCGGATACGGCATGAACCAGCGGCGCGAGCCATCCGGCCGCTCGGCAATCGCCTCGATGCCGCCGTAGATCGCGCGATCCTGCTTCAGCGCGATCGCCATCGGGCACTGGTCATGCGGCAACACCGAACCATCGGCGCGATAAAGCTTCCAGCTCACGCACCATTCGTCGCTGCCCAATTGCGGCACGCGCCCGGCGAACTCCACCGCGGCCGGGTTGAAATGCGTCACCCGGCCCCGCGCATCGGTGGTGTAGATGGCGGTGGGCAACGCATCGATCATCTGGCGCAGATGCGCCTCGGAGGCCGCCAGCGCCGCTTGCGCGCGCGCGCGTTCGATGCGCGGCAGGATCCGGTTGGCGACTTCGCAGACCAGTTCGATTTCGTCCTCGCGCCAATCGCGTGGCGCGTCATCGCAAAAGGCCAGCAGGCCGCGCCAGACACCGGCGATATGCCAGGGAATCGTGATGAAGGAGCCGACCTCGTAACGCGCGTACGCATCGCCGTCGGTGCGCGCATCGGTGTGGCAGTCGCGCACCACCAGCGGTTTGCCCTCGTGCGCCTCTTCGCTGAAGGCCGGGACCACGAAACTCGACAACGGCGCGCTGCGCGGCAATTTCGGTATCGCGCCCTCGTACCAGACCTGATCGGTACGCGCGCTGTCGCTAGCCTCGTCGATGCTGATCAGGCAGCAGCAATGCAGGTTGAGATAAGCGCCGATGCGCGACGACACCGTTTGCATGATCTGCGCTTCGTCATCGCAACGGCCGGTGACCTCGGCGATATCGGCAAGCAGCGCGAGGTGGGCTTCGCGGCGCTTGCGCTCACTGACGTCGCTGAAGGAGATGATCGCGCCGGTGATTTCGCCGCGTGGATTCCGGAGCGGAGAGATGTTCATCTGCACCGGCACGCGCGCGCCATCCGGCCGGCCGATCGTGATGTCCAGGTCGTGTTGCGCGGGAGCACCTTGCAGCACCTCGATGGCCGGGCTTTGCCCCAGCGGCAGTTCGTCGCCGCCGTGCCACAGTCGCGTGGCGCCGCGCCTGTCGATGCCGCGGATCGGCGCGCGTCCCCAGATCTCGACCGCACGCGCGTTGAAATGCTGGATCACCCCGTCGCGGTCGCAGACCAGCACCGCCGAGGGCACCGCCTCGAACAGCGCGCGGAAGCGCGCCTCGTTTTCGCGCAATGCAGCTTCGGCGCGAGCCCGCTCGACCGCTTCCCAGATGCGCGCGGCCATTTCCTCGATCAGCGCGACCTCGTCGGGCGACCACGTGCGCGGCCGCGCATCGGCAACATACAACAAGGCGACCCAGCGCCCGTTGTGGATCAGCGGTGCGGCGACCACCGCGCGCGCGCCCCAGGCCAGGTATTTCGCCGCGCGCCCGCGCACGGTTTCCCGCGCATCATTGTCGGCGTCGTTCACGACAAAGGTTTTGCCGGCCAGAAAAGTGGCGCGCACCGCCTCGCTGGAGTCGGCCATCGACTGCACGCCCAGCCCGCTGGCCTGCGCCGCGTCGGTCCATTCGGCGCGGACATCCAGCGCCTGCATGTTGGAACCGATGTCGGCATAGCCGCAGCGCGCGGCTTCCAGTTGCCCGCCCAGCGCCGTTACCGCTTCCGACATCACGGCCTGCGGATCGGCAAGGTTGCGCACGCGATCGGTGAAGGCGAGCACGAAGCGCTGGCGCGCTTCCCTGGTGCGCAAATTCGCTTCCAGTTTTTCGCGATGCGCCTGCGCCTCGATTTGCGCGGTGGTTTCGCTCACCACTTGCAGCATGCCGCGGGGGTGGCCGTGTTCATCCAGGATCGGCGAGCAATCCAGGTCGAACCAGGCCTGTTCGCGCATGCCGCTGCGGCGCGTTTCCAGCCGCTGGTCGTGCAGCGAAAGCGATTGGCCAGCGAGCACCTGGCGCAGCAAGCCCTCCATCCATTTCGAATGAGCGGGCCACGCCTCCAGCGAACTGACCCCGAGCACGTGCGGGTGGTGCACGCCCAGCATCGGTACCATCGCATCGTTGTAGAGCAGGATGCCGCGCTCGCCCCAACTGATGTTCATCGGCACCGGCGAGCGCAGGATCAGATCCAGCGCATTGCGCAGACACGCGGGCCATTGCTCGATCGGACCGAGCGGGGTCGCCGCCCACTCGTGCGCGCGGATGCGCCCGCCCATCTCGCCGCCTTGACTCACCCACTCGGCGTCATCGGCACGGGTGCGTTCGTGACGCGCGTGCGCGGCCGGTCGCTCGGGATGCGCCGTCTCCAGCGCAAGCTCGAGGCCGCCCGACGCGCGCTCGGATACGTCGACGCCCGCATGGGAATAGTGAGCGCGCAGCTCGGCCAAGCCGTTGCGGCGCTGTTCGGGATCAGACATCGCGATCCGTACCTTCCGTAGCTCTCTCCGGCACGCCCCGGCGGGGCCGTGGAAACCGGCGATTCTAGAGGTGCGGCGTCAGCCGGTTGTTATGAGCGCGTGCAGACGGGTCGGTAATCCAGGACACGCGTCACAGAGTTCCGGCCTTGGCCGGCGCGACGGCGCCGGAAGACGGCATCGCCATGCCCTGCATCAGGCGCATATGCTCCTCGGCGGCGTTGGCGGTGAGTTTGCGGTACTCCGCCGCGGTCATCTTCGGCTGCTTCTGCAGGTAGGCCACTATCGCCCAGATCATCTGGTCGTTGTGGGTCGGTCCCCATGCCGGCATCGCGGTGAACTTGATCCCGTGCTTGATGATCCAGAACGATTCGGCGGGCTCGGGAGCGAAGCGGGTGAGGTTGGGCGGCTTGGGATACAGGCCGTGGCGGATTTCCGAATCATCCATGCCTGGCGCGAGATGGCACATCGCGCAGTTCTCGGCGTAATGCTGCGCGCCTTGCGCCACCATCGCGGGGTCATCCAGCTTGGGCGGCGTGATGCCGGCGGCGTGATGCTCGGTCGAACGGTCGCGCAGCGCCCCGATTGCCTGGCTGACAACCGGCCAGTGTGGCGAATCGGTGCCGATGTCGTAGACGCCGCTCCAGATGAAGATCGCGGCCGCCACGATGAAGATGATGATCCAGAGGATGAATGCGCCGATGAATCGCATGATCTGCCCTCCTTTCGGGGCCACGCACGCCGGGCACGCGCGCGGCATGACGCACACAGCATAATGTGCCGCCCTCCCCGTCGCCATTCACATGAATTATCGTCACGCCTTCCATGCCGGCAATTTCGCCGATGTCTTCAAGCACGCCGTGTTGCTGGCGCTCTTGGACGCGTTGACCGCGAAGGACAAACCGCTGTGTTATCTCGATACGCACGCGGGCCGCGGCCGTTATGCACTGGATGACGCTCAGGCGGACAAGACCGGCGAATGGCGCGAAGGCATCGGGCGTGTGTTCGCCGCCGCCCCGTCGTTGCCGGCACCGCTGCACGATTACGCGCGGGCGATCCACGCGTTCAATCCCGACGGTCGGCTGCGCGTGTATCCGGGTTCACCGGCGCTGGCTGCGCGCGCGCTGCGCGAGCGCGATCGACTCTTGCTGTGCGAAACGCAGGAAGAAGAAGCGGCCGGCCTGCGCGAGGTGTTTCGCGCCGATCTGCGCGCACATGTGCACAACCGCGACGGTTACGCCGCGATGAACGCGTTGTTGCCGCCGCCGGAAAAGCGCGGACTGGTCCTGGTGGATCCGCCGTTCGAGGCGCAAGCCGAGGAGTTCCGCGTGATCGAGAACGCGCTCGCCGCCGCGCACGCGCGCTGGCCGACCGGCGTGTACGCGGTGTGGTATCCGATCAAGCGGCGCGCGCTGGTGATGCCGTTCCAGCGCTGGCTGGGTTCGCGTGGCTGGCGCGACGTGTTGCTGGCCGAATTGCTGGTGCGCCCGGACGATTCGCCGCTGCGCTTGAATGGCGCGGGTTTCGCGATCATCAACACGCCGTGGCAGTTCGAGGCGAAGCTGGCGACGATGTTGCCTGCGTTGAAATCCGTGCTGGCGCAAGCGCCCGGCGCTTCGCATCGGCTGCAGGTGCTGGCCTAGCGCAGCGCTGCTACAAAACCTGGTCCGCTGCCGGCTGCTTGCGCGCCACCCGCAACACACCGATGTAATAGCAGGCGTAATAGCCGACCAGCAAACCGAACAGCGCCAGCGTCAACGGGCTGCGCGGATATGGCGGCGCCTGCGCGCCGGCTTGCGCGGCCTGCATCGCCGGCCACAGCACCGTGAAGCGATAGGCCAGCCGGCCCAGCAGCAGCGCGGCGATCGCGATGCCGAACCAGCTGTGCGGGATGTAGTGCACGCCATCGGGCTCGCGTTCGAAGCGCGTCAGCCGCAAACCCCACCAGCCGAGCGCGATGCCGGCGATCAGGCCGCCCGCATCGGCGGCGAACAGCATCGGGTTTGCCGCCGAGCCCGCCAGCAGCAAGGCCCCTATCACGCACAGGATCACCACCCGCGTGATCATGCGCGCGGGTTGCACCGGCTGGCGACCGAAGCTGCGCCTGAAACGTCGGTAGTACAACAGCACGATCAGTGGCAGCGAGACGGCGAGTGAAAGCGCTTGCGGCGAAAAGGTCATGGCAGGAGAGAAGCCCTGGATGGGTCGCGATCATCCATGTCGCAGGATCAGGGCGCGGACGTTCCGTCCACGCTTCCTGAAGAATGCGCGCATTCTAGCCGCAAGAGGCAAAGCGCTGGAGTTACATCTGTCATCTGCAGCACCTTCGCCTCGCGCGGTGTATAAACCACTCAGGCCACCGCAGGAACCGCATCATGCGCAGCCCCGCAATAATTGCATCGCGCACATCGCTTGGCCTCGCCGCATTGGCGCTGGCCGCGACGCTCGCGGCTTGTTCGCCGCCACCGATCTACAAACCGGATGCTTCCCTCAACGGCGCCGCGCCCGCGCAGGTCGCGGCCGCGCCGGAGCGCTATCGCGATGTCGAGGTGATCTGGGGCGGGCGCATCGTCGCGGTGCGCAATTTTCCTGACCACAGCGAAGTCGAGATGCTCGACTATCCACTGGATTCCTCGCAACGCCCGCGCGTGGATCAGGCCGAAGGCGGACGCTTCATCGCACTGATGCCGGGCTACGTGGAAGGCATGGACTATCCCGCCGGCACACTGATGACCTTGCGCGGGCGCGTGGATGGCACGCGCGCCGGCAAGGTCGGCCAAGCCGATTACATGTTCCCGCTGGTGCGCGTCGAGCAGTCACACCGTTGGACGCCCGAGGAGATGCGCCGGGGGCATCCAGATATCCATTTCGGTATTGGCGTGGGCGTGATTGGCGGAGTGCATTGATTTTTATCCCGCCCTCGGTGCCGCTTACTCCGGAAATGACTCCTCTCCCGCCGCGTTGCGTGCATCGACCCACCCACAAGGTGCAACGCGGAGCCAGGATGCCCTTTCGAGCCCACCTCAATCCGCATCATCCGCCTCGAAGAAACTCCAGCGGATTTGCGTAAAGCGTTGTCTCAAATCCCGCTCGACGCGGTTCACCGCATCGACCAACGCGCGCGCGTCGCCGCCGGCATCCATCACCTTCATTCGCGCCTTGGTCGCCAACACGATGTCGGGCCCGAGTTGCAGCGTGATCATGTGGTAGAGCTTGCTGACCTCGGCATGGCTCTCGATGAAGGTGCGGATTTCCGTGCGCATGGCGGGTTCGGCGCTGGAGCCCACCAGCAGCGCCTTCACTTCGATGGCCACCAGCACCGCCACGATTACCAGCAGACCGCCGATCGCCAGCGAACCGATCGCGTCGAATAGCGGGTTGCCGGTGAGCACGGTCGCGCTCACCGCAATCAGCGCGAAACTCAATCCGGTGAGCGCGGCAATATCTTCGCCGAAAATCACCAGCAGTTCGCTGGAGCGGCTGACCCGGAACCAGCGCCACAGCGGCATGTTGCCGCGCGTCTTGTTGATCGCATGCAGTGCGCCGTGCATGGAAATCGATTCCGCGCCGATCGCGAACACCAGGACCAGGATCGCCAGCCACGGCTGGTGCAGTGGTTCCGGGTAGCGCAGTTTGCTGAAGCCCTCGTACAGCGACACCACGCCGCCAACGGAGAACAACAGCATCGCCACCAGGAACGACCAGAAGTACAGCGCCGCGCCCTCGCCCAACGGATGCTCGATCGAGGCCGGCCGCCGCGCCTGCCGCAAGCCCAGCAGCACCAGCCCCTGGTTGCCGCAGTCGGCAAGCGAATGCACCGCTTCCGAAAGCATCGAACCGGAACCGGTGAACAGCGCGGCCCCGAGCTTGCACACGAAAATCGCGAAATTCGCACCCAGCGCCAGCAACACCGCGCGCAGGGAAGAAGATTTGTTCTCGCCGTGGTGGGACATTCGTATTCGTCCTTTGCCGGCGCCCAGTCTATCCAATGTGTCATGACCGGTCGCCGGCGGGCCGGCTCCCGCAGAAGCCGCTTGGCAGAAGCGCGTCTGCGCGCGACGCGCGCAATGCGCCGTCTCTTGCAAACACGCGTTAAACTTCACGCTTGTCGTTTTCTGCTGGCCGCATCTCGCGTCCGGCAGTGCTTTTCATTGTCTTTGGCCCATCATGACACCCAGCGAATTCCCGCTTCCTCCGCTGCCGCGCAGCGCCAACCAGCGCAAAACCTGGGCACCGCCCGTCGGCTCCTCGCTCGCGCTGCTGCTGTGCGAAACGGCACGCGCCCATGCCGGCATGGTGGTGGCGATCGCGCGCGACACGCATTCCGCGCGCGCGCTGGAAGACGAATTGCAGGTGTTCGCCGGCGACTTGCCGGTGCTGCATTTTCCGGATTGGGAAACCCTGCCCTACGACCTGTTCGGCCCACATCCGGAAATCGTGTCGCAGCGCATCAGCACCTTGTATCGCCTGCCGAGCGTGCGCCGCGGCGTACTGGTCGTGCCGGTCGCGACGCTGATGCAGCGACTCGCGCCACGCACGCACATCGCAGGCTCCGGGTTGTCCATCGCGCGCAAGCAGCATTTCGATCTCGCCGACGAACAGCGACGGCTGGAAGCCTGCGGCTATCGGCACGTGCCGCAAGTCAACGAGCCGGGCGACTTCGCGGTACGCGGTGCGCTGATCGACATCTTTCCGATGGGCACGCGCGAACCCTATCGCATCGAATTGTTCGACGAGGAGATCGATTCGATCCGCAGCTTCGATCCGGAAACGCAACGCTCGTTGCAACAGGTGGACGCGGTCGAGCTGCTGCCCGCGCGCGAATTTCCCTTGACGGATGAAGCAACCAAGGTCTTCCGGGAGCGGCTGCGCGAGCGCTTTCCAATCGACGTGCGGCGCTGCCCGATCTATCAGGACATGAAGGCGGGCGTGTCGCCGGCAGGCATCGAGTATTACCTCCCGCTGTTTTTCGAGCACACCGAAACGCTGTTTGATTATCTCTCCGGTGATGCGCTGTTCGTGCTTGGTGAAGGCGCGCTGGATGCATCGGAACATTTCTGGAAGCAGACCGGCGAGCGCTACGAGCAGCGCGCGCACGACATCGAACGGCCGATCCTTCCCGCCACGGAGTTGTACCTGCCGCCGCAATCGCTGCGCGAGCGGTTGAACGGGGTTCTGCGCGTGGACATGGATGCAAATGATCCGCGCGCGACGGATACCGGTACCCGCGCGGTGCCGGAACTGCGCGGCGATCATCGACACGGGTCGTTCGCGCAGAAGCTGCGCGAGTATCTCGGCGCGCACCGCGATCAACGCGTGTTGATCGCGGCCGACTCGGCCGGGCGTCGGGAAGCGCTGCTGGAGCAGCTCGCTGCCGCGGAACTGCGACCGGAAGCGGTGGCGGGCTGGCAGGGGTTTGCCAATTTCCCGTCCCCACCAACTGCTTCGTCATCCGTGCCGGCGAGTGACGGGTGTCCAGGCGCATGGATGCAGAACTCGCAAGTGGATTCCGGCCTGCGCCCGAATGACGAGCAACCGCACGGCATGCCCGGGAATGCGTCGCGCTTTTGCATCACCGTCGCCCCGCTGGAACGCGGCTTCATCCTCGAACAACCATGCATCGCGGTCTTCACCGAGCGCGAACTGATCGGAGAGCGGGCGCGTTCCGAGCGACGGCGGCGCGTCAGCGAACGCGACCCGGAAGCAATCGTGCGCGATCTTTCGGAACTGGCGATCGGCGCGCCGATCGTGCACGTGGACCATGGCGTCGGTCGCTATCTGGGGCTGGTCGTGCTGGATGTCGGCGACATGCCCGGTGAATTTCTGGCCATCGAATACGCCAGGGGCGACAAGCTGTACGTTCCGGTCGCGCAGCTGGCGCTCGTCAGTCGCTACTCGGGCGCGGCGCCGGAACTGGCACCGCTGCATTCACTGGGCGGCGAAGCCTGGGAGCGCGCCAAGAAGAAAGCCGCGGAAAAAGTGCGCGACGCAGCCGCCGAATTGCTGGCGATCCACGCACAACGCGCGTCGCGGCCCGGCATGGCCTTCAACTTCGATCGCGCGATGCTGGCGCAATTCGCCGACGGCTTTCCGTTCGAGGAAACCCCCGACCAGCAGGCCGCGATCGACGCAGTGCTGGAAGACCTCTCGGCACCGCGCGCCATGGATCGCGTCGTCTGCGGCGACGTCGGTTTCGGCAAGACCGAGGTCGCTCTGCGTGCGGCATTCGCCGCCGCGACCGCCGGCAAGCAGGTCGCGTTATTGGTGCCGACCACCTTGCTCGCGCAGCAGCATTACGACGTGTTCCGCGACCGGCTCGCGGATTTCCCGGTGCGTGTGGAATTGCTTTCCCGCTTTCGCTCGAAGAAAGACACCACCGAAGCACTGAAGAAACTGGCGGACGGGAAAGTGGACGTGGTGATCGGCACCCACAAGCTGCTGCAGCCGGATGTGAAATTCAAGGATCTGGGGCTGGTGATCGTGGACGAGGAGCACCGCTTCGGCGTGCGCCACAAGGAACAGTTGAAAAAGCTGCGCGCGGAAGTGGATCTGCTTACGCTCACTGCCACGCCGATCCCGCGCACACTGAACATGGCGATGAGCGGGTTGCGCGACCTGTCCATCATCGCCACGCCGCCGGCACATCGCATGGCGGTGAAAACGCTGGTGGCGCAATACGATCCGGCGCTGGTGCGCGAAGCCTTCCAGCGCGAACTTTCGCGCGGCGGCCAGGTGTATTTCCTGCACAACAGCGTGGATACGATCGAGCGCACCGCGCGCGAGCTGGAAGCGCTGGTGCCGGATGCACGGATCCGCATCGCGCACGGCCAGATGCACGAGCGCGAACTGGAACAGGCGATGCTGGATTTCCACCGGCAGCGCTTCAACGTGCTGGTGTGCACCACCATCATCGAGTCCGGCATCGACGTACCGACCGCCAACACGATCGTGATCGACCGCGCCGATCACTTCGGCCTGGCGCAATTGCATCAGTTGCGCGGTCGCGTCGGCCGCTCGCATCACCGCGCGTATGCCTACCTGATCGTTCCGGACCGCAAGGCGATGACCGCGGATGCGGAGAAACGCCTGGAAGCCCTCGCCGCGCTGGAAGAGCTCGGCGCCGGTTTCACCCTGGCCACCCATGACCTGGAAATCCGCGGCGCGGGCGAGCTGCTGGGCGAAGAGCAATCCGGGCAAATCCAGGAGATCGGCTTTTCGCTCTATACAGAATTATTGGATCGCGCGGTGCGCGCCCTGAAGAGCGGCAAGGTGCCGGATTTCGAACTCACCAGCGAGCACGAAACAGAAATCGAGCTGCACCTGTCGGCGCTGATCCCGGACGATTACCTGCCCGACGTGCACGCGCGCCTGACCTTGTACAAGCGTATCGCCAGCGCGCGCGATGATTTCGCGCTGCGCGAATTGCAGGTCGAAATGATCGACCGCTTCGGCCTGCTGCCACAGCCGGCCAAGAACCTGTTCGCGATCGCGGCGCTGAAGCTGCGCGCCACGCCAATGGGTATCCGCAAACTGGAATTGGGGCCGAACGGCGGCCGCGTGATCTTCCGCGACAAGCCCGATGTCGAGCCGATGACGATCCTGCGCCTGATCCAGCGGCAGCCGCGCGTCTACAAGCTGGACGGCCAGGACAAGCTGCGCATCACGCTGGACCTGCCCGGCGCGACCGAACGCCTGCGCGCCGCCGAAGAGCTGCTGCAAGCACTGGCGGTGAAGGCGAAGGCAGCGTAGCGGCGGTCGGCAAGGCTGTTGTAGGCTGGCAACAAAGCCCAGCCCGCCGCAAAAGGCCGAGGCGCGAATCGCGATTGTTTCAGAAGCGCATTGGCAATCTTTTCTGAAATAGCTGACTCATGATCCCTCGCTTCCGCGACCACGCCGCCAACGAACGCACCTATCTGGCCTGGGTGCGCACGGCTGTCGCGATCATGGCATTCGGATTTCTGGTCGAGCGTTTCGACCTGTTCCTGGCGTATCTTGGGCGATCCGGCTCCGCGAGCCCCCCGGCAAGTTCCGGAGTGTTTTCTCCGGTAGCCGCCCATCATCATCTTCACGCCGCACAAGTCGTCGGGCTGGCACTGATCGCGCTTGGTGTGGTGATCATCATTGGCGCGACCGTACGCTTCGTGCACCACCGCAAGACGATCGCATGCGAGGAAGAAGTCGGCTACGGAACCGTCGTGGGGGACGGCCTGCTGGCGCTGCTACTGGTCTGCTTCGCGGCATTTCTCGGCATATATGTCTATCACCAACTGATGACACTCGGATAAAGCCCAGGGGACGAACATGGCCGACCGCGCGCACCTGATCCTCGCCGAAGCATTGAAGACGCTGGAAGCTCTGCACGGTGCCGATTTCGCCGCGCTGTTCGAGCATGGCAGCTTGAGTTTGGGCATCTTCTGCCCGCGCGACCTGGACATCCAGAAGCCCCACGAGCGCGATGAGGTCTACGTCGTAATCGCGGGGCACGGATTTTTTCACAACGGTGATGGTTATCAGGCCTGCTCGGCGGGTGACGTATTGTTCGTGGCGGCTGGCGTGGAACATCGTTTCGAGGAATTCTCCAATGATTTCGCCACCTGGGTAATGTTCTACGGACCACAAGGGGGGGAGCGCAATGGCAAATGACTGCTGTGCGATCACCCGCGCAACACTCGCCGATCTCGATGTCCTGGCGTCCTTGTTCGACGCCTATCGCATGTTCTACGGCAAGCCGTCCGACCCGGCCACGGCGCACGCCTTCCTGCACGAACGGCTGGCCAACAATGAATCGGTGATCTTCCTGGCGCGCGACGACAATGGAAACGCGCTCGGCTTCACCCAGTTGTATCCATGCTTCTCGTCCGTTTCCGCACGGCGGCTGTGGATCTTGAATGACCTGTTCGTCACGCAAGCGGCGCGGCGGCGCGGGGTGGCGCGCGCGTTGTTGCAGCGGGCGCGCGAACACGCGCTGGAAACCCGCGTGACCCGGCTTACCCTGCAAACCGCGCAGGACAACGCGCAGGCGCAAGCCCTTTACGAATCGCTCGGTTGGGCGCGCCAGGACGGAATGGTCGAGTACGCGCTGGAATTGCCCTTGTGAAGAGTGCGGCCACGATCGGCCGCTTCGCACGCAGGGATAGGCGCTAGGGACGGCGGGCGTGAATACCGCGCGATGTGCGGCGCCGATACACGAACACGTTCGCCGGTGGCATGTTGCGCCACGCGGTACCCGCGCGCAGCGCCTTCAGATCGAGTTCGTCCAGCAGCTCGCGCGACACCGGGCTGAGCGGACCATAGGTGAACTGGATGAAGCGCCCCTGCGGCGACAACACTTCGAATGCGCTGCGCAGGATCTCGCGCTGGGTGGTGCGTGACATGGACAGCAACCCCAGCCCGCTGATCACCGCATCCACCGAGCCGGACTCCTCCAGCACGCCGCAGCGCTGGGCAATCTCGTGCACGTGCCGGGCATCGCCGCACTCCACGTGCACGCCCGGAAAGCGCTCGCGCAAATAATGATGCAGCGCCTCGTTCAACTCGACTACCAGCAGATGATGCGGTTCGATGCCGTGATCCAGCAGTGCACGGGTGAACGCGCCGGTGCCGCCACCAAGTTCGATGACCCGGCACGCCTCCGGCGGAAGCTGCTCCATCATCAGCGAGGCCAATTGACGACCCGACGGGGAAACCGCCGCCATCGCAAAAGGATTGCGCAACCACTCGCGAAAAAAAGTCAACGCCGGATTGCCATCCACGGCAATACCGGCGGAGCCGTTACTGGGTTCGGGCTGGGTCATGTCCCGAGCTTTTTATCACAGTCCTTGTTAGAAACGCTGTAACCAGCTCTGTAAACAAGTCGGGCGGCCCATTGGCCGCCCGACTTCAACCCCATGGACATCAGTGGTGCCAGCCGCCGTCGTGATCGTGATCGTGGTCATGCCAGCGGTGATCCCGGTCGCGCCCGCGCCAGTCGTCGCGGTCGCGCCAGCGATGGTGGTAGTAACCGCCGTAATACGCGCTGCCGTAATAAACGGTGCCGTACGCGGGATAGGGATCGTAGTAAACCGGCGCCGCATCGTAGTAATAAGCCGGGGCCGGCGCGTAGTAGCCGGAGTAATACGCCGGATATGCCGGCGGGTAATAGCAGTTGACGCAGTTGTTGTAACCGACGCTGTAGCCCGGGCCATAGAAGCCCAGGCCGATGCTGACATGGCTGCGCGCAAATGCGGCCGGGGCCGCGACGACGCCGGCCAGCAGCAAGCCCGCGGCGATCAGACTACGACGGAAAATTCGGGTGTTCATGTTCGCCTCCGAAGCGTGAGTGCTTCAGGCGCATATTCGCGCGCAGGCGATGAATCGGTACTGAGCGCCGGGCGTCGTTTCCGTCACGTTTTTGTTCAGCCTCGAACGCCCTGAAAAGCGTCGCGAACGAAGCCAGTTGCACGCCGACGGAGCGCAGAAACCGGGGTGCCACACCTGCCGTACAGATGTGCCGAATAGCCGCCGACAGTAGCGCTGTGGTTAAAAGTGCAGTCATGTGATGGCGCGCAGGGATGGCGCATAAACCAGAACGCGATAACTTCGCCGCTCAGCGCGGACGCAGCAACCAGCAACCGTGAATGTTCGGCCGGCGCGCGAAATCCGGCGGGATGCTGGCGCGCGTGAGGTCCTCGACGGTCAGGCTTTCGCCAAGTTTTTGCGCATCGAGACGGAAGCGGCGCGCATTGTTGGAGAACACGATTGCGCCGTCCGGCTGCAATCGCCCGGCGCAGGCCATGAGCAGCTCGGCGTGATCGCGCTGCACGTCGAAATCCTGCGCGCGCTTGGAGTTGGAAAACGTCGGCGGATCGACGTAGATGAGGCCGTAACGATCGTTCCCCGCGTGCAGAAACGTCAATGCATCGCCCTGCGCGAGCTTGTGCCGCGCACCGCCGAACCCGTTGAGATCAAGGTTGCGAGATGCCCACTCCAGATACGTCGCCGAGAGATCCACGCTCACCGTTTCGGACGCGCCACCCGCCGCCGCATAAACCGAAGCCGTGCCGGTGTAGGCGAACAGATTCAGGAAACGCTTGCCGTGTGCCAATTCGCGCAACCGGGCGCGCACAATGCGGTGGTCGAGAAACAAGCCGGTATCGAGGTAATCGGTGAGGTTCACCTCGAAGCGCAACCCGCCTTCCGCGACGATCAACGCTTCGTCGCGTGCGTCCAGCTTGCCGTATTTCGCCCCGCCCTTGCCGCGCTGGCGCACCTTCAGCGCGATCCGCTCGCGCGGCACTTCCAGTGCCTCGCCCGCCGCTTGCAGCAGGTCGCGCAACCGCGCGCGCGCGGCTGCGGCGTCCACCGTCGCCGGCGCGGCGTATTCCTGCACATGCAAATAGGTTTGATCCGGATCGCGGCGATTCGCCGGATGGCCGCGATACACGTCAATTGCCGCGGCGTACTCCGGCAGATCGGCGTCATAGATGCGGAAACAGCCAACATCGTCGCGCGCGAGGTATTTTCTGAGGTTGCGCAGATTCTTGGCGATGCGGTTGCGCACCATTTCGCCACCGACGGAAAGTGGCCGGGCCTCACGCGTCGCCGCGGTGTCACGCCGGTTGATGTCGCAAATCAGCAACTCGCAGGCAATCGCGCCGTTGTACAACGCGTAACGTTTATCCGCGCGCAGCCCCAGCGCATGCGCCGGGTTCGATCCGTCATGATCGGCAGCACCGGCCTCCGGTACCGCGACCAGCACCGCTGCGCGCCAGCCGGCGAAGTCTTCGCGCAACCGCGCGCCCAGCGTGCCATACAGCGCCGGCAACGCGACCCGCTCGCCCATGCGCTCGCCGTAGGGCGGATTGGTGATCAGCAATCCCCCTTCATAACCGGAGGGACGTTGCATATGCGCGACATCATGGCGCTGCAATTGCACGAACCCGGCGACACCGGCGGCCTGCGCGTTGCGCTTGGCGATCTCGATCATCAGCGGCGCCGAATCGCTGCCGAAGAAACACGCGCGCAAGCTGCGCAAGCCTTCCTGCGCGCGGGCGTGCGCGGCGTCGCGCAGGCGTTGCCACAGCGCGGCATCGTGTCCACGCCAGCCCAAGAACCCGAAATAGTCGCGTTGCAATCCGGCGGCGACATCGGCAGCCATCAGCGCGCCTTCGATCAGCAGCGTGCCGGAGCCGCACATCGGGTCCAGCAGCGCGCCGCCTTGCGCGTAAGCCTCCGGCCAGCGCGCGCGCAGCAACATCGCCGCGGCGAGATTCTCCTTCAGCGGCGCTTCGCCCTGGTCCCGCCGCCAGCCGCGCCGATGCAGCGGCTCGCCGGATAAATCCAGCGAGAGCGTGGCGCGATCGCGGTGCAGGCGCAGGTTCAGGCGGATCGCCGGACGTTCGATCGCGATATCGGGGCGCGTGTCGAAGCGTTCGCGGCATTGATCCACGATCGCATCCTTGACCCGCAGCATCGCGAAACGGCTGTGGGTGATCGCGCTCTGCGCGACACTCGCATCGATCGCCAGCGTGGCGTCCGGCGCGAAATGCCGCGACCAATCCACCTCCCGCACGCCCGCGTAGAGCGCATCGGTATCCAACGCCTGGAATTCGGTCAGCGGCAGCATCACGCGGCTGGCCAGCCGCGATTCCAGGCAAGCCTTGTAACCCGGCTCCAGATCGGATTGTCCGAGCTCGCCTTCGAACTGCACGCCTGCCAGCACCTCGCGCGCGGATACGCCCCACGCTGCGAGTTCATCGCGCAGCAGGTACTCCATGCCCTTCGGGCAGGACGCAAAAAATTTCGTCATCCGGAAAGCCGTTCGAGAAACAGCCGGAACTGCCGCGCAATGAACTCCACATGCGCGGACAGGCGATGATCGTCCGGCAACAGCAACACCGGAATCCTGCGCGCATTGGCGAACGCCGCAGCCGCGGACACCGGGCACAGCTCGTCGTGGAAGCCGTGTATCAGCATCGCCTCGACATCTGCCCGCATGTCGAAGCGCTCCGACCAGCGCGGGATCATGGTTGGCAGCGCGATCAGAAATATCCCGGCGCACGGCACCTGCAGCGAAGCCAGCCCCGAGACGAACGCGCCCATGCTGGAGCCGGCCAGCACCAGCGGTTGGGGCGCCGCGCGCGCGTGGGCGACCAGTTTTTCCACCCGCGGCTGCACGGATCCGGCATGGCCCAGCTTGTCGTCCTCTCGATAATCCGGGCGCTGCGCGAGCCAGCCGAGTTCCTCGGCGACCTTCGCCAGCGCGCTGACCTTGGTCGCGTCGGGGCCGCTGTCGGAACCGTGGGAGAGGATGGCCGTGCCGGGCATTTGTGTGATCCTGGGCGTCGATCGTTATCGTATCAGGCGCCATCCGTCGAATTCCGCATCGAAAAATCGTGCGACACTCAGCGCATGCCCGAGCTTGCCATGCACGACTGGCCTCTGCCCTACGCGCAGCGCTTGCGCGAACGCGCATTGGCGGAAATCGATCTCGTCGTGATCCATTGCACCGAACTTCCCGACCTCGCGACCGCGCGTGAGTACGGCGAACGCGTGCAGCACGCCGACGGCAGCGGCAACAGCGGACACTGGTACGTGGATCGCGACGGCGCGCTGCACCGCTTCGTCGCCGAAACGCGCATCGCGAATCACACCCGCGGCTACAACGAACGCTCGCTCGGCGTCGAACTGGTGAACAGCGGGCGTTATCCCGATTGGTTCGATTCGCGCAAGCAGGTGATGAGTGAACCGTATCCGGATTTGCAGATTTCATCGCTGCTTGCGCTGCTGCGCGCGCTGCGCGGGCAATGTCCGAATTTGAGGTGGCTCGCCGGCCACGAGGATCTTGATGCAGGCATGGTTCCGGCCAGCGACGACGCTTCGAAACAGGTGTTCCGCAAGCGCGACCCGGGGCCGCTGTTTCCGTGGGATGAGGTACTTGCGCGGTGCGGCTTGACGCAACTCGGCGACGATGCCGCGCCGTTGTAGAAGCGGGCTTGCCGGCAATCCTTGCTCGATGAAGACTGCGCGCGCACCGGTCGCGAGCGAGCTCGCTCCTACTTATACTTGCCCGTCCTTCGCGAATCGAATCTTCCGATGACCAACCCGCGCGTCGCCGAACTGATCCAATTGCTGCGCCTGGAACGGCTGGAAGACAATCTCTTCCGGGGTGCCAGCCGCGACATCGGCACGCGCTATGTGTTCGGCGGCCAGGTGCTTGGGCAGGCGCTGTCCGCCGCGCAGCAAACCGTCGACGGGCAGCGTTCGGCACATTCGCTGCACGGTTATTTTCTGCGCGCGGGCAATATCGATGCACCGATCGTGTATTCGGTGGAACGCGCACGCGACGGTGCCAGTTTTTCCTCGCGCCGCGTGCTGGCTATCCAGCATGGTCAGCCGATTTTGAATTGCGCGGTATCGTTCCAGGTTGACGAGCCCGGAATGGAACACCAGACCACGATGCCGGAGGTGCCGAAGCCGGAGGACCTCGCGCCGCCGCAGCCGCTTCCGCCGGATGAGCTCGCGCAACTACCGGTGAAGTTGCAGCGCTGGCTCGGGTTGGATGGTCCGTTCGAGTTCCGCCATGTGTGGCCGCGCGATGAACTGCATCCGGCCAAGCGCCCGGCCTATCAGCACATCTGGTTTAAGCTCGCCGATCGACTGGAGGATGGCGCGGATCTGCAGCGCGCCCTGCTCGCCTACGCGTCGGACTTCCACCTGATCGGCACCGCACTGCTGCCGCACGGTGTGTCTTATCTCACGCCGAATCTGCAGATGGCGAGCCTGGATCACGCGCTGTGGTTCCATCGTCCGTTCCGGGTGGACGAATGGCTGCTGTATTCCTGCGACTCGCCTACCGCACAAGGCGCGCGCGGACTGGTGCGCGGCCAGGTGTTCAATCGCGACGGCGCGCTGGTTGCCTCCTCTGCGCAGGAAGGCTTGATCCGCTTGCGCGGCGCGGAAGGCATGGCTCGAGGCACGAACTGATGCCAATGCGTTGCGTTTGATCCGGACACCACACTCCATACGGCAAACATGCGGCGCATGTGGTCCAGCCTCCTCGACCTTCTACACGCGACAGTTGTTCAGAGGTTTTTCTAACGCATCGCGGCGGCGCGCATCGTAGAATCGACCCATGCGCCAGATCTATACCTCCCCGCGGCACCAGAACGTCGAACGCGTGGTGGCGCTGATGGCCGAGAACGGCATCGCCACCACGGTCACCAACAAGCGCGTCTATGCGCGCCCGAGTTATTCGCGCTTTTCCTATTCGCAGGCCAACGACAGCGAGGAATGGCCGAAGGTGTGGATCACCCACGCC
>Ga0134126_10003993_pt1 | contig 18456 bp, 13 predicted proteins | sample KB31752_FD_96881 | JGI IMG/M metagenome (GOLD analysis project Ga0134126, IMG submission 96881) | Terrestrial soil microbial communities with excess Nitrogen fertilizer from Kellogg Biological Station, Michigan, USA - KB3-175-2 | ecosystem: Environmental > Terrestrial > Soil > Unclassified ...
CCGGGGCCGGGCGGTCCGGGGCCGGGCGGTCCGGGGCCGGGTCGGGCACGGCGAGCGGGCTGATCGCCGTGACGATGTGGGGGCTGGCGCCGGTGGCGACCAGGGCCCTGGTCCTGCACCTCGCGCCGCTGCCGCTGCTCGTGCTGCGGGTCACGGTGGCCGGGCTCATCCTCCTGCCGGCCGCCATTCGGATGCTGCGCAGGCTCGACCGGGCCGACGCCCCCCGGCTGGTCGCCGCCGGGCTGCTCGGCATGGTCGGCTACAACCTGCCCGTCACCGTCGGCTTGCAGTGGCTGCCCGCCTCCACCGCCGCCCTGATCCTGGCCACCGAGCCCATCTGGATCCTGGTCCTGAGCCGCGTGTTCCTGGCCGAGCCGGTCCGGCGCTGGTCGTGGGCCGGGGCCGCCGTCGCGGTGGCCGGGGTCGGCGTGCTGGCCGGGCCCGAGGCGTTCGCGGCCGGGTCCAGCGGCCGGGTCCTGGCCGGCGCGGGCCTGGTGCTGCTGGGCACCGCCCTGTTCGGCGCCTACACCATCGTGCTGCGGCCGCTGGCCGTCAGCTACGGCGCGGTCCCGGCCGCGGCCGCCTCCACCGTCGTCGGTGCCGCGCCCTACCTGCTGTTCGCGGGCACGCTGGCCTCCGCCCCGCTGAGCGGGCTGGGCCCGGCCGCCTGGGGCGAGCTCGCGTTCCTGGCCGTGGGCAGCACGGTGGCGGGCCTGCTGCTGTGGACTATCGCGATCACCAGGGCCGGGCCCACCAGGGCCGGGCTGCTGCTCTACCTGGAGCCGCTGGTGGGTGTGGCCGGGGCGGCGGCACTGCTGGGCGAGGGGCTGTCGCCCGCCACCCTGGCCGGCGGCCTGCTGATCATGCTCGGCGTCGGCACGGCGTGGCTCGCCGGCCGCTAGAACGCCGGACCGGGGGGTATTGACCCGGGTGTGACCGGCGCCGCGAATCGGGGACGCCCGGGTGGCGCGGGCCGACAGGGCCGGCGCGGCCCGGCCGCCGACGGCGGGCTGCCCGAGGACCTGCGGCCGATGCTGGCCACCGCCGGGCGGCTGCCGTTCGAGGACGTCGGCTGGGCCTACGAGATGAAGTGGGACGGCATCCGGGCCCTCGGCTTTGTCGAGGCTGGGCGGCTACGGCTGGTGTCCAGGACCGGGCGCGACGTCACCTCCGTCTACCCGGAGCTGGCCGGGCTCGCCGAGGCGGTGGGGCAGGCCGGGGCGACCAGCGCGGTGCTCGACGGCGAGATCGTGGCCTTCGGCACCAGGGCCTGGCCGAACTTCGAGGCCATCCAGCAGCGGATGAACCTCAGCGCGGCGGACGAGGTCCGGCTCTTGGCCCGCCAGGTCCCGGTCACCTACCTGGTCTTCGACCTGCTGGCGCTGAACGGGCACGCGCTGCTGGACCTGCCCTACGGCGAGCGCCGGAGCCTGCTGGAGGAGCTGGACCTCAACGGCCGGCGCTGGCAGACGCCGCCGTCGTTCACCGGCGAGGCGGGCGCGGACGTGCTGGCCATGTCGAAGCAGCAGCACATGGAGGGCGTGGTGGCCAAGCGGCTGGCCTCGCGCTACGAGCCGGGCCGGCGGACGGCGAGCTGGATCAAGGTGAAGAACATCCGCCGCCAGGAGGCGGTCGTCGGCGGCTGGCAGCCGGGCGAGAAAGGCCGGTCCGGGCAGATCGGCTCGCTGCTCATCGGTGTCCGGGCCGACGGCGGGCTGGCCTACGCCGGTCACGTCGGGACGGGCTTCACCCAGCAGACACTGCGCATGCTGGCCGGGCTGCTGGCGCCGCTGCGGCGGGACACCTCGCCGTTCGCGACCGAGGTGCCGCCGGAGCACGCGCGGTCGGCGGTGTGGGTGGAGCCGCGGCTGGTGGTGGAGGTGGCGTTCACCGAGTGGACCAGCGCGGGCCGGCTGCGCGCGCCGGCCTACAAGGGCCTGCGCGACGACCGGGACCCGGCCGAGGTGGTCCGCGAGGATTTAGGTCACTCGGGCTCCGACGACCCGGCCGGCCCGGGCGAGGACTGAGGCGCGGACTTAGGCGCGGACTGAGGTGCGGACTTAGGCGCCGGGGCTCACGCCGGGGCCGGGCGCGCGGTCGCGGCGGACCCACTGGCCCTGGCCGGGGCTCGCCGTGACCTGGCCGTCGGCCAGGACCGGCTGGCCGCGCCGGAGGACGAACCGGGGCCAGCCCTGCACGGTCCAGCCGTCATAGACCGAGTAGTCGGCCCGCGAGGCCATGGCGGCCCCGTCGATGACCCGCCGCTGGTCCGGATCCCACAGCGCGAGGTCGGCGTCGGCGCCGGCCGCGATGACGCCCTTGCGCGGGTGCAGGCCGAACAGCCGGGCGGCGCGGGCCGAGGTCAGCTCCACGAACTGGTCCAGGCTGATGCGCCCGGTCACGACGCCCTCCGAGAACAGCATGGGCATCAGGGTCTCCAGGTCGGCGACGCCCTGGCGGGCGCTGACCACGTCGAGCGCGGGATCGAGCTTGAGCTTCAGGGTCCAGGGCGCGTGATCGCTGCACAGCGTGTCGACATCGCCGGCGGCCAGGCCGCGCCACAGGTCATCGCGGTCGGCCTGCTCGCGCAGCGGCGGGGCGCCCACGTACTTGGCCGCGTCGGGCTCGGCGAACCGGGACCGGGTCAGGTGCAGGTACAGCGGCCTGGTCTCGACGTAGACGGGCAGGCCGGCGACGCGGGCCTGGCGGCAGCGGTCCAGGGCGGCGCCACTGGACAGGTGCACGATGTAGACGGCCGAGCCGGTGTCAGCGGCCAGGCCGATGGCCGCGTCGACCGCCGTCACCTCGGCGTCGACCGTGCGCGCGTCGGGGAAGAACTGGATAGCGCCCTGGCCCGACTCGATCAACTCGCGGCCGGTCCGCTCCAGCATCCCGGCGTCCTCGCAGTGCACCAGGGTGATCGACCCGGCCCGGCCGGCCGCGGCGATGACCTCGGCCAGGCCGGGAGTGCCGGCCGCGAAGGCCGGGTTGGACAGGAACACCTTGACGCTGGTGTGGCCGCTGGCCGCCAGCTCGCCGACCTCGGCCCGCTCGGCGTCACTCACGCCGGTCAGCACCGGGTGCAGGAACCAGTCGACGGCCGCCTCGGCCCGCGCGCCCGCCATGTCCCTGGCGATGGCGGCGGTCATGGTCTCGCCGGGCATGGCGAAGGTCATGTTGCCGACGGTCGTGATGCCGCCGCCGATGGCGGCCAGCGAGCCGGTCCAGAAGTCATCCACCCAGCCCGGCTCGTCGGGGTACTCGGCGGCCAGCGCGGCGGCCAGGCCGGCGCACACCAGGTGCACGTGAGCGTCGATGCCGCCGGGGAGCACCAGCAGGCCGCCGGCGTCGATCTCGGCCGACCCGGTCATGGGCCCGCCGAGCTGAGCGATCCGGCCGTCGGCGATGCCGATGTCGGCCTGCTCGCGGCTTCCGGGGGTCACGATGGTGCCATTACGGACAACGAGGTCAAAGCGCGGCTGGGTCACCTCACTATCTTGAGGCATCCTGACCCGCCGGGCCGGGCCGGGCCGGGCCGCCCCGCCCAGCCCGTGCGGTGTTTGCGAGGCCGCCTTGCGGGGCAGCAGACGGCCTGGCTCTACCGTGGGATCCTCTGGCTAACCGCGTCCACGCGAGAAAGGGCGGACAGCGAACCTTGCCCGACCAGACACCAGATCCGGCCTGGCCGGGCGTGAGCCACCCGCTCGGCGCGACCTATGACGGGGTCGGCACCAACTTCGCCGTGTTCTCCGAGGTGGCCGAGCAGGTCGAGCTGTGCCTGTTCGACGAGGAGGGCGCCGAGAGCCGGACCCCGCTGCGCGAGGTCGACGGGTTCGTCTGGCATGGCTACCTGCCCAACGTCGGACCCGGCCAGCGCTACGGCTTCCGGGTGCACGGGCCGTACAACCCGGCCGCCGGACAGCGCTGCGACCCGGCCAAGCTGCTGCTCGACCCGTACGCCAAGGCGGTCGACGGCCGCGTGAGCTGGGACCCGGCCGTCTTCTCCTACCAGTTCGCCGACCCCGGCCAGCGCAACCAGGCCGACTCGGCCCCGCACGTGCCGCGCTCGGTGGTGATCAACCCCTACTTCGACTGGAGCACCGACCGCGCGCCACGCACGCCGTACCACGACAGCGTCATCTACGAGGCCCACGTCAAGGGCCTGACCCAGCTGCACCCCGAGGTGCCCGAGGACGAGCGGGGCACCTACCTGGGGCTGGCCCATCCGGCGATCATCGAGCACCTCCAGCGGCTGGGCGTGACCGCCATCGAGCTGATGCCGGTACACCAGTTCGTCAGCGACAGCGTGCTCGAGCAGCGGGGCCTGTCCAACTACTGGGGCTACAACACCATCGGGTTCTTCGCCCCGCACAATGCCTACTCGTCGGCCGCCACCGGCGAGGCGGGGCAGCGCGGCCAGCAGGTCCAGGAGTTCAAGGCCATGGTCCGGGCCATGCACGAGGCGAATATCGAGGTCATCCTCGACGTGGTCTACAACCACACCGCCGAGGGCAACCAGCTGGGCCCGACGCTGTCGTTCCGGGGCCTAGACAACGCCGCCTATTACCGGCTGGTGGACGACGACCCGCAGTACTACATGGACACCACCGGCACCGGCAACAGCCTGCTCATGCGCAACCCGCAGGTGCTCCAGCTCATCATGGACTCGCTGCGGTACTGGATCATCGAGATGCACGTGGACGGCTTCCGGTTCGACCTGGCCGCCGCGCTGGCCCGGCAGTTCCACGAGGTGGACCGGCTGTCCTCGTTCTTCGACGTGGTCCAGCAGGACCCCGTCGTGTCCCAGGTCAAGCTCATCGCCGAGCCGTGGGACGTCGGCGACGGCGGCTATCAGGTGGGCAACTTCCCGCCGCTGTGGAGCGAGTGGAACGGCAAGTACCGGGACACGGTCAGGGACTTGTGGCGCGGCCAGGCCGCCACGCTCCCGGAGTTCGCCTCCCGGCTCACCGGCTCCAGCGACCTGTACCAGAGCGACGGCCGCAGCCCGGTCGCGTCGGTCAACTTCGTCACCGCCCACGACGGATTCACGCTCGCCGACCTGGTGTCCTACGACCACAAGCACAACGAGGCCAACGGCGAGGACAACCACGACGGCACCGACGACAACCGGTCCTGGAACTGCGGCACCGAGGGCCCCACCGACGACCCGGCCATCGGGGCGCTGCGGTCCCGCCAGCAGCGCAACTTCCTGGCCACCCTGCTGCTGTCCCAGGGCGTGCCGATGCTGCTGGCCGGCGACGAGCTGGGCCGCACCCAGCGGGGCAACAACAATGGCTACTGCCAGGACAACGAGATCTCCTGGCTGGCCTGGCCGGGGGCCACGGACGGTCAAGCCCAGGCCGAGGCCGACGACTCGATGCTGGAGTACACCCGCGCGCTGATCAGCCTGCGGATGAGCCACCCCGTGTTCCGCCGCCGCCGGTACTTCCAGGGCGAGCCCATCTCCGGGGTGCACGACCAGGTCGGGGACATCGCCTGGTTCACGCCCGGCGGCGAGGAGATGACCGACGAGGACTGGTCGGCCGGCTTCGCCAAGTCGCTGACGGTGTACCTGAACGGCGACGGCATCAGCGACCCGGACCCGCGCGGGCAGCCGGTCCGCGACGACTCCTTCCTGCTGCTGTTCAACGCCAGCGAGAACGACCTCAAGTTCGCCATCCCGCCCGCCCGGTACGGCGAGCAGTGGACGCGGACGCTGGACACCGTGGCCGGCCAGGCGGGCCCGGCCGAGCCGGCTGCCGGGGAGCCGACGGCCCGGCCGGGCGACACGGTCGAGGTGGGCAGCCGCTCGCTTCAGGTGCTGCGCCTGCGCCGTGGCTGACCGGCCCGGCGCCACCTACCGGCTGCAGTTGCACCGCGAGTTCGGCTTCGAGGCCGCGGCCGGCCTGGCCGGCTACCTGGCCGCGCTGGGCGTGACCCACGTGTACCTGTCACCGATCCTGCAGGCCGCGCCGGGCTCGATGCACGGCTATGACGTCGTCGACCACTCGCGAGTCTGCGACGACCTGGGCGGCGAGGACGGGTTCCGGGCCATGGCCGCCGCGTTCCGCCGCCACGGCCTGGGCCTGGTGGTGGATGTCGTCCCCAACCACATGGGCATCGGCGCGCCCGAGTCGCTCAACCGCCAGTTCTGGTCGGTGCTGGCGCAGGGCGCGGGCTCGCGGTACGCGCACTGGTTCGACATCGACTGGGCCGCCCGCGACGGCCGGCTGCTGCTGCCGGTCCTGGGCGGCCCGGTCGCCGCCTGCGCCGCCGACCTCACCGTGGACCGGGCCGCCCGCGAGCCGGTGCTGCGGTACTTCGAGCACGAGTTGCCGCTGGCCCCCGGCACCGCCGGGCTGCCGCTGGACGAGCTGCTCGCGGCCCAGCACTACGAGCTGGCCGACTGGCGCACGGCGTCGACCGAGCTGAACTGGCGGCGGTTCTTCGACATCACCACGCTGATCGGCGTGCAGGTCCAGGCGCCCGACGTCTTCGCCGCCACCCACCACGTGCTGCTGCGGCTGTACCACGAGGGGCTCATCGACGGCCTGCGCATCGACCACCCGGACGGACTGGCCGACCCGCGCGGCTACCTGCGGCGCCTGGCCGAGGCCACGGGCGGCGGCTGGGTCGTCACCGAGAAGATCCTGACCGGGGACGAGGAACTGCCCGCCGACTGGGACTGCGCGGGCACCACCGGCTACGACGCCCTGGGCCGGATCGGCGGGGTGTTCACCGACCCGGCCGGCGCGCCGCCGCTGACCGCCGCCTATGTCCAGCTCACCGGCGGCCCGGCCGAGTTCGAGCCGGTCGCCGCCGAGGCCAGGCGGGAGATCGCGTACGGCTCGCTGGCGGCCGAGATCAGCCGGCTGGCCATGGTCGCGGCCCGGACACCGATCCCGGCCCTGACCGCGGCCAGCCGGGACGACCTGCGCGCGGTGCTGGCCGAGCTGGTCTGCGCCGTCCCGGTCTACCGGGCCTACGTGGTGCCCGGCGACCCGCCGCCGGCGGCGTCGGTGACCCTGCTGACGGGCGCCGCGGAGCAGGCCCGCTGGCAGTTGCCCGAGCCGCTGCGCCCGGTGCTCGACGCACTGCGCGAGGTGCTGCTCGCGCCGGGCACCGAGGTGGTGACCAGGGCCGAGCTGGCCGTGCGGTTCCAGCAGACCTGCGGCCCGGTCACGGCCAAGGGCGTGGAGGACACCGCGTTCTATCGCTGGTCCCGGCTGACCTCGCTCAACGAGGTCGGCGGCGAGCCCGGCCGGCTCGGCCTCAGCCCGGCGGGCTTCCACGCGTTCGCGACCCGGCTGGCCGCCCGGTGGCCGGCCACCATGACCACGCTGTCCACCCACGACACCAAGCGCGGCGAGGACCTGCGGGCCCGGCTGGCCGTGCTGGCCGAGCGCCCGGATGAGTGGGCCGCCGCGGTGACCGGCTGGCACCGGTGGGCGCTGGCGCTGGGCCCGGCGCCGGAGCCGGACACCGAGTACCTGATGTGGCAGACCCTGGCCGGCGCGTGGCCGGCCGAGCCGGACCGGCTGACCGAGTACCTGCTCAAGGCCATGCGCGAGGCCAAGACACGCACCTCATGGACCGACCAGGACAGCGCCTACGAGGACTCGGTGACCAGCCTGGCCCGTGCCGTGCTGGCGGATCCGGAGCTGGCCGGGTCGATCGCGGACTTCGTGGCCCGCATCGAGCCCGACGCGCGGGTGTGCTCGCTCGGCACCAAGCTGGTCCAGCTCACCATGACCGGGGTGCCGGACGTCTACCAGGGCTGCGAGCTGGGCAGCTTCTCGCTGGTCGACCCGGACAACCGGCGGCCGGTGGACTTCGCCCGCCGCATCGCCCTGCTGGCCGCGCTCGACTCGGGGTCTTCGGAGGCGGCCGGCCTCGACGCCGGGAAGCTGCTGGTCACCTCGCGGGCGCTGCGGCTGCGCCGCGAGCATCCCGACTGGTTCGCCGGCCCCTACCAGCCGCTGGCCGCCAGCGGCCCGGCCGCCGAGCACGCGCTGGCCTTCGCCCGCGGTGGCGCAGCGGTCACCGTGGCCACCCGCCTGCCCGTCACCCTGGATCGCCGCGGCGGCTGGGGCGGCACGTCGCTGAGCCTGCCGCCCGGCCCGGCCGCCTGGCGTGACGTGCTGACCGGCGCTCGCCACGACGGCTCGCGGCTCGCGCTGGCCCAGGTCACGCGCCGGCTGCCCGTGGCCCTGCTGATCCCGTCCTAGATGATTATCGATAACGCTCGTTACCAGCGGCCGGTCCCGTTCAGGGACTTCGGCGGTCGCCTGAGGCCGGGCAGCTGTTACGGCCGCGTTCGTGCTGTGATTGGGTGCCAGTCGTGACCACCTATCGCGTGTGGGCGCCCGCCGCGGCCAGGGTCGAGGTTCAGGTCGGTGGCACCGCGCACCGGATGGCACCCGACGACGGTGACTGGTGGGTCGTCGACCTAGCCGAAGCTAAGGCCGGTGACGATTACTCGTTCCGGCTGGACGGCGGGGACTGGCTGGCCGACCCGCGCTCCCGGTGGCAGCCCGAGGGCGTCAGCGGACCCAGCCGGGGCTACGACCACGACGCCTTCGCCTGGACCGACGCGGGCTGGCGGGGCATCCCGCTGACCGGGTCGGTGATCTACGAGCTGCACGTCGGCACGTTCACGCCGGACGGAACCTTCGACGCCGCGATCGCGCGGCTCGACCACCTGACCAGCCTCGGGGTCGACGCCGTGGAGCTGATGCCGGTGGCGGCGTTCCCCGGCGAGCGCGGCTGGGGCTACGACGGCATCGGGCTGTGGGCCGTGCATGAGCCCTACGGCGGACCGGACGGGCTCAAGCGGCTCGTCGACGCCTGCCACGCCCGCGGGCTGGCGGTGCTGCTGGACGTGGTCTACAACCACGTCGGCATCGGCAACCGGCTGGGCGATTTCGGGCCCTACTTCACCGAGGCCCACACCACCCCATGGGGCCCGGCGGTCAACCTGGACCAGCCCGGCTCGGACGAGGTCCGCGCGTTCGTGATCGAGAACGCGCTGATGTGGCTGCGCGACTACCACCTCGACGGGCTGCGGCTGGACGCCGTGCACGCGCTGGCCGACAACCGGGCGCTGCACCTGCTGGAGGAGCTGGCCGGGCGGGTGCGGGCGCTGGGCGCCGCGCTGCGCCGCGAGCTGGTGCTGATCGCCGAGTCGGACCGCAACGACCCGGCGCTGGTGACGGCGCGCGAGGCGGGCGGGCTCGGGATCGACGGCCAGTGGAGCGACGACTTCCACCACGCGGTGCACGCGGCGGTGACCGGCGAGCGCCAGGGCTACTACGCCGACTTCGGCTCGATGGCCGCGCTGGCCAAGACCCTGACCCGGGTGTTCTTCCACGACGGCACCTGGTCGACGTTCCGGGGCCGGACCCACGGGCGGCCGGTGGACCGGCAGCGCATCCCGGCCCACCGGTTCCTCGGCTACGCCCAGGACCACGACCAGGTCGGCAACCGGGCGGTCGGCGACCGGCTCAGCGACCTGGTGCCGCCGGGCCTGGTCAAGGTGGCGGCCGGCCTGGTGCTGACCGCGCCGTTCACCCCCATGCTGTTCATGGGCGAGGAATGGGGGGCCGACACCCCGTGGCAGTACTTCACCGATCACCCCGAGGAATGGCTGGCCAAGGCGGTACGCAGCGGGCGCCGGGCCGAGTTCGCGGACTACGGGTGGAACGCCACCGACGTGCCGGACCCGCAGGACCGGCAGACCTTCCTGCGCTCCAAGCTGGACTGGTCCCAGCTGTCCGGGGAGCCGCACGCCGAGCTGCTGGCCTGGTACCGGGAGCTGATCGCGCTGCGTCACACCAGGCCCGAGCTGACCGACCCGTGGCTGGACCAGATCGAGGTCAGCTACGACGAGGAGGCCCGGTGGCTGGTCGCGGCGCGCGGCGGGCTGCTGATCGCGGCCAGCCTGGCCGAGGTGCCACTGGAGATCCCGGTCCCGATGCCGCCCACGTCGGTGCTGGCCGCCTCGCGGCCGGGCGTGCGGTTCGGCGAGACCACCGTCAGCATGCCCGCCACCTCGTTTGCCGTCCTGGCCACCTGATCGGCCGGCGACGCCGCGCGCTAGATTGAGTGCCGTTACGGTGCGCAAACGGTGCCGATGGGTTCGGAGGGGATGAGGCTGTGACAGAGCAGTTTGGGGCTGGGCAGACCGGGGCCGGGCAGGCCGCCGCGCCACGCAAGCCGGTTATGTGGAACGGGTTCGCGAACATGGCCAGCCTGGCCGCGAACGGCGTGGTGACGATCGTCCGCGGCGAGGGATCGACCGTCTACGACGATGAGGGGCGCGCCTACATCGACGCCCTGGCCAGCCTCTGGTACTGCAACGTCGGCCACGGCCGGGCCGAGATCGGCGAGGCGGCCGCCGCGCAGCAGCGCGAGATCGCCGCCTACCAGGTCTTCGACGCGTTCTCTAACCGGCCCGCCGAGGCGCTGGCCGAGCGGATCAGCCAGCTGTCGCCGATCCCGGACGCCAAGGTCTTCTTCACCCCCGGCGGCGGCTCTGACGCCATCGACACCGCCGGCAAGCTGGCCCGCGCCTACTGGCGCGCGGTCGGCCAGCCGAGCAAGCAGATCGTCATCGGCCGCTCGCATGCCTACCACGGGATGAACGCCTACGGCACCTCGCTGGGCGGCATCCCGGCCAACACCGAGGCGTTCAGCCCGCTGGTCTCCCAGGTCGAGCGGGTGCCCTGGGACGACGCGGCCGCGCTGGAGAAGCTCATCGGCCAGCTCGGCGCCGACCGGGTGGCCGCGTTCTTCTGTGAGCCCGTGGTCGGGGCCGGCGGCATCCTGTACCCGCCCGAGGGCTACCTGGCCCGGGTGCAGGAGATCTGCCGCGAGCAGGACGTGCTGCTGGTGGCCGACGAGGTCATCTGCGGGTTCGGCCGGCTCGGTCACTGGTTCGCCAGCGAGCGGTTCGGGCTCGAGCCCGACATGATCACCTGCGCCAAGGGCCTGACCTCCGGCTACGCGCCGCTGGGCGCGGTGCTGGTCGGCCCGCGGGTGGCCGAGCCGTTCTGGCGGCCCGGCTCGGCCGAGATCTTCCGCCATGGCTACACCTACCAGGCGCACCCGACAGCGTGCGCGATCGGCCTGGCCAACCTGGACGTGCTCGAGCGCGAGCAGCTTCTCGGCCGGGTGGCCGAGCTGGAGTCGGTGCTGCCGGGCAAGTTCGCGCCGCTGGCCGACCACAAGCTGGTCAGCGAGGTCCGGTCAGGCATCGGCCTGCTCACGGCGGTGGAACTGGCCCCCGAGGCCCGCGAGGCCGACCCCGGACTGGGTGCCCGCCTGGTCGCCGGCGCCCGGCAGCGCGGGGTCATCACCCGCCTGCTGCGCGGGGTCGCGCTCCAGGTCTCCCCGCCATTCGTGATCACCGAGGCAGAACTCGACCGGGTCGCCGAGGTCTTCGTCGAGACCCTCGACGCCTAGCCCGGCGCCTAGCCCGCAGTTCATGATCACCCGGACTTTTCAGTCATAATGACTGAAAAGTCCGGGTGATCATGATTCGAGGTCCGCTCTGCTCGCGATGGCCCACCGCTGTCCCAGCGGGAGCACGGCTGCAGGACGGCGGTGGCCGCGCGGAGCCCGTCTCGCGGGATCATGGCCAGACCGGGCGGAAGCCAAGGAATCGGCCGCTGAGCCCCGGCAAGATCATGGCCGGGGCTCAGCGGCCTGCGCCCGCCCGAGAGCAATGAGCGAGTTACGGGCGGGCTTCCCCCCCTCCGCGCAATACCTAAATACGACCATCGGGCCGTGAGCCCGGCATGCACGAGATGTGGAGATCCTGTGGAGGGCGGGGGCGGCCACCCAGACGCCGCCAGCCAGGCCGCACGGCCCCTTTGGCAGACTCCTGCTCATGACTTACGTCGCAGACCCTGACCGGTATGAGAACAAGATGGCCTACCGCCGCTGCGGGCGCAGCGGCATTGACCTGCCCGAGGTGTCTCTCGGGCTGTGGCACAACTTCGGGAACGACCGGCCGCTGGAGACCCAGCGCGCCATCCTTCGCAGGGCCTTCGACCTGGGCATGACGCACTTCGACCTGGCCAACAACTACGGCGGCGTAGCGCCTGCCGAGGTTGTCTCGCGCCAAGGCAACTACGCCTCTCCCTACGGGTCGGCCGAGGAGAACTTCGGCCGGATCATGGCCGAGGACTTCCGTCCCTATCGCGATGAGCTGATCATCTCGACCAAGGCCGGCTGGGACATGTGGCCCGGCCCCTACGGCGACCGTGGCTCGCGCAAGTACCTGCTGGCCAGCCTGGACCAGTCGCTCAAGCGGATGGGCCTGGAGTACGTCGACATCTTCTACAGCCACCGGTTCGACCCGGACACGCCGCTCGAGGAGACGATGGGCGCCCTCGACACCGCGGTCAGGTCCGGCCGTGCGCTGTATGCGGGGATCTCGTCCTACTCGGCCGACCGGACCGAGGAGGCGGCCCGGATCCTGCGCGAGATGGGCACGCCGCTGCTGATCCACCAGCCGTCATACTCGATGCTGAACCGCTGGATCGAGGGTGGCCTGCTGGACGTGCTGGAGCGCGAGGGGGTCGGCTGCATCGCGTTCTCGCCGCTGGCCCAGGGCGTCCTGACCGGGAAGTACGCCAACGGGATCCCCGAGGGCTCGCGGGCCAGCCGGGACTCCTCGCTGTCCAGGGACCAGCTCAGCGACAAAACGCTGGCCCACGTGGCGGCACTGGGCAAGATCGCGGCCGCCCGCGGCCAGACGCTGGCCCAGCTCGCGCTGTCCTGGGCCCTGCGCGACCAGCGGGTGACCTCGGTACTGATCGGTGCGTCCAGCGTGGCTCAGCTGGAGGAGAACCTGGCCGCCGCGGGCCGCAGCGACTTCACCGACGCCGAGCTGGCCGAGATTGACCGCGACGCGGTCGAGGCGGGCATCAACCTCTGGTCGGTGTCCGACACGCTCTGACTCTGCTGACGCGCGCGCGGGCGTCTGCTGGCACCGCAGGTCCACGGCGCTCTGGGTCCGGTGGAAAACGGTGCGCGGCTGGCCAGAGTCATCTAGCCAGCCGCGCACCGTTAATCCGTAAATTATTTCTCGGGGTCGATGCCGTGCCAGGCCGGCACGCTGACGTGCCGGTGCCCGGCCGGGCCGCTGATGATGACCTTGCGCAGCGAGACGTCGTTGGCCTGAGTCACCTCGTGCAGGCGGTGCTCGGGGTTGGCGATGATCTCGATGTAGTAGGTGCCGTCGGGCAGGTGGGTGATGTTGAAGGCCTGCCCGGCCTTGAACTGGTCGTAGGTGTCGCCCCAGCCCATGGGCATGTACTCCTGCACCCACATGGCCGTCGGGAGGCCGCACTGGCCGCCCAGCCCGATCGAGCTCGGCTGCCAGGTGGCGCCCGGCATGGTCATGTTGACCGGGTCGGTCGGGGCGATGCAGAAGCCGACCTTCTCACTGCGGACGGCGACCGTCTTGTTCGCGTTGAGCAGCACGTACTTGGCGAACTGCTCGAAGTGCCAGTGGTTGTGGCCCTTCTTGTTGTCGAAGCCCATGGTGCCGGCCGGCGTGCGGCCGACGATGCGCCCGCCTCGCCAGTAGTACTGGTAGGCCTTCATGGTCGGGGAGCCGGGCTGGCGGAAGCCCTCGACGTCCAGCGGCGAGTTGCCGCCGACCCAGACGGTGGCGCCGAAGTTGAGGAAGTCCTGCTTGGACTTGCGCACGTGGGAGGTACTGATGCCCCACGACGGCAGCGGCGTCAACTCGGGCAGCGCGTTGGCCGGGACGTGCGAGAGGGTCGGCACGTTCTTCGGCAGCGAGGGCAGCGGCCTGTCGACCGGCCCGCGGTGCCGGCTGGCGCCGCCTGAGCAGCAGCCGGACGGGGAGCAGCAGCCCTGCTGCTTGACCACGTGGACGGTCACGGTGGCGCTGCGCCCGCTGGCCGGGATCCCGAACAGCCGGATGTAGCCGGGGGTGATCGTCTCGGTCACGCGGTACTTGCCCAGCCCGAGCTTGAAGCCGCCCGAGCCGCCGCCAGGGAACCCGTAGAACTGGTCGGTCGGGTTCGTCGCCCAGCCCCTGGCCAGACCCCAGACCTCGCTGATCGGGAACGGATCGCCGGGGCCGCAGCCCTGCGGGAAGGGGTCGGTGGTGGCGCTGCTGGGGGTGGTGCGCGCCGCGTCATAGGAGCCGGGGCAGAAGGTCATGAACTTCGATGCCACCACCTTCCCGTGGACGTTGCGCACCGTCATCCGGATGAAGTCACGCAGGCCGTTCCAGCCGTCCCGGACCCAGGACGGCAGCGGCCGCTCGATCGTCACGTGGCCTTCCTTGATGACCTGGACGGCTCGCACCGGGCTGGTGTAGCTGGTCCGGGCCACGTCGATCTGCAGCGGTGCCTTGTCCGCCGCCACCCAGATGCCCGGATCCAGGAAGACCTGGTGCCCGAAGCGCGGAACCGTGACGCTCTTCTGGGTCGCGATCAGGCTGATCTTGGGGCCAGGGGTCGAGGACGCGGCCGCCCCGCTCGCGGTCGCGGCCCCGAGCCCGGCGGCGGCCATGGCCGTCGATACCAGGCCAGCCGCCACGGGCGTCACCAGGCGCCGTCGCGTTTGTCTCATCAGAGCCTTCCCTCTCGGACTCTCCGCCCGTTGGTGGACTTATGGGTGGACTTATCGGTGGACTTATGGGTGGACTTATGGGTGGACGCTTCTTTAGACGCCGAAAGCCAGGGGGATGTTGCTGGACGGAATGTGTCAACTCGGCAAAGCCCGTCCGTAACTCGCGAGCCGGGCGGGATGTGATCTATCAGACAGGCCGGCCGGGCATGCGCGGCGCCCGGCCCGGGTTGGCGCGAATGGCTTTGAGAAACCCCAGTCTGGGGAGCCCGACGAGCCGGTCCGAGCGCGCGAGGAACGCCCGAATCGACCCGCCGTCGGATCTGCGGGCGCCCTGTTGTGGCGCCTAGGAGGTGCTCAGAATGAACCTCAGCCCCCGCTTCGCCATCGACCAGCTGGTCATTATCGGCGGAGCGTTCCTGGCCGTTTCGGCCATGGCATTCAGCTCGTCCGTGGCGGGCTGGACCGGCTTCGGCGTGTTCACCGCGCTGACCGTGATCGCGGCGGCCAGCGCGCTGTTCGGCCGGGGCCTGGCCCGCCGGGCCAGCCACAGCCTGCTCGGCCTGGTCGCGCTGTGGTCGCTAATCGCGGCGCTGCTGTTCAGCGGGACCGCGCTGACCTGGCTGGTGTTCGCCGGCGCGGTGGCGCTGGGTGTCATCGCCCTGGGCGACCTGACCGCGCATGAGGTCACGACCGAGAACGTGGTCCACCAGCTGGTGGTCACCGACGCGGCCGCGGCGCACGCCCCGGCGGCTCGGAACGCGGCCTGACGCCTTCGCTGGAGAGGGGACGGCCCGACGGGTCGTCCCCTTCCTGGTGTTTCCGGCCTTCGTGCCGGTCTGGCATGGTAGATGCTCGTGACCGCGAACGGGCGCGATGTGCGCGTGGTGTACACCAAATACGACGGCAGCCTGCACTGGAACTTCACGATGCGGTACCTGGGGGAGGACGAGCACGGGATCTGGCTTGGCGCCGGGCCGGGCCTGGTGGGCCGGCGTGGCCACGATCACGAGGTGGTGTTCAAGGAGGCGCAGGTGCTGCTGTTCCCGCGGCCTGACGGGGGAGCGCGGGACGCCTGGTGGACCGCGGCCTTTAACGCCGCGCCGGCCCGCACCGAGATCTACTGCGACATCGCCACCCCGGCCCGGTGGCCGGACCCGGGCCAGGTCACGATGGTGGACCTGGACCTGGACGTGGTCCGGCGGCGGGCCGATCAGCGGGTCGAGATCGTTGACGGTGACGAGTTCGACGAGCACCAGCGGCGGTACGGGTACCCGGCCCAGGTCACCCGGGAAGCGGAGCAGGCGGCCGCGTGGTTGCGGCACGCGCTCAGCGCTGGGGCCGAGCCGTTCGCGGGTGACTACCGGGGCTGGCTGGCTCAGGTCTCCTGAGCTTCAGTGGGGCTGGTGGCTGTGGGGCTGGCGGCTGGTGCGGTCGGCGCGCCAGCACTCGGAGCGGATCGGCACCCCGATCTCGGTCGCGCCAGGGAATCGCTCCTCCAGGGCCGCCCTGGCCCGGCTCAGCTCGGCCGCCCGGTCCGCCGCGCTGGCGGTGATCACCCCGCTGTAGGTCCCCTGCAGCTCGACGAAGTCGGCCGCGCTCATCGTCCGGGTGTAGGCGAACGACGTGCGCTCGCCGCGGCCTAGTTGCACGCCCGCCGGCAGGTCGACCTGGCGCGGCCGCCGGCCCGGTGACCCGTTGGCCTGCTCATCGGGCGGGGCCGCGCTGGGGCTGCGCCGGTGGCCGAGGTCGCGCAGCCAGGCGACCTGGCGGTCCCGGCTGGTCCAGATCAGCCCGAAGCGGCCGCCGTCGCGCAGCACCCGGGTGATCTCGGCCAGGGCCAGTTCCGGGTCCATCCAGTGCCAGGCCGACGAGATGAACACCGCGTCGGCGCTGGCGTCGGGCAGCGGGATGGCCTCGCCCCGGCCCGCCCGCACCTCGACTCCCGGCGAGCGGGCCGCCAGCACGGCCCGCATCCGTTCGTCCGGCTCGACCGCGATCACGCGCGGCACGCGCCGGGCCAGTGCCCTGGTCAGCAGCCCGGTGCCCGCGCCCAGGTCGACCGCGACCTGGCAGCCGTCCGGTACCAGCCAGTCCACCGCCGCCTCGGCGGGCGGCGGGCGCAGCCGGTCGTAGTCGTCGGCGATGGCCCCGAACGACCGGGATCGCTCCGCCCGGCTGGCCATGCCCGGCCCGCCGCGGCTGCCGTTGCGGGGGTTGCTGCCGGGGATGCCGCTGCCGTCGCCGCTCAGTCGCGGCCGCCGGAGAAGATGCGCAGGAAGAACAGGAACACGTTGAGAGCGTCCAGGAAGATCGACGCCGCGATGAGCGGGGCCGAGTCCATGTTCTTGGACTGCCGCAGCCGCTGGAAGTCGAACATGGTCAGCCCGGCGAACACGACCAGACCCAGAATCGAGTAGATGAGCTGGCCGCCCGGTATGTTCACGAAGATCAGCACGATGCCGAAGACAATCAGGGCAATCAGCGCGAAGAAGCACACCCGGCCCAGCACGGCCAGGTCCCGCCTGGTCGCGTAGCCCGCCGCGCCGAACCCCGCGATGAACAGCGCGGTCGCGCCGCCCGACTGCCACAGCACCTGCGGGTTGGTGGCGGCGTAATAGGTCAGGACCGGGGCCAGGGCCAGCCCGAGCAGGAAGCCCACCCCGAACAGCAGGGCGGTGCTCAGGCCGGACGAGCGGCCGGCGGCGAAGCGGATGGCGATCAGGCAGGCGAAGGCGGCGATGATGAAGACGAAGGCCCAGCCCTGGCTGAGGTTGCGGCCGGCGTACCCGCCGAGCGCGAAGAACCCGGCGGTCGCGGCGACCAGCCACATGACCTGGCCGAACAGGGTGCGCGTGCGGTCCGCCGATGCGGTGTACCCGCCGCCGTAGCTGTACGAGGGATTCATGCCCTCATTGTCCCTGGGGTTGCTCGTGATCGGTACCGAGGGATGCTCGGGATGCTGTGGATAAGTTAAATGCGCTCGGGCGCCTGGCCGGTGACCGAGGCAGGCGGGAAGCGCGCCTCGGCGTCGGCGAGCTTGCGCCGGGCCGCGTCGGCCAGGTCGATGTCCAGCACATCGGCCAGCAGCACCAGGTACAGCAGGACGTCGGCCATCTCCTCGCCGGCCCTGGTCCGCAGCGGGTCAGACCCGGCCAGCCGCCTGGCGTCGTCGGCGGGCAGCCACTGGAAGAGCTCGGCCAGCTCGCCGACTTCGCCGACCAGGGCCATGATCACGGACTTGGGATCGTGAAACTGCCCCCAGTCCCGTTCGTCGCTGAACCGCCGCATCAGCCCGCACAGCTCACTCAGATCCGCCACCCCAGCAGCATTCCATGCCGCCCGGTGCCCTCCAGCCCTGCCCTGGCTGGCGCCTCCCGGCCGGGCCGGCCTTGGCTGGTGCCTCCTGGCCGGGCCGGCCTTGGCTGGCGCCTCCTGGCGCGGTGACCCGGTCCTGCCTGGCGCGGCGGTCCGTTCCTGCCTGACCGCAAGCCCGCTCGCCCCTGCAACCCCATTGATCACACCAGCCCCGTCGGCGCGGTGCTCCGCCGGGGTCGAACGACGTGGTTGTTACAGCGACGTCGTAAGAGCGACGTGAGAGCAACAACCACGTCGTTGGCCAGGCCGCCGCGCGGCCTGGCCAGGCCAGCAGCGCGGTCGCTGGCCAGTCCGAGCCAGGTCAACGGCGAATCCCGGCCAGGCCAACGGTGGACCTTGGCGAGGCCAACGGTGGACCTTGGCGAGGCCAACGGTGGACCTTGGCGAGGCCAACGGTGGACCTCGGCGAGGCCAACGGTGAACCCATCCGCCCCATCAGCCATATCGGCCCGGTCAGCCTCGCCC
>Ga0134126_10003994_pt1 | contig 18454 bp, 15 predicted proteins | sample KB31752_FD_96881 | JGI IMG/M metagenome (GOLD analysis project Ga0134126, IMG submission 96881) | Terrestrial soil microbial communities with excess Nitrogen fertilizer from Kellogg Biological Station, Michigan, USA - KB3-175-2 | ecosystem: Environmental > Terrestrial > Soil > Unclassified ...
GCCTCCTGGATCTCGGCCGCCTGCTCCCATATGTCGCCGGGCATGTCGACCGGATCCAGTGACGCCTCGAGCTGCTCCTTCATCCGGGCCCGCTCCTGGATGTTCCTGGCGGAGTACAGCATCTCCAATTCGGTGACACTGCAGATCCCGACCAGAGCCCGCAACATGAGAGGTTCCAGTTCTTCGCGAACCACAGGCAGGTGGAGCCGAGCAAGCGCGCTCTTATCGGCGAGGTAGCGGGTCATCCCCACATGCGCTCCTCGGCGCCCGGCTCAAGCAGGAAGTCGAACGCTCCCGATTCGCCCAGAGCTATCAAGTTGTTGACGGCCGCGGCCCGGATCACTTCGCGGAACGCAGCGCTGATCGTCTCCCGGATGGACTCGGTACCGAGGATCCCTCGAACCTTGTCGAGCTTTTCCATATCGATATCGACGCTGGTCTTGGCCATCTCCTCGCCTCTATCTCGGATATCTGATCTACTCGCTATGATACATCCATATAGTGTCGACTTGGATATATCAGTCGCCGCGACCACGCGAAGGACCGGCTGGCTCATCCGTTGTCCGCAGGAACGTGCGGACGGCAGTGTCGAACTCATCTGGCGCCTCGAGCTGCCCCGGCGGCCACGTGACAAGCTGCTGCTGAAACATGAAGAAGGCCGGGCTTCGTGTTCGAAGACCGGCCTTGAGGTGGGACTTTGCGTGGGCGGTACTGGGATTGAACCAGTGACCTCTTCCGTGTCAGGGAAGCGCTCTCCCGCTGAGCTAACCGCCCGCAGAGGCGGAAGCGGGAATCGAACCCGCGTACAGGGCTTTGCAGGCCCTTGCCTAAGCCACTCGGCCATTCCGCCACAAGTCCGTCCCCGGAGGGATGGGCTCGAGTATCGCTGAGCCGTGCTGGCCGTCGGCGCGCGAGACGGCTTCCGGCACTTCCGAGCGGACGACGGGATTCGAACCCGCGACCCTCACCTTGGCAAGGTGATGCTCTACCAACTGAGCCACGTCCGCGTGCCGCCGAGCGGGCCTGGGGGGTGATCCCGGCCGCCTAGAGCGTGCGTGAAGAACTGTAGCCGATCCTGCCCGGCCCGCAAACTCGACTTTCGCCTATGGGGCGTGACCAGGCAGGCCTCCGCGGGCTGGCCAACGGGTGGTGCGCCTGAGGCGACCGGGCCCGTCATCATCCGATCCCCGTCCTGCGCTCGGACCGGGTCAGACCCGGGCGCGGCCCTGGCGGGCTCGGCCGAGTCCGTCCCGAGCATCCCTGGGCCAAAGGCAAATGCCCAGAATGGGGAGTGCGGGCCGTATCGGCTTGTTATCGTCCGTGACGTCATCGGGGAACTGTCCGGAAAAAGCCCGGTGGCATTGCCGGGCGGGCCGGATAACTCGGTCGATCGGCGTTAGGCGGAATTAAGCCCTCCGTGCGCGGATAATGCCCGGTACCACGGCCTAGGCGCGCCAGAGGAGATCGTCGAGCTCGTCGTCGACGTCGAGGAACTCGCTCTCGCTGCCTTCGGCGATCATCTCGAAGGTGCGGGCGAGGAACGCGGCCGTCGCGACGCGCGGCGCCTCGAAATGCGCCTCGCCGAACGGGGAGGAAAGCGCCAGGTTCAGCAGTTCGCGGCCGTGGTCGTCGGACGGCCAGACCTGGACATCACCTTCGCCCGCGTGGCCCTCAAGCCCGGTGGTCAGCAGCTCCCTGGCAAAGATCCACTCGACGGGCTCGTCGGCGCCCACGTGAAAGGCCATGCGGATGGCGTACGGGTCGTCGGCGCTGTAGTACAGGCTGGCCACGAGGGGAACGACCCCGTGCTCGGGAACCACGAGACTGAGTCCAAGCTCGGCGGACACGGTCGCACTGCTGTTCATCATCGGGGTCAGACCTTTGCCTTGTCGTGTCCCGGATTGCCGGGCTTCTTTATTGGTATGCGTTTGGCATGCCTTATGGCGTATAACGTGCCGCGGGAATGTCATCGCGGGAGGTTGATTCCGCGAAACGAAGCGTTCGTAACCTCGGTCACTGATCAACAAAACCAGCCCGACTGGGCCCGACCCGGTCAAACGCTTCGGAGATAAAACACGGTTTCTGGCGCGTCCTGTTCCATGCCGCCCCAGGACGCGATGTGACCTTCGTCTCACTGAACAACCTGGCGATGACCTGCCGCGTCGGCATGCGCCCCGACGATACGTGAGAGTCGGTATTTCCCCGGCTTTCGCTTGATTCGGCGACTGATCCGCACGCGAATCCGGATTCACAAATCAGGACATAAAGCAATTCATTCGGCGTGGTCAGCGGCCTGCGTCGGCCAAGGGCGGCTCGCCTCACGACGTGGTTGCAACAGCCACGCTGTTGTAGCGACATGAGAGCAACAACCACGCTGTTGGAGACGCGGGCGGGGCGGGACGGACGCTGCTGGAGATGCGGGTGGGGTAGGAGGGACGCCGCGACGCCCCGGCGTTGGCGGCGGCCGGCATCGCGAGGGCCCGCCGCGACGGCCGCGTCGGTGCAGGCGCAGATAGGCATGGACCGGGAGCTCGTGATCGGTGCGTGGCCGTCGGGGCGCCCGAATGCGCTACGCTGAGACAGCCGTTGCGGTGCCTAACAGGCCCGCAGGCGCGGGCGATTGGCTCAGCGGGAGAGCGCCTCGTTCACACCGAGGAGGTCACTGGTTCGATCCCAGTATCGCCCACCAGCGTTAACCCAGCTCGGCGGTTCCTGACAGGTCTCATCCGGCATTACGGATGGGGCCTGTTCCCGTTTGAGGCTGATTCCGGGCTGGCCCGGTCGTTCTGACCCTGGATGCGTAAACCACGGTTGCCTGGGTGGCGTCGTAGCGGTAAGCCCGCGGAGGGAGATCCCGATGCCAATCATCACTATCGCGTCTGCGTCTCAGGGACGCAGATTCGGCTTGCTGGCCACCTGCCTACTGACCGCGACGGCCGCCATGGCCGCCGCCGCGACGGCCGCGGGCAGTCCCGCCGAGGCAGCCGCCCTCACCCGGGCGGCCGCTCCGCAGGGACGGACCTGGACGTCGTTCGCCTATGACCCGCCGCGGCACGAAGCGGTGCTGTTCGGCGGCGACACGGGCTACGAGAGCGGGCCGGACAAGGCGCTGGGGGACACCTGGACCTGGACCAGCACCGGCGGGTGGGTCCAGCAGCACCCGGGCGCCGCGCCGTCGGCGCGGACCGGGGCGGCGATGGCCTACGACGGCGCGGCGCGGCAGCTGCTGCTGTTCGGCGGGAGCTCCAAGCCGCTCGCCGGGGGCGGGTTCCGGGGCGACACGTGGGTCTGGACGGGCACGACGTGGACCCGGCTGCACCCGGCGGCCTCGCCGCCGGCGCGGCACAACGCGGGGCTGGTGTTCGACCGGGCCAGCGGCGAGCTGATCCTGTTCGGCGGCTACGACGGGAAGTACCTGAACGACACGTGGAGCTGGACGGGGACGACCTGGACGCGGCTGCACCCGGCCGACTCACCGTCGCCGCGGGACACGCAGGCACTGGTCTATGACCCGGCGACGAAGAGCGCGATCCTGTTCGGCGGCTTCAGCTTCACCGGGCTGCGGCTGGGCGACACCTGGCAGTGGAAGAACGGCAACTGGACGCAGCTGCACCCGGCGGCCCGGCCGGGCGTGGTCAGCCCGGCCTGGCAGGCGGCGTTCGACGGCGCGAGCCAGCAGCTGGTGGTCTACGGCGGCGAGACGCAAGAGGGCTTCAGCGGCGACACCTGGGCCTGGACGGGGTCGACCTGGGCGCAGCTGCACCCGGCGGCCTCGCCGGGGCTGCGGTCCTACGGGTCGATGCTGTACGACCGGGACCTGCACAAGCTGGTGCTGTTCGGGGGCAGCACCCAGGACTCCGACCCGAGTGCCACCTGGACCTGGAACGGGACGGGCTGGCGGCGGGTCGGCTGACACTTCCGATCGTCGCCTGGCCCCGACAGCGCCCTCTGCCCGGCCTCGCGACCGGAAAGCGAGGCCGCCGTTCCGCACCCTGGCCGTGACTTGATCATCAATGGTTGTGCGGCCTGGATGCCCTGGCCTGGGCCATGCATACGCGGTGGCCCGGATCAAGCACTAATGGCCGGCTACGCCATTCTCTGAGCCGATCCTTACCGAGCATTTACGCCAGCAATAGGTTCTCCGCCGGTCGAGTCGGGTACCTCACGTGACGCTAAGTAACTATGATGGCGCAGGCAGTTACGCATGGTGATCGCGCGGACTGAGGCGGCGCGGACGGGGATATGGGTGATCGGCGTGTTCGGTGTTCGGGGGGTCGGCAAGCAGAGGGCCGGCAAGCAGGCAGCCACCCAGCAGGCGGCCGGTCAGCAGGCGGCTGGCCAGCAGACTGCGGGCCAGCAGACGGCGGGCCAGCAGGCGGCCGGTCAGCAGGCGGCCGGTCAGCAGGCGGCTGGCCAGCAGACTGCGGGCCAGGGGACCAAGCAGCTAGAGCCGGGCGGGCCGTCGGGCCCCTCGGGCTCCGGGCCGCAGGAGCCGCGCGCAGGCGCCCACCGGCGCCGGACGAAGATCATTATTCTGTCGGCGGCCGCGGCCGCCGTGCTGGCGGCGGGCGTGGCCTACGTGGTGGTCCACGTGGGCAGCACGCGGGCCGGGGCGAGCACCCACAAGACGAGCCACGGCACCGGGACGGTGGCGGCGCTGCGGGTGCTGTCGGTGCTTCCGACGTCGGGCACCAAGCGCGTGGACGGCGGCTCGCCGGTGATGGTCCAGTTCTCGGCGCCGCTGGCGCCGGGCTCGCCGGACCCGGTGATCCGCCCGGCGGTGGCGGGCACCTGGCAGGACGTGGGCAACGACGCGACGTTCACGCCGACGCACCCGTTCCGGCCGGGGAGCCGGTTCACGGTTGAGGTGCCCGCCGGGCCGGGCGGGGTCCGGACGGTCGGCGGCGGGGCGCTGACCACGTCGGTCACGGCGCACTTCACCACGGGCGGCTACACCCAGCTCCGGCTGGCCCAGTTGCTCGGCCAGCTCGGCTACCTGCCAGTGACCTGGTCGCCGGTGCAGTCCCCGGCGCTGCGCTCGGAGCAGCAGGACGGCAGCATGGCGACCAGCCAGGCGGCGATGGCCTACAACCCGCCGGCGGGCCGGTTCACCTGGAAGCGGGGCTACCCGGCCACGCTGGCCAGCATGTGGTCGCCGAGCCACGCCAACCTGATCCTGCGCGGCGCGGTGATGGCCTTCGAGTCCCAGCACCACATGACGCTCAACGCCGACCTGAACACGAAGTTCTGGAACGCCCTGTTCCATGCGGCGGCCACGGGGCAGCGGAACGCGGCCGGATATACCTACGCCATCGCCAGCAAGTCGCTGCCGGAGTCGCTGACGATCTGGCACGACGGGCGGCAGGTGTTCCGCAGTCTGGCTAACACGGGAATTCCGGTCTCGCCGACCGTCGACGGTACATTCCCCGTTTACCTCAGGTTCAGGTTCCAGATCATGCGGGGCGTGAACCCGGACGGGAGTTCCTACGCCGACCCCGTCTCGTTCGTCTCGTACTTCAACGGCGGCGACGCGGTGCACTACTTCCCGCGCGGGTCCTACGGCTCCCAGCAGAGCCTGGGCTGCGTGGAGCTGCCGTACAGCGCCGCCGAGCAGGCCTACCCGTACCTGACCTACGGCAGCCTGGTGACGGTCGCCGGCTAGCCGCGGCGAGCCACGGCTACCCACGACGGCCCGCGGGTCGCCCGGGCCGAAACTGACCTAAAAGCCGGCCGCATCTCCGCCGCCCGCCCGGTTCCCTGACGTAACAGGGGGCCGGGCGGGTTGCCATGTCCTGGTCACATTTAGGCGTCCGTTTCTTAACAAGATCCCAAAGTGCTCCAGACCCGGCCCATCTGGCTCCAATTGAGAGAATCTCCTGGTATACATCAGGGCATCTGACACATCGCCGGCCCTGAGCGGGGCTGGGCGCGTATGGCGAGGGAGCGCGCCTTTGTCTGGATTGGGTAGTATCCGCGTCCGGATCGTTGCACTGGCCGGGGTGATCGTTGTCCTCCTGGCCGCCGGGCTGTGGATCGCCATGTCACACGCCAAAGCCCAGTCAACCGCGGGCGGCTCGGCCCGCCACTCGGGGAGCTCGGCCAAGGACGCGGACAAGGCCAAGGTGCCTCTGAAGGTCGTCTCGGTCACCCCGGCCACGGGAACCCGCGGGGTCAACGGCGGGGCTCCGATCAAGATCACATTCTCGACCGCGGTGGCCACCGACTCGGCGATGCCGACCGTCCGGCCCAAGATCGCCGGCAGCTGGCGCCCGGCCGGGAAGGACGCCGTCGAGTTCGTCCCGGCGCGCGGGTTCGTCCAGCACGCCAGGGTCCGGGTGTCCATCCCGGCCACCATGACGTCGGCCAGCGGCGGCCAGCTCGGCACGGCCAGCATGGTCCGGTTCCGGGTCGGCGCCTACTCCAGGGCCCGCGTGGCCCAGTTGCTGGCCCAGCTCGGCTACCTGCCGCTGACCTGGACCGCCTCGGGCCAGAGCGCGCCGGCCGTGGGCAGCGGCTACTCGGCTCAGCTGAGTGCGGCCTTCGCGCCGCCGTCCGGCTCGTTCACCTGGAAGCCGGGCTACCCGCAGCGGCTGCACCAGTTCTGGAACAACGGGGCCGACGCTGGCCTGATCATCCACGGCGCGGTGATGGCCTTCGAGTCCGACCACGGCATGACCATGGACGGCGTGGTCGGCCCGGAGGTGTGGAAGACGCTGCTGCGCGCGGCGGCCAGGGACACCACTAACCACCACGGCTACACCTACGCGGTGGCCAGCCAGCACGCGCCGGAGTACCTGAGCGTGTGGCACAACGGCCACCGGATCCTGCACACGCTGGCCAACACCGGCATCCCGGCCGCGCCGACCGCGGTGGGCACGGCGGCGGTCTACCTCAGGTACACCTTCCAGATCATGAAGGGCACCAACCCGGACGGCTCGAAGTACGCCGACCCGGTGTCCTGGGTCTCGTACTTCCGGGCCGGCGAGGCGGTGCACTACTTCCCGCGCGGTGGCTACGGGTACCAGCAGAGCCTGGGCTGCGTCGAGCTGCCCATGGCCCAGGCCAAGTACGTCTGGCCGTACATGACCTACGGCACGCTGGTCACGGTCACCCCGGCCTAGGCTCCCGGCCGGCCGCCGGGCGGGGAGCCCCAGCCACCGAGGCCAGGTACTGGCGCGCAGCCGGTGCCTGGCCTCGATAGCATCGGGACCGGGGACAGCCGCGGGCACCGGCCCGCGGCGCCATCACACGTCAAGGAGCCAGCCGTGCCTGCCGACAAGCTGCACATCACCCTCGCCGGACGCGAGCACGTGGTGGAAGCGGGCACGACGGCGGCCACGGTCCTGGAGGCCGAGCCGGCCATCGCGGCCCGGATCAACGGCATGCTAAGTGACCTGGCCACGCCGCTGGCCGACGGCGACCTGGTCGAGCCGGTGGTGGCCGACAGCCCCGACGGGCTGTCGATAGTCCGCCACTCGACCGCGCACGTGCTGGCCCAGGCCGTGCAGGAGCTGTTCCCGGCGGCCCGGCTGGGCATCGGCCCGCCGGTCGAGAACGGCTTCTACTACGACTTCGACGTGCCCGCCGCGTTCGCCCCCGATGACCTCAAGGCCATCGAGCAGCGCATGCGCCAGATCGTCAAGCAGGGCCAGCGCTTCCAGCGCCGCCCGGTCACCGACGACGAGGCCCGCGCCGAACTGGCCGCCGAGCCCTACAAGCTGGAGCTGATCGAGCTCAAGGGGACCGGCCCCGGCGTGGCCCGCGAGATGGCCGACGCCGACATCTCGGCCGCGGAGACCCCCAGCGGCATCGCGGTCAGCGACGAGGAAGCGGTGGAGGTCGGCGGCGGCGAGCTGACCATCTACGACAACCTTGACGCGAAGACCGGCGAGCCGCGCTGGAAGGACCTGTGCCGCGGGCCGCACGTGCCCACCACCCGGCACATCCCGGCGTTCAAGCTGATGCGCAGCGGCGGCGCCTACTGGCGCGGCAGCGAGAAGAACCCGCAGCTCCAGCGGATCTACGGCACCGCGTGGGCATCCCGCGAGGCGCAGGACGACTACCTGCACCTGCTGGCGGAGGCCGAGAAGCGCGACCACCGCAAGCTGGGAGCCGAGCTGGACCTGTACTCGTTCCCGACCGAGATCGGCAGCGGACTGGCCGTCTTCCACCCCAAGGGCGGGATGATCCGCAAGCTGATGGAGGACTACTCGCGGCGCCGCCACGAGGAGGCGGGCTACGAGTTCGTCAACACCCCGCACATCACCAAGTCGGAGCTGTTCGAGATCTCCGGTCACCTGGACTGGTTCGGGGAGAACATCTACCCGCCCATGGAGCTTGAGGGCGCCAGATACTACCTCAAGCCGATGAACTGCCCCATGCACATCCTGATCTACCGGTCCAGCGGGCGGTCTTACCGCGAGCTGCCGCTGCCGCTGTTCGAGTTCGGCACGGTCTACCGGTACGAGAAGTCCGGCGTGGTCCACGGCCTGACCCGGGTGCGCGGGCTGACCATGGACGACGCCCACATCTTCTGCACCCGCGAGCAGGCCGGGGAGCAGCTGCGCAAGCTGCTGACCTTCGTGCTCGACCTGCTGCGCGACTACGGCCTGAACGACTTCTACCTCGAGCTGTCCACCCGCGACGACGTCAAGGACAAGTGGGTCGGCAGCCTCGAGGACTGGGAGAAGGCCACCGAGGAGCTGCGCCAGGCGGCGCTGGCCTCCGGCCTGGAGCTGGTGGCCGACCCCGGCGGCGCCGCGTTCTACGGGCCCAAGATCTCCGTCCAGGCCAGGGACGCGATCGGCCGGACGTGGCAGCTGTCGACCATCCAGGTCGACTACAACCTGCCCAAGCGCTTCGGCCTGGAGTACCAGGCCGCGGACGGCAGTCGGCAGCAGCCGATCATGATCCACCGGGCCCTGTTCGGGTCCATCGAGCGGTTCCTGGGCATCCTGGTCGAGCACTATGCGGGCGCGTTCCCGCCGTGGCTGGCGCCGGTCCAGGTGACCGGCATCCCGATCGCCGACGCCCACGTGCCCTACCTGGAGGGCGTCGCCGCCCAGCTGCGCGAGCGCGGCATCCGGGTCGAGGTGGATACTGCCGACGATCGCATGCAGAAGAAGATCAGGACCGCGCAGAAGCAGAAGGTCCCGTTCATGCTGCTGGCCGGCGACGACGACGTGTCCAAGGGAGCGGTCTCGTTCCGGTACCGCAACGGCGAGCAACGCAACGGCGTGCCGGTGGCCGAGGCGATCGCCGAGATCGTGTCGGCGGTGGACCGCCGGATACAGGTCTGACGGCGGTGCCGGACGAGGTCGAGCACCAGGACGGCGCGGGCGAGCCGGACGGCTTCCAGCGTCTGTGGATGCCGCACCGGATGGCCTACATCAAGGGCGAGGGCAAGCCAGGCGAGACCGACGAGTGCCCGTTCGACCGGCTGCCCCGGCTGCCCGACGCCGAGGCGCTGATTGTCGCCCGCGGCGTGCTGGTGTACGCGGTGCTCAACCTGTACCCGTACAACGGCGGTCACCTGATGGTGGTGCCGTACCGGCACGTGGCCGACTACACCGAGCTGGACGACAAGGAGACGGCCGAGGTGGCCGACTTCACCAAGCGGGCCATGACGGCGCTGCGCCAGGCGTCGGGCGCGCAGGGGTTCAACATCGGCATGAACATGGGCGGGGTGGCGGGCGCCGGCATCGCGGGGCACCTGCACCAGCACGTGGTCCCGCGCTGGGGCGGCGATGCGAACTTCATGCCGGTCATCGGGCGCACGAAGGTGCTGCCGGAGCTCCTGGCCGACACCCGCGAGCTCCTGGCCGCCGCCTGGCCCGCCTAGCAGCCTGATAACAGCAAGAAGCGGTCGCGCCGCATGCCTGCGCTCTGATAACAGCAAGAAGTGGGCGGGCTCCGGCTGGATCCGGTCGTGGATGTCCCGTTGGGTACCCCCTGGGGTACCCAACGGGACATCCACGCAGCGGCCGGGTCTGCCGGGTGGGTCAGCCGGCCGGTCAGCTGGCCTTGGATTCCTCCGCGACCTTGTCGGCCAGGTGGGACGGGAGCGGCTCGTGGCGCAGGTAGGAGCGGCTGAACGAGCCCGTGCCGTGCGACATCGACCGCAGGTCGATGGCGTACCGGGTGATCTCCAGCTCCGGGATCTCCGCCTTGACCAGCGTGCGCCCGCCCGGCACCGGCTCGGTGCCCAGCACCCGGCCGCGCCGTGACGACAGGTCGGACATGACCGCGCCCACGTAGTCGTCGGCGACCAGCACCGACACCTCGTCCACCGGCTCCAGCAGCAGCACCGGGGCCTTCTCGGCGGCGTCGCGCAGCGCGGCCCGGCCGGCCTTCTGGAAGGCCATGTCGGAGGAGTCCACGGAGTGCGCCTTGCCGTCGTACAGGGTGCACCGGATGTCCACGACTGGGTAGCCGGCCATCACGCCCTGCTCCATCTGAGAGCGCAGGCCCTTTTCGACCGAGGGGATGAACTGCCTCGGTACGACGCCGCCGACGATCTTGTCAACGAACTCGAAGCCGCTGCCGGAGCCGAGCGGCTCCACCTCGATGTGGCAGATGCCGTACTCGCCGTGGCCGCCGGACTGCTTGACGTTGCGGCCCAGCCCCTGGACCTTGCCGCCGAACGTCTCGCGGAGCTGGACCCGCAGCGGGGCGGTCTCCACGCCGACGCTGTAGCGGCTGTTGAGCCGGTCAAGGAGCAGGTCGGAGTGGGCCTCGCCCATGCACCACAGCACCAGCTGGCGGGTCTCGGCGTTGTTCTCCAGGCGCAGCGTCGGGTCCTCGGCCACGAGCCGGGCCAGGGCCTGGACCATCTTGTCCTCGTCGGCCTTGGACTTGGCCACGATCGCCACCGGCAGCAGCGGGTCCGGCATGTCCCAGGACTCCATCAGCATCGGCCGGTCCTTGTCGGACAGGGTGTCCCCGGTCTCGGCCGTGCTGAGCTTGGCCACGGCGCAGATGTCGCCGGCGATGCACTGCGAGACGGTGCGCTGCTGCTTGCCCAGCGGGGAGGTGATAGCGCCGATGCGCTCGTCGAGGTCGTGGTCGGCGTGGCCGCGCTCGGCCCGGCCGTGCCCGGAGACGTGCACCGTCGCGTCGGGCCGCAGCGTGCCGGAGAACACCCGGACCAGGCTGATCCGGCCGACGTAGGGGTCGGAGACGGTCTTGACGACCTCGGCCACCAGCGGCCCGGCCGGGTCGCAGGACAGCCCGTTGACGGGCTTGCCGTCGAGGGTGGTGACGGCGGGCAGCGGGTGCTCGGCCGGGGCGGGGAAGGCCTGGGTCATGATCTCCTGCAGTTCCTCCAGGCCGATGCCGTGCGGGGAGGCGGCCGCCAGCACCGGGTAGAAGGTGCCGCGGGCGACAGCGGTCTCCAGGTCGTCGATCAGGACCTTGGGGTCGATCTCCTCGCCGGACAGGTACCTGTCCATGAGGGACTCGTCCTCGCTCTCCTGGATGACCGACTCGATGAGCGCGGCCCGGGCTTCCTCCACCCGGTCGGCGTCCCCGGCCTCGATGTCGCGCTCGGCGCGGCTGCCGCCGGAGTAGTCGTAGAAGCGCTCGGACAGCAGGCCGATCAGGCCGCGCACGCCGCCGTCGCCGTCGCTGACCGGCAGGTAGAGCGGGGCCACCGAGTCGCCGAACGCGTCCCGGCAGGCGGCCAGCGCCTCGTCGAAGTCGCCGCGCTGGTGATCGACCTTGGTGATGACGACGGCGCGGGGGGTCCCGGCCTTGGCGCACTCCTCCCACAGCATCCGGGTCAGGCCGTCCACGCCGTCGACGGCGGAGACGGTGAACAGGGCAGCGTCGGCGGCTCGCAGCCCGGCTCGCAGGTCGCCGGTGAAGTCGGCGTAGCCGGGGGTGTCCAGGAGGTTGACCTTGACCCCCGCGTGCTCGAACGGGATCAGCGTCAGGTTGACCGACCGCTGCTGCCGGACCTCGACCTCGTCGAAGTCGCTGACCGTGGTCCCGTCCTCCACCCGGCCCTGCCGCTGGATGGTTCCCGTGGCGGCCAGCAGCGCCTCGGCCAGGGTGGTCTTTCCGGCCCCGGAGTGGCCGACCAGCACAACGTTCCGCACGCTGTCGGGCTGGTCGGCCGTAGGTGCCTTGCCGGCGGCTCCAGTGGCATGACTCTTATCCGCCATACGCGTCGCCTCCTCGCGTCGTTTGGCTGATGCACGACCAGCCTTTACCTCCTGGCCACGCCACGACAAGACCCAGTGCCTAATCGTGGGGAGAGTTGTGGTATGTCCCTGACCTTCCCTAGCCCTGGCCGAGCCCGGCCCTTAGTCCTGGCCGAGCCCGGCGATGACCTCGGGCGTTAGCCCGCGCAGGCCGGGCAGCACGATCGCGGCCAGGCTCAGGGCCTCGCTTCCTGGCGGGTAGCGGGGGTGCGGGACGGCCACCACGGCCAGGCCCGCGGCCGCGGCCGACCGCAGCCCGTTGGCCGAGTCCTCGATGGCGGCGCCGTGGCCAGGGTCGATGCCCAGCGCGCCGGAAACGGCCAGGTAGATGTCGGGGGCGGGCTTGCCCCGCGGCACCTGCTCGGTGGACATGGTGACGGCGAAGGACGCGGCCAGCCCGGCCTGGTCGAGCACGGTCTCGATGAGCACGGCGGGCGCGGAGCTGGCCAGCCCGAGCGGCCACCGGGCGGCCAGGGCGCGCACGGCCTCGACGGCGCCGGGCAGCAGCGGCAGGTGCTCGGTGTAGCGATCGGCCATCTGCCGGATCACCAGGGCGGCCACCTGATCGGGCGGCAGCTTGACGCCGAGGCCGTCGGCCAGGTAGCGGGCCCATTCCCCGGTGCTCATGCCCATCAGGCGCTGCTGGGCGTCGTCGGCCCACTGGCCGCCGTGCTCGGCCACCACCTGCCGGCGCACCTGCTCCCAGACCGGCTCGGAATCGATCAGGACACCATCTAGGTCGAAAATCACCGCCTGGATCACGTAATCACCCTCCATGGGATGGTCTCGAACGGGCAACATCGGGAGCCATGTCAGTTTGTGGCTTACCGCCAAGGGGATCACTCGAGGTGAGTGTTCAATGCCGGATGGTGCCCGGATGAGCGTGCTGGACTCGCGCGAGATGGCCGGCGTGGTCAGCGCCCCGCCGCCGCAGACGCTCACGACCACGCCGACCACGTCGGCCACGCCGGCCGGCGCCGTCCGGCGGCTCGTCTGTCCCCCAGGGACGCTGGCGGCCGTGGCACGGCCAGCCCCGGATCCGCGACATCACCTGCTGCCTGATGATCGCGGTCAGCGCGGTCTACGCCATCGCGATGATCCCGCTGACGCCCGAGTTCATCGCCAGCCGGCCGCTGCTGCTGGAACTGCTGTCGGGCAGCAACACGGCCATCGTGGCCGCGGGCTCGTTCGCGGCCGTGCACGGCCAGGCGCACCTGCTGGTGGTCGTGGGCGCCGCGCTGCCGGGCATGCTGCGCTTTGACTGGGTGATCTGGTGGGCGGGCCGGCTGTGGGGCCGGCGGGTGGTGGAGAAGCTGGGCAGCCACAGCCCGCGGACCGCGGCCGTGGTGGCCGCGGCCGAGCGCCAGGGCACCCGCTTCGCCCGCCCGGCGGTGCTGCTGTCGGCCCTCATGCCGGTGTCGGGCGCGCCGGTCTACGCGGCCGCGGGCTGGGTCGGCCTGCCGCTGGTCACGTTCGTGATCCTGGACGCCATCGGCTGCGCGGCCTGGGCCACGGTGCTGGCCATCTGCGGCTACCTGCTCGGCGCCCGCGGCGTGGCGGCGGCCGACCTGGTGTCCAGGTACGCGTTCGCCTCGATCGCGGTGCTGCTGGTGCTGGCGGTCGTCCCGCACCTGTGGCACGCGCGCCGGTCGCGGGCCGCGCAGCAGGGCCGCCGGCCGCTGACGCCCGACAGCACTCGCTAGCCGCTCGGTGGCCGCCAGTAGGATCAAGCCGCCATGCTGAACAAGCTGCGACCGGCACTGTCCCGGGTGCTGACGCCTGTCGGCCACGCGCTCGCGCGCACCCCGCTGACCCCGAACGCGATCACCGTCATCGGCACGATCGGCGTGGCGGCCGGGGCGCTCGCGCTGTTCCCCGGCGGGCACCTGTTCGCCGGCACCGTGGTGTGCACGGTGTTCGTGCTGTTCGACATGTTCGACGGCGCGCTGGCCAGGGTCAAGGGGACCAGCGGCAAGTTCGGCGCGTTCCTCGACTCGACCCTGGACCGGGTCGCCGACGCGGCCATCTTCAGCGGCCTGGCCTGGTACTACGTCCTGCAGGGGCACGGCACGAGGGACCGGGTCCTGGCCGGGGTGGCGCTGTTCTGCCTGATCGCCGGGGCGCTGGTGTCCTACGCCAAGGCCCGGGCTCAGGGGCTGGGCCTGCGCTGCGACGTGGGCATCGCCGAGCGCCCCGAGCGGATGCTGACCATCCTGGTCGCCTCGGGCCTGTACGGCCTGGGCGTGCCCTACGTCCTGCCCATCGGGCTGTGGCTGCTGGCCGCGGCGAGCGCGTTCACCTTCGGGCAGCGGGTGCTGGCCGTGTACCAGTCGGCCAAGGCCGACGCCGCCAGCCCGGCCAAGGCCGACGCCGCCAGCCCGGCAGAAGGCACGGCACAAAGCACGGCGGAAGGCGCCGCCGGAGGTGACGGATGAGCGGCCGGCTCAAGGACACGCTGGCCAGCGTCGGCTACGGGCTGGGCTGGTCGGTGATCTGCCGCCTGCCCGAGTCGCTGGCGGCTGGGTTGTTCCGGGCCTTCGCCGGCATCGCCTGGCGCCGCCAGGGGCCGAGCGTCCAGGTGCTGGAGGGCAACCTGTTCCGGGTCCTGGGCCCGGACGCCACCGGCGCCGACGTCCGCGCGGTGTCGCGGGAATCAATGCGGTCATATGCGCGCTATTGGCTAGAAGTGTTCCGGCTCCCCGTGATCCCGGTGGAGCGACTGAACGAGGGGATGCGGGATGTCGGCCATGTTGCGGCCGCGTTCGAGGCACTGGACCAGGGCCGCGGCGTCATCTTCGCCCTGCCCCACATGGGCAACTGGGACCAGGCCGGGGCATGGATCATCGGCCAGGGGGCAGGCTCTTTTACCACGGTCATGGAGCGCCTGGAGCCCGAGTCCCTGTACAAGCGGTTCGTCGCGTTCCGTGAGGGACTGGGCATGGAGGTGCTACCTGCCAGCGGGGGAGGCCGGCCATTCGCCATACTGGCCCAGAGGCTTCAGGCGGGCAAACTTGTCTGCCTGCCGTGCGACCGGGACGTGACCGGCCATGGCATCGAGGTCGATTTCTTCGGCGAGAAGGCCCGGATGGCGCCGGGGCCGGCAGCACTGGCCGCGCAGACCGGCGCGGCGCTCATGCCGGTGGTCTTGTGGTTCGAGGGCGATGGATGGGGCGTGGACGTCGGCGCGGAGATCCCGGTGCCGGACGACGACGAGGGTGACGGAAGGGAGCGCGTGGTCGCGATGACACAGCAGCTCGCGCGCTTCTTCGAGGACGGAATCCGGGCCCACCCGCAGGACTGGCACATGCTCCAGCGGGTGTTCACCGCCGACCTGGACCCCGAGCGGCTGGCCAGGGCGCAGCAGCAGGCGGCCGAGCAGGCCAGCCAGCCGGGCGACGACCCCTTCCTCCCGGCGGGCAGCGGATGAGAATCGGCCTGGTCTGCCCGTACACGTGGGACGTGCCCGGCGGCGTGCAGGAGCACGTCCGCGGGCTGGCGGACGCCCTCATCGACCTCGGGCATCACGTGTCGGTCATCGCCCCGGCCGACGTCGACGAGCACCTGGAGCCGGACTACGTCGTGCCCGCGGGGCGGGCGGTGCCGGTGCCCTACAACGGCTCGGTGGCCCGGCTCTCGTTCGGCTTCCTGTCCGCGGGCCGGGTCCGGCGCTGGCTCAAGGAGGGCGACTTCGACGTCGTCCACGTGCACGAGCCCGCCGCCCCGAGCCTGTCCCTGCTGGCCTGCTGGGTCGCCGACGGGCCGATCGTGGCCACGGTGCACACCGCCATGCCGCGCTCCCGCGCGATGCACGCCGCCCAGCCCATCCTGGCCACCGCGCTGGAGAAGATCAGCGGCCGGATCGCCGTCTCCGAGGCGGCTCGCACCACGCTGGTCGAGCACCTCGGCGGTGACGCGGTGCTGATCCCCAACGGCGTGTCGGTGCGCCGGTTCGAGAAGGCCGACCCGCTGCCCGGCTGGCCGGGCGAGGGCGGGACCCTGGGCTTCCTGGGCCGCATGGACGAGCCGCGCAAGGGCCTGCCCATCCTGCTCCAGGCCTTCCGGCAGCTAGCCCAGGAGCGGCCGGGGCTGCGGCTGCTGATCGCCGGCCGGGGCGAGGCCCAGGAACTGGACCAGCTGCCGCCGGAGGTGCGGGAGCGGGTCGTGCTGCTGGGCCAGGTCAGCGACGAGGACAAGGTGCGCGTGTACCACTCGGTGGACGTGTTCTGCGCGCCCAACACCGGCGGCGAGAGCTTCGGCATCGTGCTGGCCGAGGCCATGGCGGCCGGCTCGCCGATCGTGGCCAGCGACCTGGACGCCTTCCGCCGGGTGCTGCGCGGCGGCCGGGCCGGCGAGCTGTTCGAGAACGGCAACGCCGACGACCTGGCCGCGGCGGTGGGCCGGATGCTGGATGACCCGGCCCGCCGGGCCCGGCTGGCCACGGCGGCCTCGGCCGCGGTGCGGGAGTATGACTGGCCGGTGGTGGCCCGCGACGTGTTGCGGGTCTACGAGGCCGTGGCGCCCGCCGCCGGCCGGGTGCCCGCCGGGGCGCTATGACCGTCATTACCAGCTTCATCATCATCGCCGTCCTGGCGCTGACCGGGGTCTACGTGTCCTGGCGCGCGGGCCGCCTGGACCGGCTGCACGCCCGCCTGGAGGCGGCCCGCTTCGCCCTGGACGCCGCGCTGGTCCGGCGCAGCTCGGTGGCGCTGGAGCTGGCTTCCTCGGGGCTGCTCGACCCGGCCACCAGCCTGCTGCTGGCCGGGGCGGCGCACGACGCGCGGGCCGCGCAGCCGGCCCGCGAGCAGCCCGAGAGCGACCTGACCCGGGCCCTGCGGGCGGTGTTCAGCCAGCCCGAGTTCCGGTCCTCGCTGGCCGCGGCGGAGGATGCCCAGGAGCTGCTGGCCGAGCTGGAGGGCGCTGCCCACCAGGTTTTCCTGGCCCGCAAGTTCTACAACGACGCGGTCGCGGTGACCCAGGCCGCCCGGCGCCGCTGGCTGGCCAGGGCCCTGCGACTGGCCGGGAACGCGGCCATGCCGGAGTTCTTCGAGATCGACGACTCCCTGGTGCCCGCAGGCGGCCCGGACGCCGAGGCCGACATCCCGCACCTGACCACGTAGGGCCCCTCGGCTCAGGTCCGCGGCATAGGTCCGCGGCATAGGTCCGCGGCATAGTGGTCCACGCCGCTGGCGCTTACTGGCCCATGCGGGTGGTCCGATCATGCCCCTACCATGGATTTAGTCATAAGAAGCGATCACAGTGAGGTACCCGTGTCTGTCCCGCAGTCCACTGAAACCACGAGCGCCGCCGCGGGCGCGGGCCCGGAGCGAGGGACGCAGCGCGTCAAGCGCGGCATGGCGGACATGCTCAAGGGCGGCGTCATCATGGACGTCGTCACCGCCGAGCAGGCCAAGATCGCCGAGGACGCCGGCGCGGTCTCGGTCATGGCGCTGGAGCGCGTCCCGGCCGACATCCGCGCCCAGGGCGGCGTGGCCCGGATGAGCGACCCGGACATGATCGAGCGGATCATCGAGGCGGTCTCGATCCCGGTCATGGCCAAGTGCCGGATCGGCCACTTCGTCGAGGCCCAGGTGCTCCAGGCCATCGGCGTCGACTACATCGACGAGTCCGAGGTGCTGACCCCGGCCGACGAGGCCTACCACGTGAACAAGTGGGACTTCACGGTGCCTTTCGTCTGCGGGGCGACGAACCTGGGCGAGGCGCTGCGGCGGATCACCGAGGGCGCGGCCATGATCCGGTCCAAGGGCGAGGCGGGCACCGGCAACGTGGTCGAGGCGACCCGGCACATGCGCAACATCCGGGCCGAGATCGGCCGGCTGGCCAGCCTGCCCCCGGAGGAGCTGTACGGCGCGGCCAAGGAGCTCCAGGCCCCCCACGAGCTGGTGGCCGAGGTCGCCGCCGCGGGCAAGCTGCCGGTGGTGCTGTTCACCGCGGGTGGCATCGCCACCCCGGCCGACGCCGCGATGATGATGCAGCTCGGCGCCGACGGCGTGTTCGTGGGCTCGGGCATCTTCAAGTCCGGCGACCCGGCCGCCCGCGCCGCCGCGATCGTCAAGGCGACCACCTTCCACGACGACCCCGACGTGGTGGCCAAGGTGTCCCGCGGCCTGGGCGAGCCGATGGTGGGCATCAACGTCGACACCCTGCCGCCCGAGCAGCGCTACGCCGGCCGCGGCTGGTAGGCGGGCCGTGGCGGAAGGAGCACCGACCGGAAGCCCAGGCACCGGAAGCCC
>Ga0134126_10003996_pt1 | contig 18452 bp, 13 predicted proteins | sample KB31752_FD_96881 | JGI IMG/M metagenome (GOLD analysis project Ga0134126, IMG submission 96881) | Terrestrial soil microbial communities with excess Nitrogen fertilizer from Kellogg Biological Station, Michigan, USA - KB3-175-2 | ecosystem: Environmental > Terrestrial > Soil > Unclassified ...
AGCGGCGTCAGCTTGGAGTTGAGGAACGCGTGGGCAAGACGCCCCGCCACTCCCAGGCCGTGAGCTGCGGAGTTCTCCTTCATGGCTGGGCCTCGATGCGCTTGCCGGCGAGGTCTCGGTCGCCGGGTTGGTCCACAAGTTTCTCGCTCGCTGCGATCCCTGAGAGGACTTCGACCGCATCGCCCCGGTTCGCGCCCACCGTCACGTAACGGAGTTGCGCCACTCCGTTCGTGTCGAGCACATACGCGCAGGGCAGCGATCCGCGCTGCACGATCGCGGAGCGCGGGACCGCGATGGCTTGGCGTGTTCCGGCAGGAATATCGGCCGTCGCGTACATGCCGGCGCGCAGAGTCTTCGAGGTCGGGACGTCGATCTTGACGAGGACGCTATGGCTCGAGGGATCCGCAGTGGGTAGGATTTGCGAAACGGTGCCGGCAGGATCCTCGTCGGGCATGCTATCCAGCGCGACTTTGATTTTCATTCCCGGGCGAATCGACCTGATGGCGGACTCGGGCACCGTGGCCTGTAACTGAAGCGATCCCGCGCTGTCGATCTGGACGAGCGGAACGCCGGGAGCGGCCATGGCGCCGGGATCGATCATGCGCGCGGTAACCACACCGGCGAATGGCGCGACAATGCGTGTGTACCCGAGCATGGCGCGGGCGCCCGACTGCTGCGCCCGCATGGCGTTGGCCTGCGCGCGCAGCGCATCCACTTGCGCTGAGGCTGCTTCGGCGCGGCGGGAGACCTCATCCATTTCCTGCCGGCTGACGCTCTTCTGCGCCTGCAGTTGCTGGTAGCGCGCCAGCGTGCTTGTAGCCAGGTCGGCGTTCTTCTGCGCAGCAATCTGCTGGCTTGCCGCCGCCTGCACGGCTGCTTCGGACTGTTCCGCAGATGCCTTCAGCGTGGAGTCGTCCAGCATCACCAGCGTTTGCCCTGCGCGCACGCTGTCCCCTTCGCGCACCAGCACGCTCTGAACGCGGCCCATTACCTGCGCCGAGAGCGTGGAAGATTCGCGAGCGTGCAATGTTCCCGTTGCGCGAACGGTGGCCGCAACCTGCTCCTGGCGGCTCTCTACGACGCGAGCTTGTACGGTTTCAACGGCCGGAGAACGGGCCGGCGCGGTGGAGTTGCAGCCGGCAAGCGCCGCGGAAGCCACGGCGAGCGAAAGTATCCATCGAAACATCTTCATTGCAAACCCTCCGCCGCGTCGGGCGTTAATGTGCCGGTGGCGTAAAGCAGTTGCGCGTAAGACACCGCGTTGCCGTAGACTGCGCGCCAGTAGTTTGCCTGGCTTTGCCGCTTCGCATCGTCGGCTCGCAGCAGCTCAGTCATCGTGGTGAGTCCAGCTTCGTAGCGGTTTTTCAGGATGCGCAGGCTCTCGCCGGCCTGCTCGGTCGCGGACCGCGCCGTCTCCAGCGAAAGTTGGGCGGTCTGGCGCTCGATGTGCGCCTGGCTGACCTGCAATCGCACCTGCTGCTGGTATTCCTTGAGCTGCGCGTCGGCTCGAGCCTTGCTTGCGTGCTCGCGGCCAAGTTGTGCGCGTTTGCTGAAAGGCAACAGGTCGACGCTGACTTGCACTCCAGCCACCCAGTTATTGCCGCCGGTTCCGCCGAGGGTCTGGCGATCGTCTTCCCAGTTCCCGTAGACGTTCACCTTGGGGCCATACGCCAGCCGGGCCGCGCTCTCCGCCATGGCCTGCGCGCCCTGCGCATGAACCATAGCGGCAAGATCGTGGCGATTCTTGATCGCGGCCTGATACTCCTGCTCGAGGTCGCCGCCCGGATATTCCCGCGCTTCGATCGGCTGAAGGTGGCCTGGCTTGAGCTCGGGAGCTCCCATCGCGACACCCAGTTGCGCCCAGGCAAGTTCGAGTTCCCCTTGCGCGGAGATCAGCCCCTGTTTGCACGAGGCTACGTTCACTTCGGCGGACATGCGATCGGACTCGACGGCAAGACCCGCTTTGACGTGATCATTGGCCGAGGTCAGCAGGGCCTGGGCCGTTTCCAATTCGTGCTGCGCGATGTCGGCCTGGCGCTCGGCATAGAGCACCCCCTGGTAAGCCTGAACCACGCCAAGAATGATCTTCTGGTCGGCAGCCTCTGCCGAGGCCTCGGCGCTCGCTTTCATCAGGTCCGCGCCGCGGATGGTGCGCTGGGTCTTGAACGAGTCGAATGCCTGCCAGCCGCCGGAGATTCGCGAGGAGAAGTTACCAATCGCGTCCGGGCGGTTGAGCGCCGCAAGATCGAAGTCGGCCTGTGTGAACCGCTGCTGGCGCAGGCGAGTCCCGAACACGTACACCGGATCGTTGCCCCGCGACATGTCTTCAGTGAAGGCGACCTGCGGCAGCAGCGCGGTTCGCGCCATCGCGGCTCCCGCTTTTGCCTCGTCCGTCGTCGCGCGGGCCACGTCGGCATCGGGGCTTTGCTTCAGGGCCTGCTGAATGGCCTGGCGAAGCGTCAGAGTCTCCTGCGCGGTCGCCGCCGGCAGCAATCCAAATAAGAACAGGATGAGCAAACCGCAGCCATAAACCTTGGATTTCATTAGCCTGGTGTTCCTCTTGTGTGGCATCCACTAGAGGAAAGTCACGCCATCGCGAAAACGTTACATGGCCGGTCCCAAATTGTTTGTGACTCACCCGGGCAGGCGACATCGGCGGATGCTCGCTGCCAACTCGCGAACGGCCTCCGGTTGCAACCAGATTTGGCGCGCCCTTCTGCCCCGCAATGTGTTAGCTTGGCAGCGGCCACCGTTGCCGGAATCATGAGCAGCGGAAATTGGCGGCACGCCTCCGGGGAATGTCAGGGTGTGCGCGCCCAGCTTTGAGGAACCGCACAATGCAATGGACCCGAATTGCCACGGCGCACGTGGCGAGTTTCACAATCTCTTTGTCTATGCTGGGCGCCCCATCGCGGGCGGCGGCACAGGACTCCACCCACAATCAGGCCGTGGAGCAAACTGCGCAGACGCAGCCTGTCCACGGCGACCCGTGGTGGCGGCACGCCGTCATCTATGAGATCTACCCGCAGAGCTTTCAGGACTCGGACGGCGACGGTGTAGGCGACCTGAAAGGAGTCACCTCCCGGCTCGACTATCTGAAGGACCTGGGAATCGATGCCATCTGGCTGACGCCCATCTACCCCTCACCCGGCGTGGACAACGGCTACGACATTGCGGACTATACCGCCATCGATCCACGGTACGGGACCATGCAGGACTTTGACACGCTGGTGGCCGAGGCGAACAAGCGCGGCATTCGCATCCTCATGGACTACGTGATCAACCACACGTCTGATCAGCATCTCTGGTTCAAGGAGTCGCGGTCGTCGCGGGATAATCCCAAGCGCGATTGGTACGTATGGCGCGATGGTAAGCGTGAAACTGCCACCGATAAAGGACAGCCGCCGAACAACTGGCAGTCCTGGTTCGGCCATTCGGCGTGGCAGTGGGACGAGAAGACGCGCCAATACTATTACCACTACTTCTATGTGCAGCAGCCCGACCTGAACTGGCGCAATCCTGAAGTGCACAAGGCGATGGATGGCGTGCTCGACTTCTGGATGCAGAAGGGCGTGGCCGGGTTCCGCATCGATGCGGTTTCGCGGCTCTTCGAGGATCCGCAGATGCGCGACGATCCTTACCTGCCGGGCCACAACGTGTACGGAGACCGCAACATCAGGCACAAGTACACCGACGATCTGCCCGAGGTACACGACGTTCTGAAGGAAGTGCGGCAGGTGGTGTCGAAGTATCCCGGCGACCCCGTGCTGGTGACCGAGGCCGACGAGCCGAACGTCGCCGCGCTGACCAGGATGTACGGCAACGGCGACGAAGTGCAGTTGCCCATGGACTTCCAGATTGCCGACGTGAACGAATTGAATGCCGCGAAGTTCCGCACGCTGTTTAACGACATCGAGAACAATTCGGCGCACGGGCAGCCCGAGTATTTCTTCTCCAACCACGATCAACCGCGGCAATGGGACCGCTACGGAGACGGCAAGCACAACGACCAGATCGCCAAGCTGATGGCGGTGCTGGAGCTGACCACGCGCGGCACGCCGCAGATGTACTACGGCGAGGAATTGGGCATGCGGACGACCGACCCCACGCGCATCGAGGACGTACACGATCCCATCGGCCGCCTCGGCTGGCCGAAGGAGAAAGGCCGCGATGGTGAGCGCACGCCCATGCAGTGGGATGACTCGGCCAACGCGGGCTTTACCACCGGTTCCCCGTGGCTCAAGGTTCCGCCCACCGCGCAGCAGGTCAACGTGCAGGCGGAGAGCGCCGATCCAGATTCGATTCTGAACTGCTACAAGATGCTGCTCAAGCTGCGCAAGACAAACCCAGCGTTGCGCGACGGCGATCAGCGGACCATCGACCTGGATGCCCAGAATGTCTTCGCGTTCGTCCGCCGCACCGCGGATCACGCTGTGCTGGTGATGCTCAACATGAGCGCCGCACAGCGAACCCTCCCGCTGAATTGGCATGCCCTCGGCACAAAGGAACCGTCTCCGCTTGTCCCCTTGTACACCTCCGGCGGCGTCAACTTTCCCGTTCGTGAACAGCAGGTCGTGCTGCCGCCGTTTGCATCCATCGTGGCCCAGATCGAATAACGGGTTTCACCTTACCAACCTGCTCCGAATGTGATACTTTTCTCACCGACACACCGTTGCCGAATCCACGAGCACCGGGAACAGCAGGCGTTGTGACCATGAAGCGCAACGCCGCATAGGAGATCGCAATGCACTGGACCAAACGCATTGCGGCTTGCGCACTACCCCTGTTGCTGGGGTTGGGGACGCTCGCCGCACGAGGACAATCCGCGCCTGCATCCACAAGCAACGCCGACCTGGCGAACTGGTGGAAGAACGCCGTCATTCTCGAGATCTATCCCCGCAGCTTCCAGGACTCGAACGGGGACGGGATCGGCGACCTGAACGGCATCACCCAACGCCTCGATTACCTGAAAAGCCTGGGCGTCGACGCCATCTGGCTCACTCCCATCTATCCCTCGCCGCAGGTCGACTTCGGCTACGACATCTCTGACTACGAAGGCATCGATCCGCAGTACGGCACCATGGCGGACTTCGACCGGCTGATGGCCGAGGCCAACAAGCGCCACATCCGCATCATCATGGACATGGTGATGAACCACTCCTCTGACAAGCACAAGTGGTTCCTCCAGTCGCGCTCGTCAAAGACGAATCCCTATCGCGACTGGTACGTGTGGAAGGACGGCAAGGGCGAAACCGCTACCAGCCAGGGCGAGCCGCCCAACAACTGGCGCTCGGACTTCGGCGGCTCGGCCTGGGAGTGGGACGCAAAGACGCGGCAGTACTGGTATCACAAGTTCTATACCGAGCAGCCGGACCTGAACTGGAACAATCCCAAGGTCCACCAGGCCTTCAAGGACATCATCGCGTTCTGGCTGAAGAAGGGTGTGGCGGGCTTCCGCTTCGACGCCATCACGACCCTGTTCGAGGATCCGCAGTGGCGCGACGAGGATGTGGAACTCGACAAAAACGGGAATCCGGTTAAGAGCCCCAGCGGCGAAGTGGAGCTGAAGGACACGCGCACGAATAACCTTCCCGAAGTGCACGACGTGATGAAAGAAATGCGCGCCGCCGCGGACAAAGGATTCAAGGCGACGAGCTATCCGGGAACCAGGGTGTTCATCGGCGAAACCTATTTGCCGAACATCGCGGAGTTGGCCAAGCAGTATGGCACCACGGAGCAGCCGGAGTTTCATCTGCCCATGGACACGCAGATTCTGGAAATCAACAAGATGAACGTGGCCGAGTTCCGGACCAAGCTCAACGAGGTGGAAACCGGCATCGGGAACAACGTTCCACTGCTGGTGTTCGACAACCACGACAATCCACGCATCGATGTGCGCTACGGCGACGGCGTGCATAACGAGGACATCGAGCGCGTAATTGCGACCGTGCTGTTCGCCAACAAGGGAACCGCGCTGTTCTACAACGGCGACGAGATCGGGATGAAGACCACGCCTCCGGAGCGCAAGGAGGACGTGAAAGATCCCGTGGGACGTCGCTACTGGCCGTTATTCAAAGGCCGCGACGGCGAGCGCACGCCCATGCAGTGGGATGACTCGGCGAATGCGGGCTTCACCACCGGGACGCCGTGGCTGCCCGTTCCGCCCACCTACAAAACCGTGAACGTGAAGACGGAGGAGTCGCAGCCGGACTCGATGCTGGCGTGGTACAAGAGCCTGATCGAGCTGAAAAAGAACAACGACGCCTTCGCGCATGGCAACGACCTCATGCTCGACATGGAGAACAACAACGTGTTGAGCTGGCTGCGCCAGGCGCCGGACGGAACGCAGGTCCTGGTGAGCTGCAACTTCACCGCCGATCCGCAGACGGTCAACCTGACCAACGGCTCAGGAGTGAAGAGCACGCACGCGAAGACGCTGCTGAAATCGCCCAGCGTTTCCGACCCCGCGTCGCTCGATTCCGTGCAACTGCCGCCCTTCGGCGTGTGGATCGGACAAGTGGAATAAAGCAGGGAGCGAGGGAACAAGGGAACAAGGAACAGTAGACCTGGCTTCGACTCGACCCTCAGAGCAGCTTTCGACCGGTGGTCTCTTGTGCGCAGACCGCCGGTTTCATTTTCGGCGCTCCCGCTTTGCTGACAACTGAAAACTGACAGCGGACAACTGGCAACTGAAACCTGGCAACTGACCACTGCGATCAGCGATATCCCTCGGTGCGATAGCGCGAAACCTGAAAATACACCGTGTTGGCGTCGGTGGAAGCAGAGCCGCTTGCCGCGCCCAGGTGCTGGTAGCGGTAACCCACGGCGATGGACTGGCGCGCCTTATGAAAGATCGTAAGCCCGCCGCCAAAGTCCACGGTGTAGAGGAATTGCGATGGCTGCGGCGCGAGCACCGGCGACTCAAAGCCGAGGAATCCGCCGTGCGTGCTCAGGAATGGCTGCACGCGATGCTCGGGCAGGAACGAGGCTCGGAAGCCCACCGGGCTGAGGCCTGCGCCGTAGCTGCGCGTCCGCTTCGAATACCTGTCCCTGCCTGCCGGGTTCGGTTCGTCGAGCATGGCCAGCGCCGTGAGTTCGGGAGCATAGCGGAATGCCCAACCGCGGCTCTGCGGGTTCAGCAGATACGAGTAATTCACGTCGATGGGCATGAAACGCCTGTCGGTAGCCGTACCCCAGATCTGCCCCGAGGCCGGGGAGAGCCCCCACCATGCGCCAAACTCGTGCACTCCGCCATAGCGGGGCCACTCGGGCAGGAGCGTCCGGTTCGGCCGGATGACGCCGGAGCCGCTCGTCACTTTGCCCTCGGATGGGCGATCCACACCAGGCCCGCTCTCCGCCGTGAGTTCCGGCTCAGGCTGATACGTCCCTGGAGGATCGCTCCAGAAGCTGTCGGCCTTTACGGCGTAGGCGTCGCGGTACCACGGCGGACGAAAGCGGAAGATATTCGCCGCGGAGCGCGACGGAGTGAGGAAGCTGAGGGCGAGCAGCGTGAGCGGCTTGTGGGGCTTCTGCTCGAATCCGCGCAGGCGCTTGTCGATCGCGTCTTCTGCAATGGTCCATCCCAGGCCGCCGACGGGCGTGGTGATGAGCTCCACCCAGCCGGTCTCATTGGTGAGTACGCCCTTGTCGACGAAGAAATGGTCGCCGTTGTGGCCGATGGCGGCTTCGCCGAAGGGGCCGAACTTCCACTGCAGGCTGAAAGCAGTGCTAAAAGCCATCGCGCGCATCCGGCTTTTCCAGTAAGGCGCGGTATTGCTGAATTCGAGCGTCATGCCCTTGGGATCGTTCTGGATCCAGAGGTAATTGGTGATGGAGCCCATCATGGGATGTCCCACGTAGTCATCCAGGAGCGGGTTGTTGTCTTGCCAACTATCCCACCGCCATTCGCGCACGCTGTTGAACCAGCGGTCCATCCATTTCCCGTGCGTGGTCTCCCAGCGATACCAGAAGCCGCTGTAGAGGTTGCCGGCGTTCTGGAAGGCGTCGTAAGCGCTGGCCTCGATCATCAGTGGGCGCCAGTGGACGCGGCACTCCCGGGCGCCGGTCCGATCGAACGGACACTGGTCGAGGGGAACCCTACGGGGTTGGCCCGGCTGGACACCGGCGATACCGACGTCAGCAATTTCCTCGGTTCCGCGCGGGGCGGCTGCAATGGCAGTTTCGGGTAACGGCGCATCCGGCAGATCGATGGAAGAAACGCTCTGGGGAACCGTTTGCGACCAGCTTCGCGATGCAGGGACCGCAGACAGAAGCAGTGTTGTTGCGAGGGAAAAATATGGAAGAATGCACGCCTTCATGGCGGATAAAAAACCTCGTAAGGGGGAGGATCGGTTCTATCGAATTGGCTTTACCCGCAGCGCCTTGGACGTGCAAGGACTGCGGCCGTTTTTAAAGTAGATTGCAGCGGGCCTGAAGTCAGTGCGCCCGCTCACATTAGGAACCTGAGCCGCTGCCGCTCAAATTTGCATGCACGGAAACTGAGTTCCCCTGAAGGACCGCGCAGCCGGCAGCCCCGTACAGAAGCGCCCTAGCGGCGACTCATGCCGCGGGGCCGCACCGGAGCGGCCACGGAAAGATGAGTTTTTCCAGCCGGATAGACGGCGAGGAAGCGATCCATTCCTTCACCGCTGCTGGCGGTTTCCACGCCTTCGATTTCCTTGAAGGCCAGGTGGAGGAGGCGCCGCTCGCGGCTGTTCATAGGGGGAAACGCATAAGGTACCCCGGTGCGGAGCACTTTTTCCGCGGCGGTTTCCGCCGCCATACGCAGCTCCTGCGCACGCAGCGCCTTGAAGTTTCCCGCATCGAAGCTTACGAGGTCGTGTTCGCGCGCCTCCAGGCGGAGCATTTGGACGGCAATGGTTTCCAGGGCACGAAGCAGCTCGCCGTTATGCTGCGTAAGCAGCGGTGTATCGGGTCCAGCGAGGTCAACATAGATGACGCGGGCTTCGAGGCCTTGGGGATCGCGGGCCCCGTCGCCCGCCGTGATCCGGTACTTGAGGCGAAGTCCGCCGAGCTTGTTCAGGTTGGCGAGGAAACCGGCAATTTTCTGGGCAGCCTGCTGCAGGTCTTCGATGGGCATGACAAACCAGTATCGCAGAGTAGATTCGGCCGTGGCCACGAAACCGGGCCCAATTAACGGATTCGTGAAGCCGGTCAGGTATTCTGAGTCCGACGCGGGCACGGAAAACTCGTCAATCCAGGCAAAAGGAACCGAGGACGAATTGCGCGGCATCGCGGTGTGCGAATCGATGGGCAAATGGACCTGCCGGGCCGGGTTGTGGGCTCTGCTGATCTGGCCTCTTGCGGCCTGCGGGGCGGCATCGGCCCAGGGCCCTGAGACCCCCCAGCCCGCTGCCCAGGCTCAGACCGGAGCCTCGGCTGGCCCGGCCGAGGGGAACCCGGCCGTGATCACCCTGGACGAAGCGCTGCAAAGGGCACAGGCCAACGAGCCGAATTTCGTGGCGGCCGTCGCCGCGAGCCGGGTCGCCGGGCTGGACCGCTCCATTGCGCGCGCCGGCCTGCTGCCCAGCGTGGATTTTCACAATCAATACATCTACACCCAGCCCAACGGGCAGGTAAATCAGAGCAGCCAGGGCGTGCCCGAGCCGGTCCAGAAGTTCATCGCCAACAACGCGGTGCGTGAGTATGCCAGCCAGGGCGTCGTCACGGAAACCGTGGGCATGGCGCAAGTGGCGGAGCTGCGACGCGCCGATGCCGCGGCTGCGGTGGCCAAGGCGGAGCTGGAAATTGCGCGGCGGGGACTGGCCTCTACCGTGTCCGGCCTCTTTTATGGAGCGCTGGCCGCCCAGCAGAAACTATCAATTGCCCAGCAGGCGCACGCCGAGGCCGTGGATTTCGTGAGCCTCACCGGCAAGCGCGAGCAGCAGCGCGAGTCGGCCCACGCCGATGTGGTCAAAGCCCAACTGCAGGAGCAGCAGCGGGCGCGTGAGCTGTCCGATGCCACGCTGGCGGCGGAGAAGACGCGGCTCGATCTCGCCGTGCTCCTGTTCCCCGACCCGCGCACGCCTTACACGCTGGATGCCGGCGACAAGCCGGCCGATCTGCCCTCGCAGGCCGACGTGGAACAGGCCGCGAGCAAAAACAATCCCGAGTTGAAGAGCGCGCTCGCCAGCCTGCGGCAGAGCAGCGCGGAAGTGCTGGCCGCGCGTGGCGCCTATCTGCCGTCGCTGGGATTGAACTACACCTACGGCATCGACGCGCCACAGTTCGCAGTGAACGGGCCCGACGGCATACGCAACCTGGGCTACTCGGCAAGCGTGACGCTGGACCTCCCGGTGTGGGATTGGCTGGCAACCGAGCACAAGGTGAAGCAGAGCGAGATCCGTCGCGACGCGGCGAAGGTGGTGCTATCGGCCACGCAGCGCACGCTCATCGCGCGGCTTGAAGAGGCTTACGCCGAGGCAAAGGCCGCGCGCGACCAGCTTGCCTCGCTCGATCTGAGTGAGCAGACCGCGGCGGAGAGCCTGCGCCTGACCAAGCTGCGCTACTCGGGCGGCGACGCCACGGTGCTGGAAGTGGTCGACGCGCAGACCGCCTATTTCACCGCGGCAAACGCGCGCGCGGATGGCCGCGTCCGCTATCGCGCAGCTTTTGCCGCGCTGCAAACACTTACGGGGACTATGTGAGGGCGATGATCGACCATTGTGGAGTGAACTCAGCACGCGCTCGAGACTCAGCGGAAAAACGCGACGCGGTGCGCTTTGTAACAGGGCACGACTTCAGTCGTGCCGCAAAGGCGCCCGATACGGGATTATCGGCTTTAGCCCCTGCAGATCTCGCCCGCGCGAAATCGATTGCACGCAAAAGAGTAACGCTCTGCATTTTTGCCGCCGCGCTCCTGCTTCTCTCCGTCTCCGGCTGCAATAAGAAAGAAGCCGCTCCCCAGGTCGTAGTCACCGTGCAGGCAGAAAAGCCCGAGCAGGGCCCCATCGCCGAATCCATTACCGCCGACGCCATCCTCACCCCGCTCGCGCAGGCCGCCATCGAGCCCAAGATCACCGCGCCCGTGAAAAAATTCCTTGTCCAGCGCGGGGCAAAGGTGAAGCAGGGCGAGCTGCTCGCCGTGCTCGAGAACGCCGACCTGGCCGCCGCGGCCCTGGATAATAAGGGCTCCTACGAAGCGGCGCAGGCGGCTTATGCGACAGCCACCAAGGCGCAGGTTCCCGAAGACATGCAGAAAGCGGAGCTCGATTTCGCACAGGCCAAGGCGAATCTCGAGCTGAACCAGAGCATTGTGAACAGCCGCAAAGCTCTCTTCAAAGAAGGCGCGATTCCGGGCCGCGATCTGGACACCGCGCAGGCCGCGCTGGTGCAGGCGCAGGCAGCCTTCGATGCGGCGCAAAAGCATTTGCAGTCCATGCAGAACGTGAGCCGCGAGGCCGCGCTGAAATCCGCTCAGGGCCAACTCACCTCGGCCGAAGGCAAGCTCAAAGCCGCCGACGCGCAGGTGGCCTACTCTGAGATTCGCAGCCCCATCAATGGAGTGGTGACGGAACGGCCCCTGTTTGCCGGTGAAACCGCCGCGGCAGGCGCGCCACTCATTACCGTGATGGATACGTCCTCACTCATCGCCAAGACGCACGTGGCCCAATCCGTGGTGCAGCAGATGAAGGTTGGCGATCCCGCGCAATTGCAGGTGCCGGGCATCGACAAGCCGGTTGAGGCGAAGGTGTCGCTCATCAGCCCGGCGCTCGACCCGGGCAGCACCACGGTCGAAGTCTGGATCAAGGTGGACAACCGCGGCGGCGCTCTGAAAGTCGGTACGCCGGTAAAGGCGATCGTGCGCGGGCGCACGGTGCAGAACGCGCTGAAGATTCCGCAATCGGCTGTGTTGAAATCGGACGACGGCAAGACGTCGGTAATGGTCGTCGGCTCCGATGGCGCTGCGCACAAAAAAGACGTCACCCTGGGAATCTCGAACGGCGAAGACGTGCAGGTGCTGAACGGCGTGTCGCCTTCTGACACGGTGATCACCGGCGGCGCCTACGGCCTGGATGAAAACACCAAGGTGAAGATCGGCCCGGCAGACGCCGACGATGCGGCAAAGCCCGGCGCCGGCAAGACCGGGGACGACAAGTGATGTCCACCGTGACACCGGAAAAGCCCGCAGCCGAATCGTTCTGGCTGGCGCGCTCCACACGCACCATCTTCTTCTTCGCCATCGTGCTCACCGCGGCCGGTGTCTACTTCGCGCTGCAGGTGCCCATTGCGGTGTTTCCGCAAACCAATTTCCCCCGCGTCGTCATTGGCGTCGACAACGGCGTCATGCCCGTCGAGCAGATGGAGGTGACCATCACGCGCCCCATCGAGGACGCGGTCAACTCCGTCCCCGGCCTTGAAACCGTTCGCTCCATCACCAGCCGCGGATCGGCCGAAGTCAGCCTGTTCTTCAACTGGAACGAGGACATGATTCGCCAGTTGCAGCTCGTGGACGCGGCGCTCAGCAAGGTCCGCCAGTCGCTGCCCTCCACCGCAGTCATCACCACCAACCGGCTCACCTTCGCCACGTTTCCCATCCTCGGCTACAGCCTCACGTCCGACACTGTTCCGCAAACGCAGCTCTGGGAAATAGCGACGTATCAGCTCAAGCCCCCTCTCAATCGCGTTGATGGCGTCAGCACTGTCGTGGTGCAGGGCGGGCAGGTGCCGGAGTTCCAGATCGTTCCCAACCTCGCGCAACTGGCCACCGCGGGCGTTACCGTCACTGACCTGGTGAATGCCGTGCAGGCCTCCAACGTCATCGATTCGCCCGGGCTCTACGAAGCGAATCACCAGTTGATCCTGGGGCTGGTCGGAGCCCAGGTGCACGATCTCGACGGCCTGCGCAATCTCGTGGTGAAGACCACCGCCGGAGGCGCTCCGGTGCGCGTCGCCGACGCGGCCGCGGTTGAGAAATCTACCAAGCCCGTCTACACCACGGTTACGGCCAACGGCAAAGACGCCGTGCTCATCACCATCGCCCGCCAGCCAGACAGCAACACCGTCGCTGTGGCCGACGGCGTGGCGCATGAGATCGAGCAGCTCAGGCGGGCGCTTCCCGCAGGCGTCAAACTGGAGCCGTTCTACGATCAGTCGCAACTTGTGCGCGACTCCATATCGAGCGTGCGCGACGCCATCCTGATCGGGCTCGTCCTGGCGTGCATCATTCTGTTCTTGTTTCTGCGCGACTGGAGGTCGTCCATCATCGCCGGGCTGGTGATCCCGGTAACGGTCGCCACCACCATTGTGGTTCTCTACTTCCTGCGGCAAAGCTTCGACCTGATGACCCTGGGCGGCCTGGCCGCGGCAATCGGCCTGGTGATCGACGACGCCATCGTGGTGGTCGAGAACGTCGTCATGCACCGCGACAACGGCGAAAACCGCGTCGAGGCAGTGCGCAAGGCGCTGCACGAGATCACCACGCCGCTCATCGGTTCCACCATCACCCCGGTGGTGGTCTTCCTGCCGCTCATCTCCACCACCGGCGTCACTGGCGCGTTCTTCCGCGCGCTCGCCATCACCATGGCCGCGGCGCTGCTCACCTCGCTCATGCTGGCGCTCACCTGGACGCCGGGCCTCAGCCTGGTGCTGCTGCGCGACCGGAACAACAAGAGCGATCACGCCACGGGCAGGTTCCTCGAGAAGGTGCTGCACGCGCACCGCCGCGTGCTCGACTGGTCATTGGCGCGGCCCCTGTGGCTCGGGCTCATCTGCCTGCTGCTGGTGGTTGGAACCTGGTTCGGTTACAAGCACCTGGGCTCCGATCTTCTGCCGGAGATGGACGAGGGCGGCTTCATCCTCGACTACGTCATGCCTGCCGGCAGCTCTCTCGCTGAGACCAACCGCGTGCTGCAGCACGTCGAGAGCATCCTTCGCTCCACGCCGGAAGTGGAGAGCACATCGCGCCGCACCGGCCTCCAGATGGGCCTTGCCGCAGTCACCGAGGCCAACACCGGCGATTTCACCGTCAAGCTGAAGGGCGGGCGCCGTCGCGCGATCGACGACGTCATCGCTGACATCCGCGCTGAAATCAATCGCACCGAGCCCGAGCTCGACGTGGAATTCCCCCAGGTGCTGCAGGACATGATCGGCGACCTGTCCAATGCCCCGCAGCCCATCCAGATCAAGATCTATTCGCCCGACGAAAATCTGCTCACCCAGCTCGGACCGCGCGTCGGCGATGCCATCAAGAAGATCGAGGGCGTGGTCGACGTCAAGAACGGCATCGAAGACACCATCAGCGGACCGGCGACCAGCTTCCAGGTGAACCCCGTGAACGCCGCGCGCTTCGGCTTCACACCCAGCGAAGTGGCGGAAGACGCGACGGCGATTCTCGACGGCCTGCCGGCCCCCGATCCGCTCATCGCCAACGGGCGTCCCTATACCATCCGCTTGCGCCTGGGAGACGAACATCGTCAGTCGCTCGACGCCATTGAGAACACCGTGTTCAACAGCGCGTCGGGGCACATGGCATCCCTCGGCTCGCTCGCGGCCATTCAGCAACTGCCGCCGCAGAACGAAATCCGCCGCGAAAATCTGCAGCGCATGATCGCCGTCACCGGCCGTCTCGAAGGCTCTGACCTGGGCACGGCGATGAAGAAGGTGCAGCAGACCGTCGCGGACCTGCACCTGCCGCCCAGCGTGCGCGTGGAGTACGGCGGCACCTACCAGGAGCAGCAGAAATCCTTCCACGACCTGCTGCGCGTTCTTCTCCTCGCCTTGGCCCTCGTCTTCGGCGTTCTCCTCACTGAATTCCGCAACTTCCCCGCTCCCACAGCGATCCTTACTTCCTCGGTGCTGTCCATTTCGGGAGTGATCCTCGCCCTGCTCATCACCGGAACTACCTTTAACGTGGCCTCGTTCATGGGGCTCATCATGGTCATCGGCATCGTGGCCAAAAACGGAATCCTCCTGCTCGACGCCGACGAACGCTACCGCGCAGAAGGCATGTCCGCCGCCGACGCCATGATCCACGCGGCGCAGCGCCGCTTGCGTCCCATCGTGATGACCGCCATCGCCGCGGTCTGTGGCATGCTGCCCCTGGCCTTCGCTCTCGGCGCCGGCTCGCAGATGCTGCAGCCCCTCGCCATCGCCGTCATTGGCGGACTTACCATCTCCATGGTGCTCAGCCTCGTAGTCACGCCGGTCGTCTACTTCCTGCTGACGAAAGATCGCGCCGCCGCATAATTCCTGCGCCACACGCTGACGAAATATCGTCGTCACGAGACGATATCTCGGCGTCAACCATCGTCACATTGCGCCACATCCTCCAGCCCTCGCAACGTCCCAGACTCGCCTAAACCCTTTCCCCACAACCCTGCGGAGAAGTCTTATCCGGACGCGGCATTTTTGGTCCGCAAAGTGCTTCATGCAGTGTGTCCTGCGAGTCTAAGCAATGGAAGCTGCGCCAAGCCACAGGACGACAACAACTTTCGGTTTGAGGTGCGAAACATGGCCATTCATCCCAGTTCCAGCTTTCCTCTTCTTGTAAGCGATCAGGCCGAAGTCATCCGGATCTACCTCGAACTGTTGCGTGACCGGCAGCGCGCCGGGCGCCCGGCCGAAGACACAATCCTTCGCTCGCGCCCATCGCGCAACGATTTCCACCACGCGTCGCCTCCGCGCGAAATGCCCGATCTCGATTAGTGCATCGACCGTCGCGCCCGTTGAGCACGAGCCCGCGTGCAGCTTCTGCACCTCGAGTGTATGCTGGTGATTCTTCCTCGTGAGGTCTCGCCCCTTCGTTTTACAGGAAGAACGGACCATGACCAGCCGGGAACGCGTATTGGCGATGATCGACCGTCGCCCCGTCGACCGCATCCCTTTCATGCCCATCACCATGATGTTCGCCGCCGACCAGATCGGGGTCCGCTACGGCGAATATGTCCGCGATTTCCGCGTGCTGGTCGAGGCCCAGCTTCGCACCGCCGAGCGCTTCGACATCGACCAGGTCTCGTGCATCTCCGATCCCATGCGCGAAGCCGCCGATCTTGGCGCCAACGTGCGCTTCTTTGACGATCAGCCGCCCGCCGCCGACGAATCGCAGTCTCTCCTGGCCGACAAGAACACTCTGGCCTCGCTCAAGATTCCCGACCCGCTCAGCGGCGGCCGCATGCTTGACCGCGTCAAAGCGGCGGCTCTGCTCAAGCAGAAAGTCGCGGGCGACAGAATCGTCGAAGGCTGGATCGAAGGCCCATGCACCCAGGCCGCCAACCTGCGCGGCATCAATCGCCTCATGCTCGATTTCGCCGACGACCCCGTCTTCGTCCAGGACCTCTTCGATTTCGTCGTCGAGTTGGAACTCGTCTTTGCCCGCGCGCAGGCTGAGGCGGGCGTCGAACTGATGGGCGTGGGCGATGCCGCCGTCTCTCTTGCCGGCCCCGCCATCTTTCGCCGCCTCATCCAGTCCGCGCACAAAAAGCTCGTCGACGGCCTCAAAGCCATGGGTCTCCGCACGCGTTCGCACATGTGCGGCAACACCCGCCGAATCCTCAAGGAACGAGGCCAACTCGGGTACGACATCATCGATCTCGATTCCAGCGTACCCATGGCGGAAGCGCGCCTGCACATGCCCGGCGAAGTGCTGCTCGGAAACCTGGCCACCATCGAAGTTCTTCGCAACGGCTCCGCGCTGGATGTCGCCACCGCGCTCTCGCAATGCCACGACGCCGCCGGGGACTTTTACATCGTCGGCGCAGGTTGCGAAGTCCCCCGCGACACGCCGGAAGCAAACCTGTTCGCAATGCTCGAATTCGCGCGTTCCCACACACCGGTCATCGATTCCATCGGCGCCCGGGGTGCGAGTCTCCAGTCGATGTAGGTAGCCCGTCCGCGTTGCATGCGGATGCAGCAGGGCCTTCAGATCATTGCGCCTTGACCGCCGCTACCTCGTCCTTCGCCCGCCGCAGCGCTTCCACCGCATCGCCCGTGGGCAGAAACTCCATGGCGACCATCCGGTCGTACTTCAGCTCCGCCAGCTTGCGGTAGATATTGGTGTAATTGATTTCGCCGCTACCGGGCTGGTGCCGCCCCGGCACATCCGCCACGTGAATCAGCCCAATCACGTCGATATGCTTCTCCAGCTTCTCGATCAGATTGCCCTCCGCGATCTGCTCGTGGAACAGGTCGTAGAGAAAATGCACCTGCGGATGATTCACCGCGCGAACGATCTCAATGGCCTCGGCGGCCGAGGTCAGAAAATACTTCGGGTTCTCCTCGGGGTCAATGCACTCGAGAAGCAGGCGCACCGGCTGCCCCTCGATCTGCCGGCCTTCCACCATCGCGGCGGCGCGCTTCAGGCCCTCAATGCACGACTGGTGCTGCGCCTCGCGCGACAGGCCCGGCACGACGTTGCCGGAAAGCACGATCATCGCCGGACATCCAAGTGTTTCCATCGGCCCAAGCGCCTGGCGCAGATCGGCAAGCAACGCGTCACGCTCCCCGGGATTGCCCACTCCGTGCGCCAGGCCGGCAGTCGCGTCAAACGAAATTCCGAAGCGCTTGCGCGCGGCATTGGCGCGGTCAAAATCCGCCGGCGCCCATTTGGCATATTCGCCCACAAGCTCCACGTTGCTGTAGCCGGCCTCGGCGATCTTTCCGAGGCGCTGCTCGAATGGCAAATCACGGAACACCGTCCAGAGCATCACTGAGAGCGGAAACGGCGTCAGCGGACGCATACCGGGCGCGGCCAGGGCCCTGGAGCCGGAAATTGCCGGTTCGGAAATTGCCGGCGCGGCGGCGGAGAGCGCGGAGGCGGCCAGAGCCTGGGCAAACGTGCGGCGGTTCATGCGGAGCTCCTCGAAACAAGTCTCCGCCATGCTAACCGGTTCGCGCGGGCACAACAAAACCCCGCCGGCTGGGGCGGGGTCGGTTGGACGCCACGGCGCCAAAGTGTTGAAGGAAAGCTACGCCTTGGTGACTTTGCCGCTCTTGATGCAGCTGGTGCACACGCGGATCCGCTTCGACGCGCCGTTCACCAGCGCCTTCACCGCCTGCAGGTTCGGGTTCCAGCGGCGCCGGCTCACGTTGTGGGCGTGAGAAATGTTGTTACCAAATTGCGGACCCTTGCCGCAAATATCGCAAACCTGTGCCATGATTTTGCTCCAAATCCTCTCGGTGTTTCCGGGGGCCGCTGCGGCGTGAGAGGGGGCGGTTGAGGCGCCTCTCGAGCGGGTTCCCAGCCCGTCGTTTACCGGATGGGCTGGCCGAGCCAGGGCGCACACAAAGGCGCGGCCCAGCGGCGTGCCGAATTCTCAGTATACCGCGAGTCGCCGCCTCCGCCAAGGGCGAGCGGCGCACCCGGCAGTCGCCTGATCGGCATAGGGGGAGCAGTTACCTGCTCTCCCCTGCCACACCACCGGACAAGCGGGTCCGCATCCGGCGGTTCGAGGAGTTGAGGTCAACAGAGCCGGGGGATACCGAGTTGATCGGCC
>Ga0134126_10003997_pt1 | contig 18450 bp, 13 predicted proteins | sample KB31752_FD_96881 | JGI IMG/M metagenome (GOLD analysis project Ga0134126, IMG submission 96881) | Terrestrial soil microbial communities with excess Nitrogen fertilizer from Kellogg Biological Station, Michigan, USA - KB3-175-2 | ecosystem: Environmental > Terrestrial > Soil > Unclassified ...
GCCGCCTACGAGCTCCTGCGCACGATGCTGGTTGAGGAGCTGGGCGCCGATCCCGGCCCGGAGCTGCAAACGCTGCACCGGCAGATCCTCGGCGCCGACCCCGCCCTGGCCGCCCCGCAGCCCGCAGCGGCAGCGGTGGCGGGGGCCCGGCCCGGCCCGGCGGGCGGGGCTGAACCGGGGGCGGCGGGTGGCATGGCGCCGGTGGTGCCGCGGCAGCTGCCGGCCGCGGTCGGCTGCTTCACCGGCCGCGACACTGAACTGGCCGCGCTGACCGGCCTGCTCCATGCGCAGCCAGCAGCCCGGCCGCAGGCGATGGTGATCTCAGCGATCGGCGGCACGGCGGGGGTGGGCAAGACTGCCTTGGCGGTGCAGTGGGCGCATCAGGTCGCGGAGTGGTTCCCGGACGGGCAGTTGTATGTGAACCTGCGCGGCTACGATCCCGGCCAGCCGCTGCCCGCCGCCGACGCGCTGGCCGCCTTCTTACGCTCACTGGGCGTGCCCGGCCAGGACATCCCGCCAGAAGCAGATGAGCGCGCCGCCCGCTACCGCAGCCTGCTGGCCGGCAAACAGGTGCTGATCGTACTGGACAACGCCGGGTCAGCCGACCAGGTCCGGCCGCTGCTACCCGGCACCCCCGCCTGCGCCGTGGTGGTGACCAGCCGGGATGCGCTGGCCGGGCTGGTGGCCATGGACGGCGCCGCCCGCCTGGACCTGGACCTGCTCCCGCTGACCGAGGCGGTCGCCCTGCTGCGGACACTGATCGGCCCGCGGGCAGACGCCGAACCCGACGCAGCCGCCGAACTGGCCGCCCAGTGCTGCCGGCTGCCGCTGGCGCTGCGGGTGGCGGCCGAACTGGCCGCCAGCCGCCCGGTCGCCTCCCTGGCCGGGCTAACCGGAGAGCTGGCCGACCTGCGCGCCCGGCTGGACCTGCTGGGTGCCGGCGACGACCCCCGCACCCAGGTGCGGGCCGTGTTCTCCTGGTCCTACCAGCAGCTCGGCACCGACGCGGCGCAGATGTTCCGGCTGCTCGGCTTGCATCCCGGCCCCGACATCGAACCCTACGCGGCCGCGGCTCTGACCGGCACGGCGCTGCCGCAGGCCCGCCGGGCGCTGGAGGCGCTGGCCCGCGCGCACCTGATCTCCCCCGCCGCACCGGGCCGGTACGCCATGCACGACCTGCTCCGGGCCTACGCCCGGGAACTGTCCGCCACCGTGGATGGCGCCCAGGAGCAGCACGCGGCGTTGACCCGCCTGTTCGATCATTACCTGCACACTGCCGCCGCGGCGATGGACACCCTGTTCCCCGCCGAACGCCACCGCCGTCCCCGCATCCCCTGGCCCGATACCCCGGTCCCGCCGCTGCCCGGTCCCGCCGCCGCGCGGCAATGGCTGGATGGCGAGCGCCCCGCGCTGGTGGCGGCCGCCGCGCATACCGCCGTCCACGGCTGGCCTGGCCATGCCACCCGGCTGGCCGCCGCCCTCTCCAGCTACCTCCTCAGAGGCGGTCACATCCCCGAGGCCGTCATCGTCTTCGGTCACGCGCTCGGTGCCGCCCGCCGCGCCGGTGACCGCGCCGCCGAGGCAACGGCCTTCAGCCTGATCGGCAACATCGGCTTGGAACAAGGCCGCTTTCAGCAGGCCGCTGGCTACTACCGACAGGCGCTCGCCCTGTACCGTGCGGCAGGCGACCGCGCCGGTGAGGCTCGCGTGCTTAGTAACATGGGCATTGCTGAGACGAATCTGGGTCCCTACGCGCAAGCCGCCCGCCATCAGCAGCAAGCCGCCGCCATCTTCCGTGACATCGGCGACCGTCTTGGCGAGGCCCGCGCGCTCGGCAACCTCGGCTGGGCCCGGCAACGGCAAGGCCGCTACAAGGAGGCGGGCGGCTATCACCAGCAGGCTCTGGACCTGTCCCGCAAGCTCGGCGATCATCAGGGCGAAGCCTGGGCGCTGGCCAGCCTCGGCGCGGTCGACCAGCAGCTGGGCCGCTACCAGCACGCGGCCGGATACCTCGAGCAGGCCATAGCCATACTCCATGAACTGGGCCACACAAGAGGCGAATCTGACGCCCTGGTCAGGCTCGGCGAGGTTTATCTGGGGCTCGGCCGCTATGAGCAATCTGCCGGGAACTTCGAGCAGGCCATGGCCATGTCTCGCGAGATCGGCGCTCGGGTTGTGGAGGCCGACGCGCTCAACGGCCTCGGGGAGGTTCTCTTCCACACAGGTGAAGCCGGTAAGGCACGCACGCACCACGCCGCCGCTCTCCGGCTCGCATCCGAGGCCGGCGTGCCACTGGAACAGGCCCGCGCGCACTGCGGCCTCGCCCGCGCCTGCCAGGCCGACGGCAACTCACTTCAGGCCCTGCGCCACTGGCAGGAAGCCCTTACCCGCTACGCCGCCATCGGGGCCCCCGAAGCCGGCGAAATCCGCGCCCGGCTCGCCATGGCTGGTGATAGCGGCGACGATGACGATAAGCCAACCGAGGAGAATGGTGGTACCACGGCCCTCCCCCCTGGATGATCTGCCCGGCCGCGGCAATTCAGCTTGATCCCGCGAGCCGGGCGCAGACATACCGAACCAGGCTGATCGTGTCGGGCAGGAGCACCGCGATCTTGCCGTGCCCGGTCCTGGTGACCGGCCTGAGCTTCTTCATGGCGCTGAAGGCGCGGTTGAAATCGCTGACGGAGATCTTCACTTTCCCGCCGTCGGCCAGGACCGGGCGGGCCGTGCCAGGGAGAACGGCAGCAACGAGGCCGACACTGACGGCAAGCCTCACGGTTGCCGCATGCACTGTCACCAGCACCGGGGTGTCCGGCGCCGCCGCGTTCAGCTCGGAGATCGCCGGGAGCCGCTTCTCGGCGAACTGCGCGCCGGTCCAGCCGCCGACGACGCGCACCCACTGGTTCAGGACACGCCCGTGCTCCTTTTCTGGAGCGTTCGATAGGGCCTCCCGTCTGCGCAGCTTGTGTGGCGCTCGCGGTGAGGTTCACTCGCCTGTTCGATGCGGATCACGGGAGGCAGCCATCGCGGGCCTGCGCACCCCGGACCGTGGGCGTCGTGCCCGCGCTGTGGCGGGCACGACGCCAGAAGCGGTGACGGCCCTGGCTACTTCGCGTTGGTGCCGCTCTGGTCGAGCACCTCACCGGCGATGGCGAGCGTGGTCCCCAGCCCGAGTACCAAGGTGAGGCGGTTGTGGATCTGCTCCTTGAACCGGGGGCAGCGGCATTCGCCGTCGCGGCCGCCCTGGCATTCGGCGGGCTGTGCCTCGCTGAACGCCTTGAGCCGCGTAACCGCATCGCGGCTGGCGGCGTCGTTATGGCCGCCAGAGATCCAGTAACAGGCCAGCAGTTCGGCGCCGACATCGGTGTTGGTGGCCATGACATCGAGCAGTTCGCCGAGGTGGGCGACGACTGGCGCTTCGGTCGTGATCTTGGAGTCGAGATGCGTGAGGTAAAGGATCTCGTGCGTGAGGTCGTAGGTGCGGGCAGTGGTGCGTTCCTGCGTGAGCACCTCGCGGGTGGCGGTGAGCTGCTCGCCTAGCTTTGCCTCCGCGTCTGGATGGCCGGCCAGGCCCGCCAGCAGCAGCCGGTCGTGATCGCCGGTAGCCGGCCCCTCGGCCTCCTGCACCCGGCGGCGGACGACGTCGGTGACCTCGAAGGTGATCTCCGAGGCACGTTCGATCAGGAAGTACGGGATGGCCAGCAGTTCGTCGAACGCCGCGGAGTCGGTACCGAGCGCGCTGAGCACCTGCGGCTCGATGTCCAGCAGGTAGCGGACCAGCTCACGGACTGTCTTGCCGAGCCAGGCCCCGACTACCGTCTCGCCGGGCGGCAGGATCTCCTGCAGGGTGCCCGCGACCAGCGCCAGGTTCACCATGTTGGCGAGCTGGTGGACCAGCGGCCCGGGCTGGTCCAGGTCCGGCTGCGGGCAGAACGCTTCGAAGTGCTGATCTATCCAGCTCGTCTCGCGGTTCCAGTTGCCGCGCAGGAGGCGGCTGTGGTCGATCTCCTTGAGGATTGCCCGTCCGTGCTGGAAGCGGACTACCGGATAGGGCGCCGCGTGGAGCTTCTGGTTCATGTAGACCGTCGCGCCGATCAGCCCGTTGTCCGGGATCTCCCAGAAATCGGCGTTGACGTAGTTGGGGTAGCGGCCCCACCTCGTATGGCAGGCATCGATCATGCTCGACAGCAGGGGGGTGGCGTTGTCCGTGCGGGAGCGATTGATCCAGTTGGTGAGCACGAACCCCTCCACCGACCAGGTGGCGAAGTGGTTCAGGGCACAGATCGCCAGTTTGTCCAGCGGCTGGGACTGGCTGCGCGGGTTGAGCCAGGTGCTGCTGTCGAGGCTGGGATCGCCGTAGACGTTCTCGGACATGTAGCGCCACTGGTAGGCGAAGTCGGGGGAGTTCTGGTTGGACGTCAGCACGATCAGGGGCTTGGCCATGGCGAAGAACCGCGCCAGAGTCGGCCAGCCGTTCTGCTCCACGTTGTAGGCGTCCGGGTTGAACGTCATGTCCCAGGTCTGGCTGGTCACGAAGGCCTGCCTGATGAGGGGCTGGTACTGCTGCTCGACCTCGTCCTGGAAGATGATGGTGACCGGGTCCCGCGACTGCATCACCAGGTAACCCCGGATGATGGCGAGCGCGTCGGAGAGCTTCTGGTTGACGACAAAGGGCTGCAGGCTGCCGGCGTCCTCGTGCTTGAGGTAGATGTCACCGTCGTCGTGCCAGATGTCGAGCAGCAGCGTCGTGGCGCCCTGCGCGAGCTGGGTTTCCAGCGAGCCGGTCTGCTGCGCGTACCAGAAGCCGTTCGCGAAGTTCGCGAAGGCGTTGTGGCTGCCGATGAACGCGTTCTGGTTGTAGGGCTTGTTCACGTCCCGCCCCGCGGTGGGCGAGAACTGGCCCTTGGCGTCCATCCCGTCCGCGCACGACCCGGAGTTCAGGCCCAGGGTGAAGGCGTCCGGCGACACCGTGAACGTCGAGGGTGCCAGGGCGTCGGCGGTACTGAGCATGCATTCCTTGCCGGTCGTGTGGTTCTGGTACCAGTCCCCGGTCTCGAGGTAGACCCATACGTTCCAGTAGTCCATGCCGGTACGCAGGAACCCGGTGTTGTACTCGGCCACCATCAGCGGCGAGGAGGAGGCGTCTTTTGGTATCAGCGCACGGGTCTGGTACCAGGTGTTATCGCCGGAGTACTGATGGCTCAGCACTACAGTGGAGATTGCGGGTGTGAAGCCGTTCTTGATCTGGATGAAGGCCAGGGTGTTGTACCCGTTCCAGGTCCGCCACTGATCGGAGCAGGCCCCGCTGCCGATGCCCAGCGTCAGGCCCGACCCGTCGAGGGTGAACGTCTGGGTGTTCCCGTTGTCCGACGATTGCAGCATGCAGCCCTTGTCCGTGGTGCCGTTGGCAAAAGCCTCGAACGCACTCGCGGGAGCGTTGTCGTAAGGCGGGATATCGAGCTTGGCGGACAGGTTCCAGTAGTCGCTGCCGGTGCGGATGAAGCCGGTGTTGAAATAGACGATGAAAGCCTTGTCCGGGCTAGTAGTGGCGCCTGGCGGCAGCGGGTCGAACTGGTGCTCGTAGTTCCGGTCGTCGGAATACTTGTGTTTCAGTGACGCACTTACGCTGACCGGGAAATTGTTACGCAGCACAACAGCTGCCCATGAATTATAGCCTGGGTCAGCCTCCATGTGAAGCTGCATCGAATCGCCAGCGCGGAAGCCGCTGAAGATCGACCCAGTGATGCTGAAGGTCTTGGTTGTGCCCTCGTCTCCGCTGCTCAGGGTCTCCACCAGCGTACCCGGCGAGACCCATACCGAATCATCGGGCAGCGTGTACTGGACCCACCAGTAATCCTGCCCGGTCCGGATAAACCCTGTGTTGTAGCCCACCTGCAGCGCCGATGTCGTGGCCCCCGGCGCGACACTCGGCCAGCTAATGCCCTGATCCTGGTCATCCGAATACTGGTGGTGGAAGAAGACATTCTTCAGGGTGATGCCCGTGTTGTTCTTGATGTTGGCGAAGGCATGGTTCGTGTAGTCGCCGATTTCCATATTACCCCCTCGGGCGCGCGTACGTGAACCTTTGCTACCAGCGTTCCACAGCCGCCCGAGGGAATACAACCCGGCTATCCCAAAATCGCAGGTTCTTCTGTGTTGTTCATTCCGCCAATGCCTGGTTATATGCAGACCTGCAGAATTACCAGGATAAGCCGCTTGCTCCCCGGCGAAATCGCCATCCTTGACCGCATGGCCGTACTGATCCGCCCGGAGCTCGCATCTCTCAGCGGCCCGCCACGCCCCCGGCTGCTAGCCGCACATGTCGAACGCCAGACGATCGACGGCGAGCGTCAGATAATGACTGTGAGAAGACTTCTGCCCTCCTGTGCTACGCGATACGGGCAGGCGCCTCGGCAGCTGCACGCGCACCTGTGGCGCACCGCCAGCGAGCTGGGCATGACCCTGGTCCCTCGCGGGAGGGGGAGGCGGCCGCGGAGGTGCCGGGACCCTCACCGGCGGCGGGCGGAGTATGGCACGCGCCTCCACGGCGGGCGGCCGTGCTCTCGGCGGCGCCTACGGCGCCCGGACGGGTAGCGCCGCGGCGCTCGGCGAGCTGGGGCTGGACCTGGGTGAGCTCGCCGGGCTTTCCCGCTACCGGCAGGCACGGCGGATTGTCGAGGCCGCCATCGGACCGCGGGGCGATGTCCTGGACAGTGAGCTGCGCCAGGCCAACGCCGCGGTTGTGCTGTGGGCGCTGACGGAGGAAGTCGAGCCGACGCCCGCCGACCTGGCCAACCGGTGGTTGGTCGAGTACGTGTGGGAAGTGTGGGTCACCGAATCGGGGCCGCTCCTGCAGGAGCGCTCGGCGGACGGCAGCGACAGGGTCCGGCTGGAACAGGAGATGCGCGCCGCGCTGGAGGCGACTGTCTCCGTCCGTGCCTTGCCGGAAGGCCGTGCCCTGACCAACCCGCATGTTTCGAGTACCGCTCGGGCGAGCTTTCTCCGATAATTGGCGTTAGGGTCAAACCGGGCAGCGGCCGCGAGCAAGGGAGCCTGATGCCGGTGCGTAGCAAAGCCCATGCACGCGAGCACCAGCAGGATGCCTTAGCCGCCGCCCAGTCGCTCTGGCGGCACTTAGATTTCAACAAGCTCTGGCTGGGCCAGGGAATCTCCTCCATCGGCAGCCAGGTCACCCTGCTCGCGCTGCCGCTGACCGCGGTCTTGTACCTCCATGCCAGCACGGGCCAGGTAGGCCTGCTGTCCGCCGCGGGCCTGATCGCCTACAGCGGGCCCAGCCTGCTCTTCGGCGTGCTGGCCGACCGGGTGCGCAGGCGCCCGCTCATGATCGCCGCGGACATGGGCCGCATGGCCGTGATCGGGCTGATCCCGGTGCTGGCCTGGACGCACTCGCTGACCATGGCGGTGATGTACGCGGTCGCGCTGATCCAGGGCTGCCTGACCGTCGTCTTCGACGTCGCCTATCGCTCATACCTCCCCGGCCTGATCGGCAAGGACGCCCTGCTGGCGGGCAACAGCAAGCTCCAGGGGACGGCCTCGGTGGCGCAGGTGGCTGGCCCCGGCGTGGCCGGGGCCCTGATGGACCTGCTGGGGGCACCGTTCGCGCTGCTGGTGGACGCGGGATCGTTCGTGGCCTCGTGGGGATCGCTGCTGTGGATCCGCACGCCGGAGCCGGCGCCCGAGCGCAAGCCGACGAGCCAGCAGCGCGGCGTGCGCACGGTCATCAGCGAGGTCCGGGAAGGGCTGAGCTTCATCTATCGCAGCCCGGTGCTGCGCGCCGTGGCCGGCTCCGGCGGCATCTTCAACTTCTTCTCCCAGCTTCAGATCACGCTGTTCCTGGTCTACGCGCCCAGGGTCAAGGACATCTCGGCCGGCGGGATCGGCCTGATTTTCGTGTGCCTGGGCCTGGGCGGGGTCGCGGCCTCGTTCGTGGTCACCCGGCACATAACCCGGTTCGGCTACGGGCCGATGCTGCTGACCGGGTACGCGCTCGGAGCCGCGATGGTGCTGTGCATTGGCCTGGTGCCCGGCTCGGGGACCGCGGCCACGGCAATCTTCACGGTGGTGTACTTCATCTGCGGGTATGGCCTGGTCATCGCGACCACCGCGATGACGACGCTGCGCCAGCTCGTGACCCCGGAGTCGCTGCAGGGGCGGGTGAACGCGAGCTTCCGGTTCGCGGTCATGGCACCGATGCCGTTCTCCGCCCTGCTGGCCGGGCTGCTGGGCGAGCAGTTCGGCCTGCGGCCGGCCTTGTTCATCTGCTCGGCCGGCATGCCTCTCTCCGTCATCTGGATCTGTCTGTCGCCCACCCGGAAGGTGCACGCCGCCGAGGAAATCGCCCCGCCCGATCCGGAGCCCGAGCCCGCGGGGGAGCCCGAGCTGGCCTGAGGCCATGCCGGATGGCACGGGCCCAGGCCAGACCGGTGTGCGTCAGCCCGGCGAGGGCGGCCCGACCATGCCGCCGCCGAGCCGCAGGTGCGTGCCGATCCGCCCCACCACCGTCCCCGGCTGCGACTGGAACGCACGGGCGAACACCCCGCCGAAGCCGGCCGCGGACGTGAACACGCCCCAGGTGGTCTCCCACGGGACGAGCTCACCGTCCGGGCCCGGGCACATCTCGGGGATGACCATGATCCGGCGCTGCAGCACGTAGGAACCGCCCATGGCCTGGTTCAGGGCGTCCCGCCAGCCCTGCTCGGTCGTGTCCCAGCCCGCCACCACGCCGGCCCCGCCGTGCAGCAGGGTCGGCTTGAGCACGAGGTCGGCCTGACGGGCCAGGGCGTGCTCAAGCAGGTCCGCGCTGCTGCCGTCCTCAAGCATGACCGGCCCTGGGCGCACCATCCTCGTCCAGGGCAGGACACGGTCGATCGCGGCCTGCTGAGCCGCGGTGAACAGGTGCCGCTTGGCGTGGTCGGAGAGCATGGCCAGTGGCGCCTTGCTTCCGTACAGCTCGGAGTCCATGGGGGTGAACATCTTCACCTCGTCACGGGCGACGGCGTCGAGCACCGGCAACATCAGCTCGGGCCCGCCCGGCTCCAGCAGGTGCTCGGACAGGAAGACGCGGAAGATGATGTCGACTGGCTGGCCGCGCAGCAAGACCCGGCCGTTGCGCATTCTGAGCTGCCCGAGATGCCCGGCGTGTGTGTCCAGGCCCATGTCGCGCCAGCGCCGGGCGATCCGGTGCAGGAAGCCGCCGATCTTCTCGTAGTGCGCCTGCCAGTCGATCAGGGCGATCATCGGCGCGGAGTCCCGCGAGTACCCGGACTCGGCGAGCATGACCCGGATCTGCTCCTGGGCGGAGTCCGGGCAGGTCAGCTGGTTCCTGTGGGCGAAATCGCGCAGCAGCGGGTAGCGCAGCATGGCCTTGGTCATGTCGCTGGCCTCGCTGCCCGCGATGCCGCTGCCCATGTTGAACTCCAGCATGCGGAAGCCATCGGCATCGGGGTACAGGTCCGCTCGCACCCAGTCGGTGACCTGGTCCGTGTGGGTGCGGAGCGCCGCTTCGGCCTGGACGTCGGTCAGGCCCGCGGCCCTGGCGAACGCGGTCAGGTCGCCGTCGTAGAGCAGGTCGGGCAGGCCGACCATGGCCGCCTTGACGTGCTGGAGGTCGCTGTTGAGCTGGTCGGCCTCGGCGCGGCCAAGGAACAGCGGCCTGGCCACGTACCGCTTCTGGTAAAGCCAGGCCAGCATGCCCGCCGAGGGCATGACCGCATGCAGGTCCGCCTCGGTGCCGCCGCTCCGGGCCACCTCGTCGAGATAGCGGGCGGTGAGCGTGGCCCGGTCGGCCGGACTGACCGCCACGTCGCCTGCCGGGCCGTTGGCCGGATCTGCCAAGCCAGCTTCGGTACTGCGGCCGGAAAGCGCGGTTGATCGCACGGGCCGCCCCCTCTCTCCTCAGGATGTCTGCGCCGCCACGGGCGGCCACGGGTCACGCAACTGGATGCGCAGCTCGCTGAAATAGCGCTGCCCGCTGGCGTCCGGCACCCAGGCATCCTCGGTGCCGGGCAGCATCTCGGTGAACACGATCTCCGTGTCGTGGCCGTGATCGCGCTGAGCCGCCCGCAGCATGGTGCAGAACGCTGACAGGTACCGCGGGCTGGTCAGGTCCAGGTAGAGCGGCTTGATCTCGGTACTGAGCTTGGCGAACACCTTGTCGGGCATTCCGAGGGCCCGGCGCAGACGCCGGGCCGCGAGGTACTCGGGTATCCGGTCGGGCACGGTGAGCCCAGAGGCCCCGATGGTGGTGCGCCAGGTCTCGCGCGTCACCACCAGCCGGTCGACGGTGACCCGCGGGGTGTGTGGCCCGGCGCTGGTCTGCTTCAGCGACTCCAGTCCGCTCCAGGCGACCAGCAGCGCGAACACGTCCAGCACCGGCCAGCTTCTGCCGTCCTGTGCGACGGCAGTCAGCGCGCCGCCGCGGTCGGTCACCTCCAGCGCGGTGACGGGAAGCACGCGGGCGGGATCGGCGCCGGGCGCGTGCGTGAACGCGAGCTGGTAATCGGTGACCCCGAGGTTGGGCGCGATGCGAGCGGTGTACCGCGGCCACCAGGTCGGGTACAGGGGCCGGAACTGAGGCCCGATATCCGCCGCGGCCGCGGCGCGCAGGCCGGCCGGGTCGGGATGGCGGTCGGTGAACACCGCGCTGTCCAGGGTGGGCCAGCCGATGTGCAACTCACCCAGCACGATGGTGAACTCTCCGCGGTTAAGCGCCTCGGTGCTCGCGGCGCAGATGTGCAGGTCCGGGCTGTGAATCCGGGCCGCGGCCCAGCGCGGCCGCAGCGGCGGGAACAGCTCGGCGGCGCGGGCCGCGACGTCGGCACTGGCCACCGACACTCGGTGCGTGCCCGGCGCCAGCCCGTCCAGTCCGAACAGCACCTTCCAGCGCCGGGCCAGCTCGGCTGCCACCGCGTCCACCGGCTTGCCCGTGCCGCTGAACAGGCGCTGGGCGGCGTCCCAGAACTGGCTCATCGGTACGCTGCCGGCCGCTGGCTGGCACAGCTCGTCGTAGAGCGCGCGGAACGCCGAGTCGAAGGCGGCGGCCAGGGTGCCTGAGGCCCAGCGGGCCACCGGGAGCAGGACCCGGCTCAGCGGGCCGGCCAACGCCTCCAGCACGGGGCCGCCGAATGTCAGCTCGATGTCCCGGCTGGTGTCCTCGTAGCAGAGCCGCCGCCCGGCATACATCTGTCCCTGCCGGCGCTGCGCAGGGGCCCCGGTGACCGCGGTGAACTCGGAGTCCAGCGCGCTGAGGGCGGCGGCCAGGTCGTCGGGACGGCCCGCCGCCGCGCTGACGGCGTCGCGGGCGGCGTCCAGCCGGCGCAGCCCGGCGGTTGCCCGCTCCCGGACCGCCTCGTCACCGATGGCGGCCAGGGTATCGCGCAGCACCTGTTCGGCCAGCGGGTTGTAGGGCATGTCAATGCCCCACCAGGCCACGTCCCTGGCGGCGAGGCTGTCCAGCAGTTCCAGCTCATCAGCCTGGCGCGATGGGGCAACGATCCGCAGGACCGGCGTTCGGCCGTCGCAGCGCGACAGCAGGTCCGCCTCGGCCTGGGTCAGCTCCAGCGGCGGCTGACCCGGCCGCAGGACCCGGCCGCCGCCCGGCCCGGCCTCCAGCGTGAGGTCGGGATGCAGGCCCGCCGGCAGCCAGGGACGGATCACCGGATCGTCGGCCAGGACCTGCGCGTACGTCTCGAGCAGCCAGAACTCGAATCCCGTCGCCCGGTCCCTGACCAGCCGCTCACCGCAGCGAACCGCCGCGGCCGGGCCGTCGGGATCGAGCCGGACCCACCCCACCGGGCCGAAGAAGCCGATGGTGTCGTTCTTGCCGCAGTAGCGCTGCCAGTACAGGGCGATGGCGTCCTCGCGAGTCCGGCGCTTGTACTTCTCGCGGCTCTTCTCCTGGCCGGACGGCGGGCCGTTCGCCGCGACCGAGAGCGCCAGCCGGGCGGCCGGGTTCTGCCAGGTGAGCGCCTCCTGGAACAGCGGGTCCGCGGCGATTGCCGCCGCGGCCCTGCTGCCGTCGGCCAGCGCCACCTCGTGCGCCGCTACCAGGTCCTGCTCGCTGGCGAGCCCGTCGAGGAACGCATCGGCGACCGCTGCGCAGCCGGGGGCCGAGAAGCGGTCCAGGCCGGCCGCGGGAAACCCGGCCGTGCGCAGCATGGCGTCCCGCCAGATCGTCCATTCCGTGCCCGGCAGCGGGACCAGGTGCCCGTCCGGGCGGGGCCGCGGTACGAGATGCCCGTCCGCGGGGTCGGCCGTCCGCGTGTCCTCGCGCGATCGGGTGGTCACGGCACCTCCCGGCGGGTCAGGTCGGCGAGCTGATCGAGGGCGGTGCCCAGCACGGTGATCGCCCGGCGGAACTCGGCGATCTCGATGTGCTCGTCATCGCTGTGGTCCAGGGTGCTATTGCCGGGGCCGTATGCGGCCATCGGGACCGTCCAGCTCGGCGCCACGGTGTTCATGTCGGACGTCCCGGTCTTGAGCGTGGGGCGCGGTCGGCCGCCGGCCCGGCGGATGGCGGCCGACAGGCTCGCCGCGACCGGGTCCGAGCGCTCGACGCGGACCGCCGGGATGCTGCGGATCAGCTTCACCTCACCGTCGGGGGCCGCCTCGCGCAGACGGCTCATGAAATCCTCGACGGCGAAGCCGGGAGGCACCCGGCAGTCGACCTCGACCCGGCCGGCCACCAGGTCACCGTGGATGCAGCGCAGCGTCGCGGCGGGCTTGGCGTACGAGGCGTGGTCACGGTCGGCGCCGAGCGTGCCGAGGAGCTGCTGCCAGAACTCCACCGCTACCTCACTGGCCTTGGCAACCGGCTTGGTGGAATGCCCGGCTGGCCGCTCGGCCGTGAACTCCAGGTCGATCTTGCCCTTGTAGCCGAGCACCACGCGGTCCCAGCCGCCCGGCTCGCCGATGATGAGCGCATCAGGCGGTGGCAGCGTGGCGGCGAGATGGTGGCCGCCTCGGGAGAGCCATTCCTCCTCCACCGCGCCCGCCACCCGGATGGTCCCGAGGAAGTCGGGGCGCCGCGCGGCGGCGCAGATCATCGTGGCCAGGGGTCCCTTGGCGTCCACCGCGCCGCGTCCGTACAGGCGCTCGGCGTCCCGCCGGGCCGGCAGCAGCGGACCGACCGTGTCCAGGTGGCTCAGCAGCATGATCACCGGGCCGTCCCGGCCGGCGTCGCGGCCGATGTCGCCGATGACGTTGCCGGCCTCGTCGTGGCGGACGCGGAAGCCCAACTCGCTCAGCTGCTCACCCAGGAACCGGGCCAGCGCCTGCTCGTCCCCCGACAGGGAGGGGATCTCCAGCATCCGGTACAGAAGATCTTCGGGTATCACGCGCTGACCTCCATGACAGTTCCACTGATCTGCGTCAGCGGGCGCGGCGTCCGGCCGTCGCCGATGATGACTTCGGGAACGCCACGCAGCAGCGCCTCGCGGGCCGCGACCACCTTGCGATGCATGCCGCCGCTGGCCGCGTAGGGCACCAGGCCGTCGGCGGGCAGCACGCAGCGGCGCAGCACGCTGGCCGCGTCGGTGACGTCGGTGAGCAGGCCGGGTGCCGAGGTCAGCAGGAGCAGCCGGTCGGCGCCCATCGCCGCTGCGATGGCCGCGGCGGCGCGGTCGGCATCCACGTTGAGCGGGCTCCCGTCCTCGGCAGCGGCCGGCGGCGAAACGACCGGCGTGAGCCCGCCGTCGAGCAGGACCCGCAGCACGTCGGTGGCGACCGAGGTCACTCGCCCGCTGTGATCGTCCCGAACCAGGACTACGCGGCCGTCGACCAAGCTGCGCTGGGCCGGCTTGCGCTGGGCCCGCAGCAGGCCGCCGTCGAGCCCGGTGAGGCCGACGGCGCGAACCCCGTGCCCGGCCAGGGACAGGATCAGGCGCGGCTTAGCCCGCCCGGTCAGGGCGAGGGTGACCACATCCAGCATGGCCAGGTCGGTGTGGCGGCTGGTCACGCCCGCCGGAGACAGCAGCGTCCGCTCGGGTACGCCGAGCTGGGACGCCAGCCGGCTGATCTCGGGAGCGCCGCCGTGCACGACGATGACGCGCTGCCCCCGCTCGATCAGGGCGGCCACGTCCGCGCAGATCAAGCCGGGGTCGACGGACCCGCCCGACTTGACCACGGTCAGCTCGGCCATCTCAGATCGGGTGCAGGCCGGGGAATTCCAGCCCCAGCCGCTCCGGCCAGCCCATGCGAACGTTGAGGCACTGCACGGCGTTACCCGATCCGCCCTTCACTAGGTTGTCGAGCGCGGCGATGACGGTGACCCGGTCGCCGTCGGCGGCGAAGCCGATGTCGCAGTAGTTCGAGCCGGACAGGATCTTGGGGTCCGGCAGCCGGTGGGCGCCCTGCTTGTGGGCCACGATCCGGATGAACGGCTCGTCTGTGTACCGGGTCCGGTAGGCACGGCGCAGGCCCTTCTCGTCCGTGGTCCCGGTGGCGAAGCAGGTGACCTGGGCGCCGCGCACCGCCTCGACGGCGGTGACCGTCATCCGGACGTCGAGACCGGTCAGCTGGGCCACCTCGGCCTCATGCCGGTGCCGTACGGGGGCGTACACCCGCATGGCGCGGCTGCGCTCGGCGTGGATGTCGCTGGCCCCGGCCGTGGCACCCGCTCCGCTGGACCCGGTCAGCGCGCTGACCTGGACGGCCGACTTGATCAGCCCGGTCAGCGGGGCCAGGGCCAGCGCGGCGGCCGTGGCCATGCAGCCGGGCACGCTAATCAGGTCGGCATCGCGCAGCTCGGCCCGGAACAGCTCCGGACAGCCGGTCACGAACTCGCCCAGCCGGTCGGGAGCGGCGTGCTCGGTGCCGTAAATGCTCCGGTACGCCGCCAGGTCCCGGAGCCGGAAATCGGGGGACATATCGATCACGCAGCCGGCGCGCAGGGTGGGCAGCGCGGTCATCGCCACGCCCGGCGGCGTGGCCAGGAACACCACGTCGCAGTCACTCACCTCGTCCATGGCGCAGAAGGACAGGCCGGATACGCCCCGCAGGTTGGGGTGCACGGCGTCGATCCGGCGGCCGGCCAGCCGGGTCGACACCGCGTGGGCCACCATTGTCTCCGGGTGGGCGATCAGCAGCCGGAGCAGCTCACCGCCCAGGTATCCCGAGGCGCCCACCACGGCGACCCTGATCACGCCGCGGCCAGCACGTAGCTGACGATGGCGCCGGCCACGTCAATGCTCTCGCCGTGGGCGTCGGCGAAGCCGCGGAACTCGGGAGTGTGATTGACCTCGAGCACCTGCAGCCCGTTCGGGCCCTCGACCACGTCGACCCCCAGGAACCCGCCGCCGACTGCCCGGGCGGCACCGGCCGCCAGTTCGCTGAGCTCGGCCGACATCGGGCACGGGCGCGACTGGCCATTGCAGGCCACGCCAGTGCGCCACCCCTCGCCGTAGCGGTACGTCGCGCCGATGACCGCATCGCCCGCGATCAGCACGCGAATGTCCCGGCCGGGCTTGTCGACGCGCTCCTGCAGGTACACGATGTGCTGCTGCGGCGCGGCCAGCGCGGCCCGGTGCTCGAGCACCGCCGCGGCCTCCTGCCGGTCGCGCAGCACTGTAACCAGTCGGCCCCATGACCCGGTCAGCGGCTTGGCCACGACCGGGAAGCCCAGTCCCTGCGCGGCGTCCAGCGCGGCCTCCGGGGTGAGGGCCAGGACGCTGCGCGGCGTGGGCACGCCCGCGGCCTCCAGCAGAAGTGAGGTCCTGGCCTTGTCACCGCAGGCAGCGATGACCTCGGCCGGGCTCACCACGGGTATGCCGCGCGCCTCCAGCATGAGGCACGCGTAGTAAGCGCGGCTCTGGGAGATCTCCCGGCTGAGGGCCGCAGCGAAGTCCAGCTCCCCGCCCGGCTCGCCCGGCCCGTCGAGCCCGGCCGCCAACTGCCGGGTGTCCAGGTGGGCGTACGGGACCGAGCGCCGCTCCAGCGCCGCGAAGATCTGCTTTTCCTCGAAGCGCACACGCGAGGCCAGTACGGCCAGTCGCTTCACTCGCCCCAGTCCTCCTCGATCTCGGGAGCGGTGGCGAGCGCCGGTGGCTCCACGCTGATGAGCTCCAGCTCCATCGAGCACTCCGGGCAGCTGGTGATCTCGCTCAGCCGCAGCGGCGACGCCATGTCCACGGCGCCCTCACACTCGGGACAAGTCAGGGTCATCTCGTGTGCCTCCCGTGATGGTGCCGTCGCTCAGCAGCGTGAGCGCGGCCGTGGTGATCTCTTGCTCGGAAATCCCGTAATAGTCCAGTAGGTACGACTGGTCGCCCGCCACCTGGGCAAAGGTCTCCGGCATCCCGATCCGGACCAGCCGGGCAGGCGCGTGCTCGCACAGCGTCTCGGCGATCAGGCCGCCCAGCCCGCCGCACCGCCAGTGCTCCTCGACGGTGATCAGTGCGCGCACCCGCCCTGCCTCGGCCAGCACCGCCGCGGTGTCCAGCGGCTTCACCGTGTGCATGTTGATCACCGCCGCCTCGACGCCGTGCCGGGCCAGCTGGTCGCCCGCGCGCAGCGCGGCCAGGGCCGGATGGGGCCCGCAGGTGAAGATGGCGATGTCGCCCCCGCTACGCAGCCGCTGGGCCTGGCCGAGGGTGGTCGGGCCGGCGCCGATCGGCGGCGTGGCCGACCGGCCCAGCCGGATGTAGACCGGGCCGGGCACCTCGAGCGACTGCGCCACCGCCTCCCTGGCCGCCTCGGCGTCGGCCGGCACGACCACGGTGAATCCCGGCAGAGCCCGCATGATGGCCAGGTCTTCCAGGCTGTGGTGGGTGGGGCCTAGGTGCCCCGCGGCCAGCCCGCCGTGGGTGGCCACGATCCGCACCGGCAGGCCCGCGTAGGCGATGTCGAGCTTGACCGCCTCCAGCGCCCTGGTGGTGGCGAAGGTGGCCATCGTGTTCACGAACGGGATCTTGCCGCTGGCGGCCAGCCCAGCGGCCGTGCCCATCAGATTGTGCTCGGCGATGCCGAGGTTGACGTAACGACCCGCCGCGGCGCCGAAGTCGGTCCCGGTGAACAGCCCGGTGTCAGTGTCGAGGCAGTAGATCCTGTCGTCGCAGGCCATCAGCTGGATCAGCAGATCGCGGTAGGCGACGCGGGCCGGGGGCGTCACGACGCGCTCCTAGCCTGCCGGGCTCGCAGGACGGCCCGCGCCCTGGCGTGCTGGCGCTCGCTCAGCTTGGCGAAATGGCTTTCCGGCCGGCCTTGCAGGAACGGCAGGCCGTGACCCTTGACCGTCGTGGCCAGCACGACCGCCGGCCGGCCCGGCTCGACGGGCCGGAAGGCCTCCGCGAGCGCGGCCGGATCGTGCCCGTCCACTTCGCGAACCGTCCAGCCGAAGGCGCGCCAGCGGTCGGCCAGCGGCTCCAGCGAGACGGTGGCCTCGGTCGGACTGCCGAGCTGCAAGCCATTGCGGTCCACGACCGCGGTCAGGTTGTCCAGCCCGAGGCTGGCCGCGCCCATGGCCGCTTCCCAGACCGAGCCTTCCTGCAGCTCGCCGTCACCGAGCACGACGAAGCAGCGACGGCCGCGGTTGGCCAGGGCGAACCCGTTGCCAAGCGCGAGGCCGTGCCCGAGCGCGCCGGTGGGCATCTCCACTCCGGGCACGGCCCGGGTCGGATGCCCCATCAGCCGGCCACCCGGCTGGCCGAACGTCCTCAGCTCGCTGACTCCGATAAAGCCGCGCTCGGCCAGCACCGCGTACAGGGCCAGCGCGCCGTGCCCCTTGCTGAGGATCAGGATGTCCCGGTCCGCGGCGGCCGGGTCACGCGGATCGACGCGGAGCACCTCGAAGTACAGCGTAGTGAGGATCTCGACCAGGGACAGCGAACCGCCGAGGTGGCCGCCGTCGGGGCTGGCGCACATGTCGACGATGTGCTCGCGGACCCGGTCGGCGATCGCGACCGGGCTCATCGTCGGACCCGGCGAGGCGGGCTGGCGGCCCGGATTGGGTCCGGCCCTGAAGTTAAGGGCCTAGGCTCGGCCAGGGAAGCTAAGCAGCGCCCAGGCTCCAGGGAAGCTAAGCAGCTGGGATCGGAACAGGCAGCGACATCCGCCCAGGCCCCCCGCAAGGCGGACTGTGGCGTGGTCGGCCGAACTGGCAGTGGCATCGTTGGCACTGTGCGCTCCGGTATGGGCGTGGTAGGCCGGCTACGGCCAAACTATATGCTAATCATTGGCTTAATACCCTTAGTGCATTCTCGGCCAGCTTCGAGTTAGGATGTGCCGGTGCCAGGGCAGAGCTGCTTAAGTCGCTGTTTAACTCGCCGCGTCAGGGGCCTGGCCGGTGCCAGCGGCTGCTGGCCGCGGTCATGACCGAGCCCCCGCTGAAGATCATTTGCATCGTGGGCTGGCTGCGCAGCGGCAGCACCATCATCGGCGGCGTCCTGGGTGAGGTTCCCGGTTTCTTACACGTCGGTGAGCTGCACTTCCTGTGGA
>Ga0134126_10003998_pt1 | contig 18449 bp, 20 predicted proteins | sample KB31752_FD_96881 | JGI IMG/M metagenome (GOLD analysis project Ga0134126, IMG submission 96881) | Terrestrial soil microbial communities with excess Nitrogen fertilizer from Kellogg Biological Station, Michigan, USA - KB3-175-2 | ecosystem: Environmental > Terrestrial > Soil > Unclassified ...
ACCGCTTCGCCATGCAGCAAACGCCCGGAGAAACCGGCGCCGGCTTCCAGCGCGTGGCCGAAGGTATGGCCGAGATTGAGCAGAGCGCGCTCGCCAATCTCGCGTTCATCCCGCGCCACGATGCCGGCTTTGCCGCGGCAGCAGATCGCGATGGCCTGTTCGCGCGCGGCGCCGCCGGAGAACACTTCCTGCCAATTGGCTTCCAGCCAGGAGAAAAAGGCCGCGTCGCCCAGGAGTCCGAATTTGGCGACCTCGGCATAGCCGGCGCGGAATTCGCGTTTCGACAACGTATCGAGCAGCGCGGTGTCGGCGACGACCAGGACCGGCTGATGGAAGGCGCCGACCAGATTTTTGCCGTGGCGCGAATTGATGCCGGTCTTGCCGCCCACCGAACTATCGACCTGCGCCAGCAGGCTAGTCGGTACTTGCACGAAATCGAGGCTGCGCCGGACACTGGCCGCGGCATAACCGGCAAGATCGCCGATCACTCCGCCACCGAGCGCGATCACCAGATCACCGCGCTCGATGCGGGCCGCGATGATCGCCTCGCATACGATCTCGAAGGTTGCATAATTCTTGGAGCCCTCGCCTTCCGGCACCACAATGGCCGAACATTCAACGTCGGCGGATTTCAACGCCCGCTCGGCGGCAGCCAGATGATACTTGGCCACGGTGGCATCGGTGACAATCGCCACTTTGGCGCCGGGCCGCAGTGCCTTGATACGCTCACCGAGCGAGGCGATCAGCCCGCGGCCAATGACGATATCGTAGGCGCGCGCACCGAGCGCGACCGACACCGTGATCGGCTCGGCCTGCCGCAACGGCGCAGTCATGGCTTGTCCTCCGCAGATACCGGTATGTTGAGCGGCTTACGCAGCAACGCGAGAATTTCATCAACGATCGTGTCGTGCGGCTCGTCGCGCGATTGCACCGTGATGTCCGACGCCGCGTAGACCGGCTCGCGTAGCGGCAGCAGTTCATTGATCTTGTCAACGAGCGGGCGGTCGTTGCGCCGTCTGGTGCGTTTCATCAGCACATCGAGGTCGGCCTTCAGCCAGACCGAGATGCCTTTGATGTGGATGAGGTCGCGGGTGTCCTGATCCATCACGGCGCCGCCGCCCGTCGCCAATACCTGAGGGCCATTGTCGAGCAACCGGGCGATCACGCGCGCTTCGCCAGCGCGAAAATAGCCCTCGCCGTGCTTGGCGAAGATTTCCGGAATGGTCATGCCCGCGGCGCTTTCGATTTCGGTATCGGCGTCGACAAACGGAATCCCCAGCCGGCCGGCCAGCCGACGGCCGACCGACGATTTCCCGGCACCCATCATGCCGACCAATACGATGGAGCGGCGTCCGAGCGCGCTGATGATCGCGGTTTGCAGCCCGTTTTCCGCCGTTTTTTGAATGGCACCGTTGGCCATGCTAGAGTTCCAAATCAACGTTACGGTTCCATATACCAGTAATTGGGACATCGCGCGGGCGGGTCTTATCGCTGGTTAAGGAAGTGGGCCGCCCACAAGCGATTTCGCCCGCCTGGCGCGGGCCTCTGCCGGACCTCGATCATGCCGAGCCTGTTCAGATTTCTGGTTTTCGCCGGCCTGATCGGCGGGCTGGGCTACGTCGCGATATTTTCGCTCGCCAACTTCGTCCAGTATCATCCGCGCGAGATCGTGGTGACGGTCCCGCCCGACAGATTTCTCAAGAATCATTAGCGCCGCAAGGCAATGGCCCGCCGGCGACAAACTTCCGATGAAACGTTGGTCGAATTGTTCCTCGACATGCTGGCGGCCGAGCGCGGCGCGGGCGCCAACACGCTCGCCGCCTACCGCAACGACCTTGCCGATTTAGCCGCGCAATTGCATGCCGCCGACAAAAATATTTCCACCGCCGATACCGACGACTTGCGTGGATTTCTCGCGAGCCTGGCAGAGCGCGGATTCAAATCTTCATCGCTGGCGCGGCGGCTATCCGCGGTCCGGCAGCTCTATCGTTTTCTCTACGCGGAAGGAAAGCGTTCCGACGATCCGGCCGCCGTGCTGGAAGGACCCAAGCGCGGGCGGACCTTGCCGAAAGTTCTCTCCATCGCCGAGGTCGACAAGTTGCTCGCGCAGGCGCGCAGCGACATGGACGACCGCAAGCAGCCGCCAGCAGCGCGGCTGCGCGCGGCGCGGCTGCTGTGCTTGCTTGAGGTCGTTTATGCCACCGGCCTTCGCGTGTCCGAACTGGTGGCGCTGCCAGCCGCCAGCGCGCGGCGCGATCAACGCATGCTGGTGGTGCGTGGCAAAGGCGGCAAGGAACGGCTGGTACCGCTCAACCAGGCTGCCAAGCGCGCCATGGCGGATTATCTCAAGCTGCGGACCGAGATGGAAGGCGACGCGCAATCGAAATGGTTGTTCCCCTCGTTCGGCGAACAAGGTCATCTCACCCGCCAGCATTTCGCACGCGAATTAAAGGCACTCGGCGCATCAAGTGGAATCGCGCCGGAGCGCCTGAGCCCGCACGTACTCCGCCATGCGTTTGCCAGTCATCTGCTGCACAATGGAGCCGATTTACGGGTTGTGCAGACTTTGCTCGGCCATGCCGATATCTCGACTACGCAAATTTATACCCATGTCCTGGAAGAACGGCTGAAAGCGCTGGTGCGCGACCTACACCCGCTGACGGACGTCTAGCCAGAAAGTGCTGTAAAAACCATATTAACCTGATTGCTTGACTTAGAGGCTTTGCCCGCGTCACCTCGCCCCGATCACAACAAATCCGGACCCCATGCGCAGTTATCTCGATTTCGAAAAACCGGTGGCCGAATTAGAGGCCAAGGTCGAAGAATTGCGCGCCATGGGCGAGAGCGGCACTGCGGTCGCCGTCGGCGATGAGATCAACCGGCTCGAAGTGAAGGCGGCGATCGCGCTTAAGGAACTCTATGCGGAGCTAACACCCTGGCAGAAAACGCAGGTGGCGCGTCATCCGCAGCGGCCGCATTGCCTCGACTATATCGCCGGCCTGATCGAAAATTTCATCCCGCTCGCCGGCGACCGAAAATTTGGCGACGACGAAGCCATCGTCGGCGGCTTCGGTCGGTTTCGTGGCGAGAGTGTCTGTATCATCGGCCATGAGAAGGGCTCCGATACCGAGAGCCGTATCAAACACAATTTCGGCATGGCGCGACCGGAAGGCTACCGCAAGGCGGCGCGGTTGATGGAAATGGCCGATCGCTTCGCCATCCCGGTGATCGCGCTGGTCGACACCGCTGGCGCCTATCCCGGCATCGGCGCGGAAGAACGCGGCCAGGCCGAGGCCATCGCGCGCTCGACCGAGGCCTGCCTTGTACTCGGCGTGCCTAACATCGCGGTGATCCTGGGCGAAGGCGGTTCGGGCGGCGCCATCGCTATCGCCACCGCCAACCGCGTGCTGATGCTCGAGCACGCCATCTATTCAGTGATCTCGCCGGAAGGCGCCGCTTCGATCCTGTGGCGCGACACATCCAAGGCCCAAGAGGCGGCGACCAATATGAAGATCACCGCCCAGGACATGGTGCGCTTTGGCGTGATCGATACCGTGGTGCCGGAGCCTGCCGGCGGCGCGCATCGCGATCCGCAGGCCGCCATCGCGGCTACCGGCGAGGCCATCGGTAATGCATTAGCCGAGTTGCGGCCGCTCGATCGCGAGACGGTGCGCCGGCAGCGGCGCGAAAAGTTCCTCAATATGGGTCGTGCACCAAGCTAGCCAAGCTCGGGCGCAGGGGCCTGAATCCACGGCATTTTTCGATTTACTTTTGTTTCACCATGGGCTTACCACCTGCCGGCGGCGACCGTCTTTGCCTTGCAGATGCCACATCTTAAGGATAACGATATCCCAATGAGGGCCCGCCTCTCGGGGAGTTTCGCGTTGAGCCGACTTTACTTACGCGCCCTGCTCGCATCGGCGGCCGTTGCCGCGGCGATTGCCCTTTCCGGCTGCGATCCCGACAGCATTACTCCGACTGGCCGCTCTCAAGCTCCGCTTTCCGAAAAGATGCTCGCCGAAATCGAGGCGAAGCACATGGACAAGGATTCTCCGATCCTGGTTCGCCTCTTCAAGGAAGAGGCCGAGATGGAAATGTGGAAGAAGAACCGCGACGGCGAATTCGCACTGCTGAAAACCTATCCGGTCTGCCGCTGGTCGGGCGACCTGGGGCCCAAGATCAAGGAAGGCGATCGCCAGGCGCCCGAAGGCTTCTACACAATCACACCCGGACAGATGAATCCGAATTCCAATTACTACCTCGCCTTCAACACCGGCTATCCGAACGCCTTCGACCGCGCTTGGAACCGCACCGGCTCCGAGTTGATGGTGCATGGCGACTGCTCATCGCGCGGCTGCTACGCCATGACCGACGAGCAGATGCAGGAAATCTACGCGCTGGCGCGCGAGTCGTTCTTCGGCGGGCAGAAGAACTTTCAGTTCGAGGCCTTTCCGTTCCGCATGACGGCACTGAACATGGCCAAGCATCGCAACAATTCAAATTTCGCGTTCTGGAAAATGATCAAGGAAGGCTACGATCATTTCGAGGCCACGCATCAGGAACCGAAGGTCGCGGTCTGCGAAAAACGCTACGTGTTCGACGCGGCCACACCGGAAAACGCTTCCAAGCCGCTCAAGTTCGATGCGCGCGGAAAATGTCCGGCCTACCAGCTCGACCCGGCTATCGCCGACACGGTGCTCGATCGCCGGCGACACGAGCAATATGATATGGCCAGCTATATTGCCCGCGACGTCGCCGTGGTGCCGTCGCATCGCGGCATTGATGGCGGCATGAATCCGGTGTTCGAGGCGAAGCTCGCCACCCAAACTGAATTCAGTAATGACGGCCGCATCTACCAGGTCGCCGGTAACAGTCAGGCGCCCGGCGCGCTGCCGCGTACACCCAATCCGCCGGTCGGGGCCACTGAGACACCGCCGGCGAGCGCGCCTGTGGTAATGGCGAGCGTTCCGGCGCCGCGGCCAGCGCCGCAGGCGAAGGAGGGCCAAGCGCCGCCCGAGCAGCCAAAATCAATCGCAGGTCTGATCGGCAATATGTTTGGCGGTTCGCAGGCCGAAGCCAGGCCGACCGAGGCACCCGGCAATCAAGCCGTCGCCTTGCGCGGCAGCGAACGCGAGACGGCCGCCAAGCCGAAACGCGTAACCCCGGTCCGCGCCGCCTTGGCAGCCCAGTCCAAGCCACAGGAAACCATGCACGCAAGGCTTAAAACGGTCGCCAATGCGCAGGCCCCGAAGCCGCAAGTCCGCAAGGAAGACAAGACCCCTGCGCCGGAAATACGTACCGCCTATTCAGCCCCAGCGGCGAGCAACAATGGTCTGCTGACAGGTGCACAGCCGGTGGTACCGGCCGGCACGTTCGAGAATCGCTGGACTGCGCTGCGCTGATTGGCGCGGAAGGCCAGCCCCGCCGGATGGCGCATGCGCTGCTTCGTCTACGTCCTCGGCACCCGCACCAAAACCCGCCATCTGACCTATGTCGGCTGGACCAGCGACGTCTCGCGCCGGTTCAAGCAGCATAATGCCGGTACCGGCGCGCGCACTACGCGCGGGCACGTCTGGGTGCTGTTGCATTCCGAGCGCTGCAAGAGCAAGCGCGCGGCCATGAGCCGCGAGTGGCACTTGAAGCGCGATCGAAAGTTTCGGAAGAAGCTGGCGGCAAAGATCGCCGGCGAAAGCGTCCGATGAGTATTTTCAACGAACGCAAGATCGATTGCCACACCCACGTGCTCGACCCGGTCAATTTTCCCTACGGCAAGGATATCGAATACAAGCCGGGCGGTCAGGAGGTTGCCACCGCCGCCCAGCTTCGCCAGGTGATGAAGACCTACGGCGTGAGCCATTCATTATTGGTCCAGCCGAATTCGGGCTACGGCAGCGACAATGCGTGCCTGCTCGACGCCATCGCGCGCAGTAAGGGACGCCTCAAGGGGATCGCCATCATCGATTTCGACGCCGATGCTGCGACCCTGCGCAGCCTGAAGAGCAAGGGAATCATCGGTGCGGCGTTCAATCCGACGTTTCATGGCGTCGATTATTACAAACACTCCCTTGGATTGATCGCCAAGCTCGTCGAATACGGCATGTTCCTGCAGATCCAGGTCGAGCACGATCAGCTGCTGAAGTTTTTGCCATGGATCGAAGACATGCCGATCCAGGTGTTGATCGATCACTGCGGGCGCCCGACGCCGGAAGCCGGCCTCGATCAGCCGGGCTTCAAGGCGCTACTGCGGCTCGCCCGCACCAATCGGGTCAGCGTCAAACTGTCCGGCTATTCGAAATTCTCGCGACAGAGTTATCCGTTCGAGGACACCTGGCCATTCGTAGGCGCCATCGTCGAGGCGTTTACGCTCGATCGCTGCCTTTGGGCCTCGGATTGGCCATTCCTGCGCGCGCCGCAACGGCAGGATTACGGCCCGCTGCTCGATCTGGTGGAAATTTTGTTCCCGGATGCCGCCGACCGGCACGCGCTGTTTTGGAAAACGCCACAGCGGCTGTTTGAATTCAAGGACTAGGCCTTCACACCACCTCTAGCTGCGAGCAAAGCGAGTCTCGAAGGGTGACGGTATCAGGTCAGACGAACTTGCCGTGGCAGTGCTTGAATTTCTTGCCGGAGCCACAGGGGCATGCCTCGTTGCGGCCGACCTTGCCCCAGCTTGCGGGATCTTTCGGATTGCGTTCCGCCTGTGCGCCGCCGTTGCCGACCAGCATCGGCGCCAAAGCTGGCGCCATTTCGTCCTCGCCGGTCGCGGGGTCGAACTTGTGGGCTTCCATATAAGGCAGGCTCGGTGACGGCCCCGGCCCGCGCGGCAGGTCGGCTTGATCGGGCGGTGGCCCTTCCGGCGGCTGCTGCACGATCTCGACGCGCATCAACTGGCCGGTCACCGCCTCGCGCAAGCGCGCCATCATGGCTTCGAACAGGCTGAAGGCCTCCGCCTTGTATTCATTGAGCGGATCGCGCTGGCCGTAGCCGCGCAGGCCGATCACCTGGCGCAGATGCTCCAGCATCACCAGATGCTCGCGCCAGAGGTGGTCGAGCGTCTGTAGCAGAATCGATTTCTCGACGTAGCGCATGACGTCGGGACCCCATTTGGCCACCTTGCTCGCCATGTGCTCGTCGGCGCGACGCATGACGCGCTCGCGCACTTCCTCGTCGGCTATGCCTTCTTCCTTGGCCCAGTCCTTGACCGGCAGATCGAGCGTCAGCACCTCGCCTAGCGCCTTATCGAGGCCCTCGACGTCCCATTGTTCGGCATAGGCGTTGGCCGGTATGTGTTTGGCGACCAGGTCTTCGATCACCGAGTGCCGCATGTCGGCGACGGTCTCGTCCACCGCTTCGTCTCGCATCAGATCGAGCCGCTCCTCGAAGATCACTTTGCGCTGGTCGTTCATCACGTTGTCGAACTTGAGTAGATTCTTGCGGATGTCGAAGTTGCGCGCTTCCACCTTCTGCTGCGCTTTTTCCAGCGCCTTGTTGATCCAGGGATGGATGATCGCCTCATTCTCCTTCAACCCCAGCTTCTGCAACATGCCGTCGAGCTTGTCGGAGCCGAAGATGCGCATCAGATCGTCTTCCAGCGACAGGAAGAACTTGGAATGGCCGGGGTCGCCTTGGCGTCCGGAGCGGCCGCGCAACTGGTTGTCGATGCGCCGGCTCTCGTGCCGCTCGGTGCCGAGCACAAACAGGCCGCCGGCTTTCAGCGCCTTTTCCTTCAGCCGCGCTATCTGCGCGCGGATGACGTCGGCGCGCGGATCCTTTTCGCGCGCGCGCGGGTCCTCGATGTCGGCGATCTCCTGGCGGATGCGCATGTCGGCATTGCCGCCGAGCTGAATGTCGGTACCGCGACCGGCCATGTTGGTGGCGATGGTGATGGCGCCCGGCACGCCGGCCTGGCTGACGATATACGCTTCCTGCTCGTGATAGCGCGCGTTGAGGATGGCGAAGACCTTGGTTTTGGTGGCGCCGTCATCGCCGGAATAGAGCGCGGCAAAGGCGTTGGGATCAGTGAAATCGTGCGACTCCCAGCCGGCCTCGCGCAGCATGTCGGCCAGCTGCTCGGATTTCTCGATCGACGTGGTGCCGACCAGCACCGGCTGGCCGCGCAGCTTGCAGTCCTCGATCAGCGCGATGATCGAGCGGTATTTTTCCTTGGCGGTGCGGTAGACCTCGTCGTCATCGTCGATGCGGACCAGCGGCATGTTGGTCGGCACTTCCAGCACGTCGAGGTTATAGATGTCGAGGAACTCGTCGGCCTCGGTGAGCGCCGTACCGGTCATGCCGGCGAGCTTCTCGTACATGCGGAAATAATTCTGGAAGGTGATCGAGGCAAGCGTCTGGTTCTCCGGCTGGATCGGCTGATGCTCTTTCGCCTCCAAGGCCTGATGCAACCCTTCCGAATAGCGCCGGCCCGGCATCATGCGGCCGGTGAACTCGTCGATGATGACGACCTCGCCGTTGCGCACGATGTAGTCCTTGTCGCGCTGGAATAGCTTGTGCGCGCGCAGCGCCTGGTTGACGTGGTGCACGACGGAGACGTTCTCGACGTCGTAGAGCGATTCGCCCTTGAGCTCGCCGGCGGTGCGCAGCCGCTGCTCGAGCTTTTCCATGCCGGCTTCGGTCAGCGTCACCGTGCGCTGCTTCTCGTCGACCTCGTAGTCGGTCTTGTCGAGTAGCGGGATGTAGCTGTCGATGGTGTTGTAGAATTCGCTGCGGTCGTCGAGCGGGCCGGAGATGATCAGCGGCGTGCGCGCTTCGTCGATCAGGATCGAATCCACTTCGTCGACGATGGCGAAGATGTGCCCGCGCTGGACCATGTCCTCCATGCGGTACTTCATGTTGTCGCGCAGATAATCGAAGCCGAGCTCATTGTTGGTGGCGTAGGTGACGTCGCAATCGTAGTTCTTCTTGCGCTGCTCGTCGTCGAGCCCGTGCACGATGACGCCGACGGTGAGGCCGAGGAAGGTATAGATGCGGCCCATCCACTCGGCGTCGCGCTTGGCGAGGTAATCATTGACGGTGACCACGTGCACGCCCCGTCCTGACACGGCGTTGAGATAGACCGCGAGCGTTGCGACCAGCGTCTTGCCTTCGCCGGTTTTCATTTCGGCGATCCTGCCTTCGTGCAGGATCATGCCGCCGATCAACTGCACGTCGAAATGACGCTGGCCGATGGTGCGCTTGGCCGCTTCGCGCACGGTGGCAAAAGCTGGCACCAGCACCTCGTCGAGCGATTTGCCTTCGGCGACCTGCTTCTTGAATTCTTCGGTGCGCGCCCGCAGCGCCTCGTCGGAAAGCGCTTCGAGTTCCTTCTCCAGCGAGTTGATCTCGTCCACCCGCGGCTGATAGCTACGAATCCGCCGTTCATTGGCGGAGCCGAACAGCTTGCGGGCAACGGCGCCGATCATGCGGAAGTCCCTCAATTAAGCCGAGCGCTTCTAGTACGCCGCCACGGCCGGATTTAGCTTCCGGCATTCCGGAAATGCGGCACTTTTCGGGCAAATTCGACGCGAACGCGCCTGCAAAGCTTAACCAGCCGAGGTCAACGGAGAGATAGGAGGGGGTCGGTTTATTGTCAATTGGCCGCTTGCCACGGCCTCAACCGCAGCGACGCTTGATTCAGGTGCATCGCTCACGCGGACGTTAAACCCGGCAAAGCAGTCCGCCATTGCAAAGCCCTGGGTGTTGCGCGACAAGTCCGCCGCCGTCCGCAGTCTTTGCGGACCATCTCGTTCCCAAGGACTGCATCATGACGACCTTTACCCTTGCCCGCCGGACTGGAATTTTTGCTGCCTCTTTGGCGCTGCTGCTGGCGGCCACGGGCCCGCTCCGCGCACAGGACCAGGACCCGCTCGTCGCTAAAGTTAACGGCACCGAGATTCATCAGAGCGACCTCGCCATCGCCGAAGCGGAAGCCGGCCAGCTTCCGCCGATGTCGCCGGCCGCGAAAAAGGATTACCTGGTGCAATTCATGGCCGACATGATCTTGGTATCCAAGGCGGCCGAAGCCAAGAAGATGGGCGACAGCGCGGAGTTCAAGCGCAAGGTCGCCTTCTCCCGCGACAAGCTGCTGATGGAGCAGCTGCTGACGGCCACCGGCAAGGCGGCGCTCACCGACGACGCCATGCACAAGGTCTATGACGAAGCCGTCAAGCAGATGAGCCAGGAGATGGAGGTGCACGCCCGCCACATCCTGATCCGCGCCGCCCCCGGCGACGACAAGGCGAGCAAGGAAGCGGAGGATAAGATCAAGGCGGTGATCGTGCGCCTGAACAAGGGCGAGGACTTCGAAAAGGTCGCCAAGGAAATAACCGAGGATCCCTCCGGTAAGGCCAATGGCGGCGATCTCGGCTATTTCAGCAAGGAGCAGATGGTGCCGGAATTCTCCGACGTCGCCTTCAGGCTCGACAAGGGCCAGATTTCCGAGCCGGTGAAAACCCAGTTCGGCTGGCACGTGATCAAGGTCGAGGACAAGCGCGTCAAGCCCGTGCCAAAGTTCGAAGAGGTCAAGCCGCAGATCGAGCAATACGTGACGCGCAAGGCGCAGGCCGAGTTGGTGACTACGCTGCGCGCCAGCGCCAAGATCGAGAAGATGTACACGACCGAGCCGCCGGCGGCCCCCGCTGCGGCGCCGACGCCCGCGCCGGACAAGAAATAAAATTGATCGCACTTATCAGATGAATGCGTCATGCCCGGCCTTGTGCCGGGCATTGTCGTCTTGCATACATTGCCCATGTCCACCGCCATCTCCCCCCTCGCCCCGCAACAGGTACCGGATATGCCGGCGATTCCAGGCGTGCGGCTCGCCACCGCGGAAGCCGGCATCCGCTATGCCGGGCGCACCGACGTGCTGCTGGCGCTGTTCGATGAAGGCACTACAACCGCCGGCGTTTTCACCAAATCGAAATGCCCATCGGCGCCGGTCGAGTGGTGCCGCGATAAACTCAAAGCCGGCAAGGCGCGCGCGCTGGTGGTCAATTCCGGTAACGCCAATGCCTTCACCGGCAAGAGTGGGCGCGCGGCAACCAAGCTCACCGCCGCGATCGCCGCAAAGAGCGCGGGCTGCAAGGCAGCGGAGATATTTCTCGCCTCCACCGGGGTTATCGGCGAACCGCTCGACGCGGCCAAGTTCGCACCCGTCATGGACGGCCTCGCCGCACGCGCTAAAACGGGCGACTTCGACGCCGCGGCCAAAGCGATTATGACCACCGATACGTTTCTCAAGGTGGCAACCGCAGCGGCCAAGATCGGCAAAGTCAGAGTGACCATCAACGGCATCGCCAAGGGCGCCGGCATGATCGCGCCGGACATGGCGACGATGCTTTCCTTTATTTTTACTGACGCGGCGATAGCGCCGTCGGCCTTGCAGGCGTTGCTCAAGGAAGCCGTTGCCGATACCTTCAACGCGGTGACGATCGACGGCGACACTTCGACCTCCGACACGCTGATGATCTTCGCCACTGGCCAGGCGGATAACCCGCGCATCGCACGCGCCGCCGATCCGCGCCTGAAAGAATTCAAGCGTGCGCTGCATGCGGTAATGGCCGATCTGTCCGAGCAGATCGCGCGCGACGGCGAAGGCGCGCGCAAGCTGGTGGAGATTGTGGTGGAAGGCGCGGTGTCGAAGGCGTCCGCGCGCCGCATCGCAATGTCGATCGCCAATTCGCCGTTGGTGAAAACGGCGATCGCCGGTGAGGACGCCAATTGGGGCCGCGTCGTCATGGCAGTCAGCAAGGCCGGCGAGCCGGCCGATCGCGACCGGCTTTCGATCTGGTTCGGCGGCATTCGCGTCGCGCACAAGGGAGCGCGCGATCCGGGCTATAACGAGGCCGAGGTGAGCGCCGCAATGAAAAGGCCTGAAATCAGCCTGAAAGTCGCGCTTGGGCTGGGCAAGGGCCGCGACCGGGTGCTGACCTGCGACCTCACCAAGGAATACATTGCCATCAATGGCGACTACCGCTCGTAACTGTCTGTTTACTGTTGCGGCAGGAGTTCCTGCCTCTGGTCGCACCGTCTTAACCAAGACTTGGCTAGCGTAGGGGTCGAAGGGCTGTGAGCAAAATCGTCCTTGTTGCCGCCTGCGCGCTCGTCGATGCCGACGGCCGCGTGCTCATCGCCCAGCGTCCGGCCGGCAAGCCCATGGCAGGCTTGTGGGAATTTCCCGGCGGCAAAGTCGAGAATGATGAAGCGCTGGAACAAAGTTTGATCCGTGAGTTGAAGGAGGAACTGGACATTGTCGTCACTGAGGCCTGTCTCGCGCCGCTCACTTTCGCAAGCCACGCCTATCCTGACTTTCATCTCCTGATGCCACTCTATGTGTGCCGGCGCTGGGAGGGGAAAGTCACCGCGACGGAAGGGCAAAGGCTCGCCTGGGTGAAACCGAACCGGCTGCGGGAATACGAAATGCCTCCGGCGGACGTTCCGTTGATTTCGCACCTGACCACACTGTTGTGATTAACGATTAAACAGGACGCGTCCATGATAAAGTCCCTGACGATCCGCAACTCACGTGATTCCTTGCGTGATTTCTTGCGCGATTTTTTTCGCGACGACGGCGCTGCTACCGCCATCGAATACGCGATGATCGCCGCCGGGATTGCCGGTGTTCTCATCGCCGTGGTCTCGAGCTTGGGCACGACGCTGCAAACCAAGTATCAGAGCGTCTATGACGCATTGAACTGATAGGCACGGTGTCAGGGCCGCGGCTTCTCGCCGGCTGGAATTTCCCGCGTGCCGAGCGCATCAGCAAGCCGGTGCGCCGCCGCGCCGGGCTTGAGCGGCTTCTGTTGACTCTCATGCGGCGCCCAACCCGACAGCCATATGATCTCGAACGTCGCGCGCAGGCGGCCGTCGGGATCGGCGAAACGCCGCGCATAGATCTCCGTCAACCGTTGCAAGGTCGCGCGTCTAAGCGGCCTCCGGCGCCGTTCGGTCAATATGTTGGTCGCGCCCATGCGGCGTAAGTCCTGCATCAGGTCGACAACGGAATTGTAGCGCACGGTCAAGCGATCCACATCGGCAACCGGCAGAGCGAAACCGGCACGCTGCAGGAGCGCGCCCCATTCGCGTAGATCGGCGAATGGCGCGACGCGGGGTGACGCGCCGCCCTCGATCTCGCTCTCTGCCTGAGCGAAAGCCTCGCGCAATTCGGTGAGCGTGTCGCCGCCTACCGACGCCGCCATAAACAGGCCGTCAGGTTTCAGCGCGCGGCGGATCTGGACCAGCGTGCCGGGCAGGTCGTTGACGAATTGGAGCGACAGCGCCGACACCACGAGGTCGAGCGAGCCACTAGCAAACGGTAGCGTCTCCTCGTCGGCAATAACGTCGGCAATAGCCCCAACCTTGCCGCTGGCCGCCAGTACCCGGCGCACTGCATCGGTCGGCGTACCGAGGTCGACACCGCGGTCAAACGTGCGCAGTACCGCCGACAGCCTTTCGCCCAGCTCATCTGCGACCCGGTCGATCAGGAAAGTCTCTGGGCCGAGATTGCGCGCGCGGGCCCGCCTGGCGCGCAGCAGTTTGCGGTCGAATATGGCCGGGGTCGACGGCATCTGGTAATCTTAGCAGCATGAACGAGCTTGTCTCGGCAAGTGACGTCAAAGGCGAAGCCAAGGCGCCATCGCGTCTCGCGCAATGGCGGGGCGGATTGCGGGCCGCGCTGCGCGTCGCGGTTGACGTCGCGCTGCCACCGCTATGCCCGTCTTGCCGCGCGCCGCTTGGCGGCGGCGCCGGCCTGTGCGCCGCCTGCTGGTCGAAGTTGTCGCTGATCGAGCCGCCTTATTGCGCGCGGCTTGGCATTCCGTTCACCTACGATCCCGGCCCCGGGCTGCTGTCGATGGAGGCCATCGCCAATCCTCCGGCCTATGACCGGGCCCGCGCCGCGGTGCGCTATGACGACACCGCCCGCGCGCTGGTGTTGTCCTTCAAATACAGCGACCGGCTCGACCTCGCGCCGATGCTGGGACGTTGGATGGCGCGCGCCGGGCGCGAATTGCTCTCAGGCGCCGACGCCTTGCTGCCGGTTCCGCTGCATTGGCGCCGGCTGTGGGCGCGGCGCTTCAATCAATCGGCGATGCTTGCCGGAACAATTTCGCATATCGCCGGCGTACCGGTGCTGCATGATGCGCTCAAGCGTATGCGCGCCACGCCGCAACAGGTCGGCCTGTCCAAAGCAGAGCGCGCCGACAATGTGCAAGGCGCCTTCCGCGTGCCGGCGGATAAAAAGGCCATTGTGGCCGGCCGCCGGCTGGTGCTGATCGACGACGTGCTGACCTCTGGCGCCACCGCCGATACCTGTGCCCGCGCTTTGTTGCGCGCCGGGGCCGCCCATGTCGATGTGCTGGTATTCGCCCGGGTTGTCGCACCACTGCGCACTCCCATATGAATGGACGGGATCGCCGCAGAATGACCAGTGAATCAATGCCGCTTATCGAAATTTATACCACCCGCTATTGCCCCTATTGCCACGCCGCCAAAGCCCTGCTGAAACGGAAAGGCGCGGCCTTTACGGAGATCGACGTGAGCGGCGACTGGGAAGGGCGCGAAGCCATGATCAAACGGGCAGACGGGCAAATGACAGTACCGCAAATTTTCATCGGCGCCACGCATGTTGGCGGCAGCGACGAACTGCACGCGCTTGAGCGCGCCGGCAAGCTCGATCCCCTTCTGGCTGGCGACGGGACCGCCGCATGAGCACCGCCTTCAAGGCCGCGATGATCCAGATGCGCGCGGGGCTCGCGCCCGCCGCCAATGTCGAAGCCGCCGTGCGGCTCATCGGCGAAGCAAAGTCGGCAGGCGCCGAATACGTGCAGACGCCGGAAATGACCAACATCATGGAGGTCAAACGCGAGCGGTTGTTCGCTACCATCGTAGACGAGGCAGCCGACACGTCGCTCGCGACCTTCCGCGAACTGGCGCGCAAGCTGGGCATTACCGTTCATGTCGGCTCGCTGGCGATCAAGGTTTCACCCGACCGGGCCGCCAACCGCTCGTTCCTTATCGATCCGAAGGGCGATATCGCCGCGCGCTACGACAAGATTCATATGTTCGATGTCGATCTCGCGAGCGGCGAAAGCTATCGCGAGTCGCGCACCTATCGGCCGGGCGAACAGGCGGTGCTGAGCGATCTGCCAAGGGGCCGGCTGGGACTGACGATCTGCTACGACCTGCGTTTTCCGGCGCTTTACCGCGCCCTGGCGGAAGCCGGCGCCACCATGTTGGCGATCCCGTCCGCCTTCACCCAGCAGACCGGTGAGGCGCATTGGCACGTGCTCATCCGCGCCCGCGCCATCGAGAACGGCTGCTTCGTGTTCGCCGCCGCGCAAGCCGGCAAACACGAGAACGGCCGCGAGACTTTCGGGCATTCACTGATCGTTGACCCCTGGGGGCGCATCCTGGCCGAAGGCGGCACCGAGCCGGGGGTGGTGATGGCCGAGATCGATCTGGCGGAAGTGGCCAAGGCGCGCGCACGCATTCCTTCGTTGCAGCACGGCCGGCGTTTCGAGATCGTCGAGCCGCTGGCCGAGCCGACCCACCTGCACATGGTCAGGGGCGCCGAATGATCCGCTACGCCCTCGCTTGCCCCAAAGGTCACACATTCGAAAGCTGGTTCGCGGATTCGGCCTCCTACGACAAGCAGGCCAAGCGCGGCCTGGTCGTCTGCCCGCATTGCGGCTCGACCAAGGTCGATAAAGCGATCATGGCGCCGCGGCTCGCAGGCAACAGCAAGCGCGAACGTGAAATTCCCGCCGAGGAGACGCTTGCTCATGCCGCGGCCGCGCCCGAGAAGGCGCCGGTCGCGATGATCTCGCCAAAGGAGCAGGAGCTGCGCTCCAAATTGAAGGAATTGCGCGACCATCTCACCAAAAATGCTGACCATGTCGGGCCGAAATTCCCCGAGGAAGCGCGCAAGATGCACTACGGCGAGACCGAGCACCGTTCGATCTATGGCGAGGCGTCACCCGAGGAAGCCAAGGCGCTGGCCGAGGAAGGCATCGAATTCCATCCGCTGCCGATTTTGCCGGATGAGCGGAATTAATACGCCCACACCAAGAGCGCCACGCCGATCACGACCAGCACGACGCCAAAGCCTTCCCGCGCCGTGGTCGGCTGCTTGAAGATGAAGTGCGTCACGCCCTGCGCGAACAGCACCTCGACCAGCGCCAATGTGCGCACATTGGCAGCGCTGGTAATGGCGAAGCCGAGGAACCAAAATTCCGAGGCAAAAGCGCCCATGAAACCGGCAAACAGCGACGGCTTCCATGCGCGCATGATGGCGCGCAGCACTCCCGGATCGCGCAGCGCAAGATAAAGCGACAACAGCCCGGCCTGCGATACCAGACCGACCGCGAGGGTGAAGGTCGCCGCCATGACGAAATGTGGCAGATGCAGCGACAGGATGGCGCCGCGATAGCCGATAGCCGAAAGCGCGAACAAAGCCCCTGACAGCAGGCCGATGAAAGTGGACCGCCTGGTGCTGACGCTGCCGGCACCGGGTTTCAGCGAAATCGCGATGACGCCCGCCGTGGCGATCAGGATCGCCGCGGCCGATAACGGCGCGATCCTGTCACCAAGGAAAATCAGGCCGAACAACGCGACTTGGACCGGCTCGGTCTTGATATAGGCGTAAGCCACGACGAAGGAGCGCTCGCCCATGACCGAGAGCATGGTCGCGGTGGCGGCGATCTGGGTGGCCGCGCCGGCGATAACCCAAGGCCAAAACGCGAGTTCGGGATGCGGTACGCCATAGCCGGTCGCGAACATGACGCCCGCCAGGAACAGCAACGCAAACGGAAAGCCGAATAAAAACCGCACATGGGTGGCGCCGACCGTGCCCAGCGTCGCGGTCAGCTCGCGCTGCATGGCATTGCGCGCGGTCTGCGCCGCCGCGGCAATCAGCGTAAAGACGGCCCAGAGCATTGTGACCTGTGATTTATGATTTTGCGGAGCGCTCGGCGACGAGCATGTAATTCACATCCATGTCGGACGACAACTGCCAGCGGTCGGCGAATGGATTGTAGATCACGCCGCGCTCGCCGGTCACGTCCAGGCCGGCGCGCTCGAATGCCAACTCGAGCTCGTTCGGGGTAACGAACTTGTCCCATTGGTGCGTACCGCGTGGCAGCCAGCGCAACACGTATTCGGCGCCGACAATCGCCAAAGCAAAGCTCTTGAGTGTGCGGTTGAGCGTCGCCGCGATCATCAGCCCACCCGGCCTCACCATCGAGGCGCAGGTTGCGACGAAGGCCTTAACGTCGGCGACGTGCTCGACCACTTCCATCGCCAGCACGATATCGAAACGCTCATTCGCCGCCGCGAGTTCCTCCGCCGTGGTGGCGCGATAGTCGACCGTGACGCCGCTCTGTCCGGCATGCGCGGCCGCGGCGGCGATATTTTCCGGCGACGGGTCGGCGCCGACCATCTGCGCACCCAGCCGCGCCAGCGGTTCCGACAGAATGCCGCCGCCGCAGCCGATATCGAGCATGCGCAAGTTCTTCAGGCAATCGAGCTCTTTGGTATCGCGGTCAAACTTCTGCGCGGCTTTGTCGCGAATGTAAGCGAGCCGGACCGGATTGAATTTGTGCAACGCCGCCATCGGCCCGCGCGCGTTCCACCAGTCGGCGGCGTGGCGCGAGAAGCGCTCGACCTCGGCCTCGTCCACGGATGAATTGCGCCGTTTCAATGCCATGCGATCATCGCGCCGTGACATGATTGCGGAATTCGAGCGGCGCGCCGATATTGTGCAGTCGCTCCCAGGTTTCGCCGGTGCCGCGCACGGCAATATCGCCATAGTTCAGCAGGCGGCCCATGATCGACTGGTCGACATCGACGCTTTCGACCTTATCCATGTTCATTTCGACGGTGTGCCGTTTGATGAAGCCAACCTTGTAAACGATGCGCCGGTTGGTGACGTCGATCTCGGTGGTCCAGCGCTTGAACCAGGCCGACAGCAGCGTCACGCCCGCCCCCAGCGCGAAGGCGCCGGAGGCGAACAGCCAGCTATATCCGGTCGTTTGGGTTTGCGAGGCCGCCAGTCCGATCAGTGCGACGAATGCGAGCAGCATCATGATCATGGACGGCAGATAGATGACCCAATGAATCCTGCCCCGATAGAGCACGGTTTCGCCAGGCTGCAGAATTCGATCGATATACCGCATCGTCGGCACCCAAAAAGATTAACGCGGATAAGCCTTTAAGTTGCAGTCCCGGCACCCCGCCGGTATGTATACGCGCCTTTTGCGGCCGGCACAGCCGGCCGTTTGTTAGCGCCTTTTGGTGCGTCCGGGAACGACAGGTTTTCTAAAGTCATGGCTCGTCTGGTGATGAAATTCGGCGGAACGTCGGTCGCCGATCTCGACCGCATCCGCAACGTGGCGCGCCACGTCAAGCGCGAGGTCGACGCCGGCTATGACGTGGCCGTCGTGGTCTCCGCCATGGCC
>Ga0134126_10004000_pt1 | contig 18447 bp, 16 predicted proteins | sample KB31752_FD_96881 | JGI IMG/M metagenome (GOLD analysis project Ga0134126, IMG submission 96881) | Terrestrial soil microbial communities with excess Nitrogen fertilizer from Kellogg Biological Station, Michigan, USA - KB3-175-2 | ecosystem: Environmental > Terrestrial > Soil > Unclassified ...
CCTCGTCTCCGGCGCCAGCCGCGGCATCGGGTTCGCCATCGCCAGGGCGCTGGCGGCCGAAGGCGCGAAGGTGGCGCTGGCGGCGCGCGGGCTTGACGGTCTCAAGGCGGCGGCGAGCGAAATCGGCGGCGATGTCTCTATTCACGTCGCCGATGTCACCGATCCCGCAGCGGCGGCGACGCTGACGCATGACGTCGAAAAGCGCTGGGGCCGGGTCGATATCCTGGTCTGCAATGCCGGCAGTGGCGCCTCGGTGCCCCCCGGAAGGGAGACCGCCGCGGAGTGGCACCGCGTGCTCGATCTCAATCTGTTTGCTGCCACCAACATGATCGAGGCCGCACGACCGGTCATGGGCCGCGGCAACGGCGACCGGGCCATCGTCTGCGTATCCTCGATCTGCGGCATGGCGGCGCTTGGCGCGCCCGTGACGTATTCCGCCGCCAAGGCCGCACTCAATGCCACCGTGCGAGGCCTCGCCCGGCCGCTGGCGCTGGAGGGCATCCGCGTCAATGCGGTCGCACCGGGCAACATCCTGTTCGAGGGCGGCACCTGGGCGCGCAGGATCGCAGAGAACAGGAGCGCGGTGGACGAGATGCTTGCGCGCGAGGTGTCGCTGCGCCGGATGGGCAAGCCCGAGGAGATCGCCGATGTCGTCGCCTTTCTCGCTTCCCCGCGGGCGGCCTTCGTCACCGGCACGGTGGTCGTCGCCGACGGCGGACAATTGCGCAGCTAATGGAGCGTTCCATGACCGCCCTCTCCCGCTACGACCTGAAGGGACGTACCGCGCTCGTTACCGGCGCCGGCGGATTGTTGGGGCGCCAGCATGTCGCAGCGCTGGCGGAGGCCGGCGCGCGCGTGGTGGTCACCGACATCGCACTGAAACAAGCCGAGGCCGCGATCGCTGCAATCAGGGAGAGCGCGCCGTCGGCAGATCTGGTCCCTGCCGCAATCGATGTCGCCTCCCGGGACTCTGTTCGCGCGGCCCATGACGAGCTTTCCGGGCGCGGCATCGCGGTCGATATCCTCGTCAACAACGCCGCGATCGACCCGAAGGTCACCTCGAACCCCGGCGTGATGCACTCCTCGCGCTTCGAGGCGTTTCCGGTGCCGCAATGGCAGATGGAGATCGCGGTCGGCCTCACCGGCGCGATGCTATGCTCGCAGGTATTCGGCGGCGAGATGGCGAGGCGCCGCCGCGGCGTGATCCTCAACATCGCCTCCGACCTCGGCGTGATCGCGCCCGACCAGCGCCTTTACCGCCAGCCGAACGTGACGCGCGAGGAGGAACAGCCGGTCAAGCCCGTGACCTATTCGGTCATCAAGCACGGCCTGATCGGCCTCACCAAATACCTCGCGACCTATTGGGCCGATGATGGCGTGCGCGTGAACGCCATCTCGCCCGGCGGCATCTTCAACGACCAGGACCCCGCCTTCGTCGAGAAGCTGACGAAGCTGATCCCGATGGGACGCATGGCCCATGTGGACGAGTACCGCGCCGCCGTGCAGTTCCTCTGCTCGGACGCATCGAGCTACATGACCGGACAGAATCTCGTCATGGACGGCGGCAGGAGCGTGTGGTAACCAGCGGCCACCTCCCAATTCCCGCAACACGAGCCGACGTAGAATCAAGCATGTTTAACGACAGGTCTGTTCTGATCACGGGCGGCACCGGATCGTTCGGGCGCAAATGGGTCGGCAATCTCCTGAAGAACTTCAAGCCGCGCCGCCTCGTGGTGTATTCGCGCGACGAACTGAAGCAATACGAAATGCAGCAGGAATTCGATCAGCCTGCGATGCGCTACTTCATCGGTGACGTGCGCGACGGCGAGCGGCTGCGCACCGCGATGAAGGGGATCGACTTCGTCATTCATGCCGCGGCGCTGAAGCAGGTGCCGGCCGCCGAATACAATCCGATGGAATGCATCAAGACCAACGTCCACGGTGCAGAGAATGTCATTCAGGCCGCGCTCGAGGCGGATGTGGAGAAGGTCATCGCGCTGTCGACCGACAAGGCCGCCCAGCCGATCAACCTCTACGGCGCCACCAAGCTCGCCTCCGACAAGCTGTTCATCGCGGCCAACAACATGGCCGGCGGCCACCGGACCATGTTCAGCGTCGTACGCTATGGCAATGTCGTCGGCTCTCGCGGGTCGATCGTGCCGCTGTTCAACAGGCTGATCGCCGACGGCGCCGACCATCTGCCGATCACCGACCCGCGCATGACCCGCTTCTGGATATCGCTGCAACAGGGCGTCGATTTCGTGCGCAAGAGCTTTGAGCGCATGTCCGGCGGCGAGATTTTCGTTCCCATGATCCCTTCCGTTCGTATTCCCGATCTCGCCGCGGCGATGGCTCCCGATCTCCCGACAAAGGTGATCGGCATCCGGCCCGGCGAGAAGCTGCACGAGATCATGTGCCCGACCGACGATTCGCATTTGACGCTGCGCTTCGGCGACCATTTCGTCATGAAGCCGACCATCAAGTTCTTCCGCAAGGATGTCGACTATCTGACCAACCAGATCGGAGAAAAAGGCGCGCCGGTGGCGGACGGTTTCGAATACAATTCAGGCCGCAACGACCACTTCCTCGACGTCGCCGAGATAAGGGAATTCAACCGGATCGCAGTCCAATGATCCCCTATGGACGCCAGGACATCTCGTCCGAGGATATCGACGCAGTCACCGCGGTTCTGCGCTCGGACTGGCTGACGCAGGGAGAGGCTGGCCCCCGGTTCGAGCGCGCGCTGGCGTCCTATTGCGACGTGCAAAACGCGATCGCGGTCTCCAACGCGACCGCGGCGCTGCACATCGCCTGCCTCGCCCTCGATCTCGGCCCCGGCGACACGCTGTGGACGACACCGAATACCTTCGTGGCATCGGCGAATTGCGCGCGCTATTGCGGCGCCAATGTAGACTTCGTCGATATCGATCCGCGTACCTACAACATGAGCGTGTCGGCGCTCGCCGAGAAGCTCGAAACCGCCAGGGCGCGAGGCCGTTTACCGAAGGTGGTGGTGCCCGTGCATTTTGCCGGCCAGTCCTGTGAGATGATCGAAATCCGTGCGCTCGCGGACCGCTACGGCTTTCGTATCATCGAGGACGCCTCGCACGCCGTCGGCGGCGACTATCGCGGCCGCAAGGTTGGCGCCTGCGACCATGGTGACGTCGCCATTTTCAGCTTTCACCCCGTCAAGATCATCACGACCGGCGAAGGCGGCATGGCGCTCACCAACGACGTGAAGCTTGCCGAACGCCTTTCCCATCTGCGGACTCATGGCATCGTGCGTCCGGCGCAACGTCCTGCGGCAGTGGCCGATGGCGATCGCGTCAACGAGGAGCGCGACGGTCCATGGACCTATGACCAGATCGAGCTCGGGCTGAACTACCGCATGACGGACATCCAGGCTGCGCTCGGAGCCAGCCAGTTGAGGCGGCTCGACCCCTTTGTTGCGCGCCGTCGCGAACTTGCAGCGCGCTATGACCGCCTGTTGGCCGAGCTGCCGGTCACCTGCCCCTGGCAGCATCCCGACACCCATTCGGCCTGGCATCTCTATGTGATCCGGCTGCATCGCAACGCGATCAAGCCCAGCCGGCGACAGGTGTTCGACGCGTTGCGCGCCGCCGGTGTCGGCGTCAACGTTCACTACATTCCCGTACACACGCAACCGTATTATCGTAACCTCGGCTTTGCGCCCGGCATGTTTCCCGAGGCCGAAAGCTATTACGAGGACGCGATCACCTTGCCGCTGTTCTCGAGAATGACCGATGACGAGCAGGACACCGTGGTGTCGGCGCTGCAGAAGATCCTCACGTGAAGATCGCGGTCATCCCGGCGCGCGGCGGCAGCAAGCGGATCCCGCGAAAAAACATCCGACCATTCTGCGGAAAGCCCATCATCGCCTATTCGATCGCCGCCGCGAAGGAGAGCGGTCTCTTCGACGAGATCGTGGTTTCGACCGACGACGAGGAGATCGCCGCTGTTGCACGCGACTATGGCGCGACGACGCCCTTCCTTAGGCCGAAGGAGATCGCCGACGATTTCACCGGCACGAATGCAGTAGTCAAGCACGCCATTGTCTGGTTTGGGGATCGCGGAACGGCGATCGCGCATGCCTGCTGCATCTATGCCACCGCGCCGCTGCTTCAGGTTCGTTTCGTCAGGAAAGGCTATGAGCTCCTGACCGCCTCGGACGCCGCCTTCGCCTTTTCTGTCACCGATTATGCGTTTCCGATCCAGCGCGCCTTGCGGATCACCGAGAATGGCCGCGTCGACGCGCTTTATCCGGAACATCGCATGACGCGGTCGCAGGACCTGGAGCCGGCCTACCACGATGCCGGCCAATTCTATTGGGGAACCGCAAGCGCCTTCCTCGACGGCGGCCCGCTATTCTCGCCTCGATCGATCGGCGTCGTCCTGCCGCGCAAGCTCGTGCAGGACATCGACACGATGGAGGATTGGGAACAGGCGGAGGCGATGTATCGCGCCGTCAGCCACGAATGAAAGAGCGCACCGGCCGTTGACGGCGGCGCTCAGCCGGGGCCGAGCAGCGGCCGGACAAACGCTTCGAGATTTGATCCCTCGAAGAGATGGCCCGCGATCCCGGCCGCCGCGGCAGCCTCGATATCATGCGGCTTGTCGCCGACCAAAAAGCTCGTCTCCTTTCGGACAGGCCAGCCGTCAAGACAATCGAGGATCATTCCCGGCGCCGGTTTGCGCCGGTCGCTGGCGCGCCGCCATTGCTCGACTATTCCGTCTTCATGGTAGGGGCAATACTGGAACTCGTCGACATGGGCGCCGAGGCCGGCCAGTTCCTCGTTCATCCAGCCATGCAGCCGATCGATCGCATCGACGCCATAATAGCCGCGCGCAACGCCGGCCTGATTGGTCACCACGAATGTCAGGTAGCCTCGGTCATTGCACAGCTTGACGGCTTCGCGCGCGCCTGCAACCCATTCGAAATCCTCGATCCTGTGTACATAGGCTTTATCGACATTCAACACGCCGTCGCGGTCGAAGAATACGGCGGGACGCCGCAATTGTGCTGGAAGCTCGACCTGCGCTCGTTCCAAGTCGGCGGGAATACCGATGTCGATGAAGAAGCCATCATAGAGGGCCGCGTGCAGCTGGCCTTTTTCAACCAGGCGCGGAAACACGGACTGTTCGAGCGAGCACGGCATTTCCCGGATGAAATCGAGAACGCCGCGCTCGATGAGGTATACGCCCGAATTGATCGGCCCACCGGAAAGCGAGCCGGGGCCGAGAAAGCTCCTGACCAAGTCACGATCGAGCAACACGCGGCCGTAACGGTCGCCGGGGTGATCCTTTTTCAACGCCACGCGCACGATCGAGGAAGACCTGGGCGTCGCCAGATCAAGCAGATTGAAATCGAAAAAGGAATCGCCGTTCAGGAGCAGAAATTGCGACTCCAGCGATGCAGCCGCGTGCTTGAGCGCACCACCCGTGCCGAATTGCGTCGGCTCGGACACCACCGAGATCGACGCATGGCGCCACCTCTTGCCGTGATAGCGGCCCACGACCTGTTCGGCGCGATGGCCTGCCAAAAGCAGGATCTTGTGAATGGTCGGATAGCGTGAAAGTTCATCGAGGATGTAGTCCATGAACGGCCTTCCCGCCACTTCCAGCAGCGGCTTGGGGACCTGTCTCGTCCGCTCTCCCAGCCGCGTCCCGAGCCCTCCGACCAGGATGACGGCCTGACTCAGCACAACGTCCCCTCGACGAAACCGCACAGCAACGGGCCGATGACGATATGCACCTCCCGGATCGAATTCGTCCGCTTCGAAGGCACGCGGATCACGCCAGTCCGGACGCGTTCTTCGGGGATTGAAGCAGTCTTCGTCTCGACGGTCATTTCAAAAGCACCTGCCCTGCCGAACTTGCGATTTGTTGCCCCGCGCGGGCAACAGCCGCGACCGGTGACGCCGATGTTCGGCGTCCTAGATACTGCACGCTACGCGGTCGCTGCAAGTCGCGCGAGCCGCAGCAGGCAGTGCGACTCCGGTCAATTCCGGGCGGCTTTCCGCTCACGTACCAGCGCAAACAGCATAAATCCGACCAACGTAATCGCGGCCGCCAGCAACGCTGTCCGCAAAGGCCGGCCCGGCCCGCCGATCAACGACACCTTGAGGTCGTCGTCGGCTATTCTCGTCGGATAGGTTCTTGTTTCGCCCAGGAGTTCCTGCACCGCTTCCTTTCCTGTCTTCGTGGAAGCCAGTTCCTTTTCGTTCTTCGCCATCAGGTCCAGCAGCAACACAGCCAGTAGCGAAGGCGACGCACCTTCCGTCGATCGAGAAGGATCGGTTACGGCTTCTTTCGCCAATGCCAACAGCGAGTCGCGGGTCTTTGTCAGGCTGGCGATGTAGGCGTCGAGAGCCACCGCTCTCGCGTTGACTCTGGCAAGCAGCGGCTCTCGCAGCTTTTCCTGCTTCTCGTTCAAAAGCCGCAGCATGACCTCAAAGACCTGCCGGACCCGTTGTTCGTCTGCCGCCCGGACGTTCACGGTTATCAGATCCGTGTTATCCGTCCGATTGGACAGGCTGTCGGCGATAAATCGAGCAAAGTTGGGATCGTCAGCGGATGCGCCGATGGCTTGCAGGACCTGCTTTTGGAACGGCGGCGCGTTTATGCTCGCGGCGGCGGCCACCTTGGTGGTCAGTTGCTGTCCTCCCGCGGCTCCAAGCTGAACAAGCGCCTGCGCCCCATAGACTGGAGCAGCCCGCGGGGTGAAAGCATACGCGATCAGCCCGACGACCAGCGCGGAAAGCACCATTGCGATCAGATACCGCCGGCTCGCCCGGTACGTCACCATGAACAGTCCACCCAGATATCGATCCACCGAGATTGCAACGCGCGACTGTCCCACGATCAGGGACTCCCCTGCAAACCCGCATGAGAATTGGAATCCGCCGCCGGCAGCAGCGGAAGTGTACCGCGCCACCTGTCCTCCGCCAGATACACCAGCAAAGCCACGGATAACTTCAACAGAAACGTCAGTTGGACAAACGAATTAAGCATGCCCGAAACGACAGTGATCATCAGCGCGTACAATACGGGTGTCAGAAAGAAACACGTCGCAAAGCGCTCCTGAACGATACAGCGCGTCAAAAGGAACATGAATTCGGAAAAGATGACCGCCGACGCGGCCACCAGCAGAAATCCGCCGACAGGGCCACCAAGTTCGAAGAGGATCTCCGGCCAGCCGCCGGTATAAGCCGATCCCAGGTCAAGTATGAGATGAGCGCGGGCGTGAGGCAGCGCCTCCTCCATCAGGAACTGCATGGTCGAATTCCTGCCGGGATCGAACGGATCCACAAACACCTTGTATGCAGCATGAGCGCCATTCCAGTTGTCACGCAAGAACACCCGTTCGAACGTGGCCCACCACATCTCGCCCTGCTGAACCAGGATTCGCTGCGACAATTTGGTGAAAAGCAGCGCTCCCTCAAATCCGCGGACGACCATGTACGAATAGGCTACAGCCCCAACGACGAGAACGCACAGGATAGCGCCAACGATCGTGATATTGCGTACGACAGCCGCGGAAAAAAGCGGACGCTGTTGCAAGGTCTGGCGAGCTAAAATGGCGACACCGATTGGAATGACGAAAAAGGAGCTGTAGGCATAAAAGGACGAGAACCGGTGGCCGACCAGAAACAGATACAGGATCAGGCTCGCGAACAGGGCTCCGAACCGCCAGTCGGACGGGTGGTCGCGAAACGTCGGCGCGACGAGAAACAATCCCAGCTGAAACGCCAGCATCGGCCCCCATTCGATCAGGAGACGATGCAGCCAACCACCGTAGAGGCGCGAGTAGTCGAAGCGCTCCATGCCGGTGAACACCGGTATGGGACCGCTCGTCAGCAGTTCGGCCCAGAGGACAACGACGAAGAAGCCTGCCAGCCAGAATGCGGCGTCCGCGAGCTCAAAACCGCCCCCAGCTACCCGGCTACTCATCACCGGAGCGCCTTCCGCGAACAGAGCGCACACGCGCGCCTCTCGAAAAGACCACAGCAGCGCAACGATCACCAGGCCCTGCGCCAACGCGATCGGCAGGACCGCGCTGCCCGGCCCGATGTGTCTCTCGAGTTGTTCCGAAAAAACGGGCCCAAACAGGCCGATATAGAGAACCGAGCACAACCGCCACGCAAACGCGAAGAAGACGAAAAAGAAAATCAACCCGAGCGCCGGACGGAAAATCGAAATGCCGGCCGTGGTCACGAGGATAAGGCCGGCTGCCGACACACTGAGAATAGCGAAGATGACGGGGTCTGAGGTCCACGACAAGGTTGCCATGCTAGATCATCGTCGCCCATGGAAGCCGTCGAATTGCAATTGCCAGTGCTCCACTGCCCAACGCTATGATCGAGGCTCCCACACGCAAAACTGGCCATCGTTATGCAGCGTCGGCGCAAACCCCATTCGCTCGCGCGCTATGACACGAATCGTGCCTCTTCTTTCCAGCATATCAAGAAGTTCGAAAAGGAGGGTCTGATAATCCATGGACTTGATATAGACGCGGCTGGCGAAATCGCGGGGCTGGGTGAGCCTGAGCATGTGGACGCCGGGCTCGATGTTGATGACACGCGCTGGCCGCGCCCGCAGGATATGGTCGATCACCGATTCGATTCTATGGGGTATCTGCTCGAGGCAGAAATAGGTCAAAACGGTTGCTCCCGCCAAATCCCCAAATCCGGGATCGTCCGGGTCGGTCAGGTCAATCCTGCCGAAACTGATGCGGTCGGAAAGCTGGAAATGGCCGGCAATCTGCCGGCCTGCCTCGATGCCATTCGGGGAAATATCAAGCCCGCGCAGTTTTCGCCATCGCGGGTCAAGGCTAAGCGAAAGCAGATTGTAGCCGAACCCGGCACCGAGTTCCAAAAGCGAATCTGCCGCGCCGGCATGGCTGGCGACCAGTTCGTTCAGCGCGCCGATGCGATAACGGTAGTAATCGCTGGCCGGCAATCCGACGATTTGACCGTCCACCTTCGCAAGAAGCTTCGCCTCACTCCTGCCGACCAGGAAATCCCCGAGCGACCGTGCACGAAGCCACGATCGCTCTTCCAGAACGCTGCCCCACGTACCTGAATTATATTCGGCGTCCACAACATCGCTGGTCCGCCGTCGATGCTTCAGCACCATTCGGCCAAGGCTCCGCGCAAGATCGGCCATGTAGGCGCGCGTCAGTTCTGCTCGCGACGCCGGCTTCACGTCAGGCTTGAACGCAGAAGGCTTCATTTTTGCATCTTCGCGGCGACCGGGCGCGGCGGAGGCCGGATTTGTCAAAGCCCCATAACCAGCTTTTGCAGCGGCGTAATCTCGGCAGTCGGCGCGAACGGCCGGTTCTTTGCGCCGGGATACATTCGCGGGAACGCAAAGAACGTGGCTGTATATAGCAGGCGGCCGTGCCCGGGTGCCATTCGGCTCCCCATATGCAGGCACTTTGCGGTGTCTACCATGAACGACGTCAGACGCGGCGCTTTCATCACCTTGATGTCGCTGCGCGGCACTTTCTGAAACACCTTGTCGTCGGGGAAATGGCTGCCCATCAGCGGATAGCCGAACTTTTCGGTCGACTGTCGCGGCAGGAAAGTGAACGGGCCATCGCCATCCTCGCTGACGTCAGTCAGGTAGCTGAACAGCTTGATCACGCGGACATCGTCATGATCGCGGTGCCACAGCTGGGATGAGGCAAGATCTTCGCCGGTATGGCGCGAATAGGACAACAGCACGTAGTCAAGCCACGGGATCTCGCCGAGCGCGCTGGAAACGATATTGATCACAGCAGGCTGGAGCGCATACCGGACGAATACATTGTCGACGGCGAGCCGGCCGTCCTTCATCTCCGCATCCAGCAGGCGCACCCAGAACTTCTTCCAGTTTGACGTCTGCTTGCTCTCGGATGCCTCGATATCGGCGAGCCTGGCCAGCCCGGCCTTGGCAAACTCATGGTGGATCGACGGGTCCATCAGTTCGGTGACGATGGCGTAGCCGTCACGATTGAGGTCCTCAGCCCTCGCTCTTTCCGCCGGCAGGACGTTCAAAAGCTGGGCCTGACGGCGCCGTTCGCGCTTTTCGTTGAGGTGCCACGCGCTCACGCCCGACTTCACCGCATATCGCAATGGCGAGCGATTTACGTGCCACATCGCTCTCGTCATCAAGCCCATGTCATTGCACCCGATCTAGCGCACACCCGGTGCACGCATCGAAATACGGCGATTGCCGCTTGATTCAATCCCGAAGAGGCCTCCCCTTACCAAAATCGCCTCTCGCGGGCAAGGAAACGAGGCCTTCAAACGCTGCCCGGAACTACCACAATCCACTCCAAGACGGAGGCAATATTGGTATTTAACGCAGCTTCATGGCGCGAGCGAAGCGACCGAACATGGCCCGGTCGCTTCGGGACAGGACGACGACCGCGCTAAGCGACCAGGCAAGCAGGCAGCACAAGCTACCGATAAGGAAGAGGCGGACAAGTCCGTCCGTTGTGACGAAAGACTTGAAAAGAATAATCACCACGGCGAGGATCGCCGCCACCGCGACATGCCGCGCCAACTGCATCCAGAACAGGGATTCCTTCAATCCCATCGCCCGCAACATGTAGTGTGCAATTACCGGCGACAGGACGACGCTCGATATCACCCAGCCGGCGATGAAGGCCATCTCGCGAAACCAGGGCAAGAAGACCAGCGTGACCAGGTATTGCACGACGACCTGAAGATAGAGCAGGCGATTACTGATGCGCATGAAATCGGCTCGCACGACAAGGGCGGTCAATCCCGAGCCGAGCATTACGGTCGTTGCCGGAAACAGTAGCGCCAATGCCAGCCACGGCCATTGATCGGCGTGCTGCGTTCCGACCCAGACCTGCAGGATCTCCCTGGAAAACAGCGCCATCACCACCAGCATCGGCACAACGATCGCCGCTGGCAGCACCAGACCGCTGCGCCCGAGCATCTGCATCCTGCGAGTATCCGTGGTCTCGTCGATATAGCTCGAAATCGGCAGGATGGCCGAATAGAGCGGTCCCATCGTCGTCTTCATGAAGCGCGGCAAGCGCATGATCAGATCGTAAGTGCCAACCTCGGCGGGACTATAGAGAACGCCGATCGCGATCGGGATGATTGTCTGCTGAAGGACCCCCGCGAGGCGGTTGTTGAACATCAACCAGCAGCGCTGCAGTACATCCCGGCGGCTTTCAACACTCCACATGGCAATGCGAAGTGGCGCCTCGCGCGTGACAAGCCGGAGAACGACGATCAGCACCAGATATTTTGCGATGAGCGTCGCAAGGTACCAATAGGCGATCCATTCGAAGGCGGCTCCCCTCCAGACCGCGAGATAGACCGCCAGCACATAGATCGCGCTGCTGCCGACTTCGGTCGCGCGTAGCCAGCCGTATTGCTCAAATCCCTTGAAGACGCCCTCAACCACCAGACCGAGAAAGGCAATCGGCAAGAGCGCCGCCGTGACCTTGAGTATCGCGACGAAGGGCAGCACCTGATCCGCCGCGACCTTGAAGGTCGCCGCGATCGCCTCGGCACCGAGCCAGAGCGCGACGCCCGAGCAAATGCCGATCGCGGCCGTGATGACCGAGAGCAGCGTCACCTTCTCGCTGGCCCCCGACCAGTCACCGGCCCGGCCGCGTGCCACCGATTGGGTCGCGATCTCCGAGGCGCCGAGGTCGATCACGGCCAACAGCCCGGTCGGCAGGAAAGTACGCACCAATACGATCAGGCCGAGCACGGCGAGACCGTAGGAACGCGCGATCAGGCCGACGGCAAACAGCCCGAGCGCACCGGCGAGAGCATAGGCAATGGCCGAAATCGCGGTGTTTTGCAGGAAGCGCCGCAGCACGGCTCTAATTCACTTCGACAAGTTGCAGACTCGCGCCGCTTACGGCACGCGCGATCCGCGGCGTATCGCCGCTGGCACGCCGCACACCGAAACGACGGCCATCCGACGAAGCAGCATCGATACGATGCAGCACCAGATTTACCTGATCCGGCGCAAAGACCTTGCCCGCCCGGCGCCGTTCGTTCTCGGCCGAGCCGTAGCTGCGGCGGAGCACCGAAGTCGCCTTGTATCCGAGTGTCCGCCGCACCGCGCCTGCCATGATCCCTCGCGCGGATGGCCGCGGCGCGGAAACGACCCGCCCGCCCCGACGCACGGCCTTGACCGTCTGCAGGATGACATCGGTGACGCGCGAAGCGCTGGCGCCATCGATGGCGGTATAGAGATCGCGAAAGATTTGTTGCCGTGCCCGCTCGATCTGCGGCGCAAGCGTCGGCAGCCGCTCCTCGAGTCCCTGCTTCACCAAGTCTATCAGGTCAGTCTCCGACGCTGCGCTCCGGCTGACTGCGGTTGACGCATCCAGCCGCAGGGACGGCGTGTTGAACCATTCCATGCTAAGCGGTTCCACCTTCAGCATGGCGGCCTCGATCGCGGTCGAGCAGTTTTGATGGATCAGCAGGCATGCACCGTTAATCCATTCGAGCGAAGTGCCGCTCTGGATCACCTGCGCGTTGGGCAGCGCTGCGAATGCGTCGTAAGAGCGGGTATTCTCGAATGGATGCGGACGCAACACGAATTGAACGCCGGTAAAATGCTTGGCAAGCCTGATCGAGGTGTCGAGGACGGCTTGCAGCGCGCGGCCGGCGTCGGAGATGAACTGGCGCGCGAAGTCGCGGGAGAACCCGGCTTTTACCATCGACTCCTCTTCATGGGCGGGACCGGACGAGAAACGTGGATTCACTGTCGGAAAATTGGTGTTGATCAGAACATATCCCGCGTCGGCCGGAGGCTTCGGGAGCGCTCCACGCCATGGCTCCGCGCAAAAATCATAGCGCGGACATCCGGTCGCGTGGAGCAGGTCGGCGGCGACCGTGCCACGCTTCAGAAAGGCTTCGTGCTGCGCGTGTCCCCACACGCAATAAAGGTCGACGAGATCCGTGCAGCCCGCGCTCTTGACCATTTCGGCGAACTGATCGGCGTTCTTGCCGCCAATGCCCTCGGTATCAAGCACGCCGACCAGGATACCCGCGCGCTTGTAGGACTTGATGAGGTCGGCATTGTTCGGTCGGGTGTAGTTCACCAGCACGAGATCAGGCCGCAGCGCCGGCACGTCAAATCCCTGCTCGTACATCGGCACCAGCGTGACGCTGGCCCCGCGGATCGCAAGTTGCCGCCCGAGCAGCACCAAACCTTCGAGATCGCGAAGAGGATTGTCGACGATCAGGCAGACGTGCGGCTTGTCAGGCACGGGCGCTCCTCGACGGCGCCGGTTGCGGCGAGGCGGCGGCGTCATCAGCGGAAGTCAGGAGATCCCAGCTCATCGGCGTACCCTTGCGTACGGCGCGGCCGACGCGCTTGCCGAGCAGGGTCTCGAAATATTTCGGCGGCAGCCCGAGGCCGGGCCGGATGATCCGCAGGTTCTTTTCGGTCAGCACGTCGCCTGCCGCGAGGTCCTCGGCGACATAGAGCGAACGGCGAAAGATCATCGACTTTTGCTCCTTTTCCGTCAGACCGTAGCGGACGTCACCGAGCGCCATCCAGGCTCGCTCCGTCTCAATCACCAGCGTCGCCATCTCGGCGGGCTCCATAGAGAACGTGGAGTCGACGCCGCCGTCAGCACGCGCCAGCGTGAAGTGCTTTTCGATCACTGTGGCACCCAACGCGATGCTTGCTACCCCCGCGCCGATGCCGAAGGTGTGGTCGGACAATCCCACCTCGCAACCAAACAGCGCGCGCATATGCGGGATCGTCAGAAGATTGGTATCGGAGGGCGCTGCCGGATAGGTGCTGGTGCATTTCAGCAGGATCAGATCCGTACAACCGGCGTCTCGCGCCGCGCGAACCGCTTCGTCGATGTCCGCGACGGTCGCCATGCCCGTCGAGATGATCATCGGCTTGCCGGTCGATGCGACCTTGCGAATCAACGGCAGGTCGGTGTTCTCGAACGAGGCGATCTTGTAGCAGGCTACGCCGAGTTCTTCGAGGAAATCGACCGCACTCGAATCGAACGGCGTCGAAAACGGAATCATTCCGAGCGCGCGCGCCCGCTCGAAGATCGGCTTGTGCCATTCCCATGGCGTGTAGGCTTCCTGGTACAGCTTGTGCAGCGAGCGGCCCTTCCACAGGCTGTTCGGATCGTCGATGAAGAATTCATCGCGGTCGAGATCGAGCGTCATCGTGTCGGCAGTGTAGGTCTGCAGCTTGAGACCATGCGCGCCAGCCTTGGCGGCGGCGTCCACGATGGCGAGCGCGCGATCCAGCGACTGATTGTGGTTGCCCGACATCTCGGCGATGACGAACGGCCGGTGCGACCGTCCGATCGCGCGGCCCGCGATGGTTATCGTTCTATTCATCGGCAGCTCCCACTTTTTCGAGTCGTACGACATAGCGGTGGCCGCGCAGTTCGAAAAACGCCGGGAACCGCGCAGGATCCGCCACCCGCAACAAGTCGAACTGGTCGGCGATCGGCCGATTCGGATCAAGCCGTGAATCTCCCGGCATGCGCCGGCGGTAGTAGCTCGGTGTACGGCCATCCTGCGGCATCGGCATGTGGCCCTCTACCTTCGCAAGTGCCTCATCCATCAAGGCGAGCTCGATCGCGAAAAGCTTTTCATTGATCTCATCGCAAAGCTCGTGGCCTTCGAGCACAAGGTGCTGCTGCGCCCAGATCGCCCCGGTATCCACCTGGTCCTCTGCCTCGATCATGGACACCACTATATCGTTCTTCCCTTCAAGGATTTGCCAAATGTGCGGCGACCAGCCGCGACCTTCGGGCAGGTCGCTTGCGTGAATGACCAGGCTCGTGCGGTAGCGCTGCCGGTCCTTCGCCGAGATGATCTCGTGACAGGAAATCAGCATCAGAACGTCGCCGCCGCTCAGTTCGGCCTTCTTCTGGACGAGTTCCACGTCATGCGCTGCGCCGGACCTTTTTACCCAGTTTTCGAGATGCGGATAGACCGGATGTGATGCGCTGGAGCAGAGGACAGAAACCTTCATAGTCGACCATCACCCCTCGCTCTTGCGTTTCCGGAATCCTGCGCTCGTGATCCCGGAAACGTGAGGCAGCCATTAACACGGAAAGCGCAACCAAGACCAGAATCTGGCCCGCGACGCCGGACAAAGCTACTTTGGTCGAGCCACCCCCACGTTCATTCGGCCGCTTATGCTTAACGCACGCACCGGCGGCTCCTCGACTTAATGGCGCGCCATCTCTGCACAAACGCGCTCCGTCCCCTCGCCGTCGGTCACCTCCAGGGCGCGTTCAGCCATCGCCCGCAACCGCGCCGGATTGCCGGCCAGGGCGCCAACGGCCTGCGCGAGCCGCTCGCTGTCCACGGAAGCGGCGGCGCCGAGATAATCGACTGCACCAGCCGAGGCAAGCGCGGTCAATGCCCCGACCTGGTTTGAGGCAATATCCACGGCGATGGTCGGCAGGCCGAGGCAGCAGCGTTCCCAGCACATCACACCGCCCGCGCCGATGGCGAGATCGGCGCTCGCCATCAGTTCGGCCATGTTGCCCGCCCCGCGATGCAGGGTTGCCCGACCGAGGTTCCGGCAAAGCGCATCGACCGCGTCCGCATGCGGATTGCCCATCCCGATCGCGACGTCGACACCGAGTTCCGTCGCGGACACCGCCGTGATGGCCGCCAGCGCCTTTGCCGTTTCGTTGGAGGGATCGGAACCTCCGAAACAGATCAGGATACGGCGAACCTCGCCGCTCCGCGGTGACATGCGCTTGCGCGTTTCCGCGAACTCGGGACGAAGCAGTGCATAGCGCGGACCAAGCAGCAGCCGGCAATCCTTCGGCAGCAGGCTGCGATAACGGGTATCCATAGCCAGCGACAGATTCTGATCAAGCAGGATATCGGCATCGTGAGCGCGGTCGGCAATGTCGTCGATTGCGAGAATGCGAGGCGCGCCGCGGCGCTGTTCACGCTCCCATCGCGCATCCAGCGCATAATGATCGACAACGAGCCAGTCGACGGCCCCGAGGCGCCCGATCGCCTCCGACGTCTGCACCGCATCCTCCCGCCACGATACCGGCAACCAATGCGCATGCGCGAGCGGCGGATCGGCGGAAGGATCGGCGCCGCGCCCCGTCGCCGGCAACAGGCACAGTTGATGCCCGGCGGATTCGACCAGGCGGCCAAATGCCGCCGCATGATCGCGCATCAGGAACGACACGCTTGCGCCTTCGGCCGAAAGGGCATTTGCGAGCGTGATGCACCGTGTCAGATGACCCATGCCCATCTCGATGGAGGCATCGACGCGAACGGCAATTCGCAGCATGGCGGTCATCAGCTCACGAGATCATCGGCAAGACGCATTGCCCTCTAACCAGGCCCGGGATTGTGGTATCCGCCAGCATCAAACAGGAGAAATACCTGCTCGCCGGATGAACAACCAACGGGGGAAACCCTCGCTTGAGCTGTCCCGGCACATTCTATATTGCAGGACCGCGACAACGCAACGTGGCCCCGACTGCATGCCTGCCTCCTCCACCATCCTCATCACCACGCTTGCCGAATACCAGACCCGGTTCTGGATCCCGGTCGCGCAGCGACTGCAGGGCGCGGGGCGCAAGGTGCACCTCGTCGCATTCGACGATCGCAGCGCGGAGATGGCGCAGGCGAAAGGCGTTGCCGTCACCAACATCTATCGCACGGGACTTGCCGGCGGCGCCGCCGTCGACGACCCACAGGCCTTCGCCGCGCGCATCGCCGAGTACGGCCTGGATGGCACCAACTTCCTGTTCAGCCACGAGCGCGTCACCTTTGGCATCCGCGACACCGCCGCGCTGCGCCGCCGCTTCATGATCTACAGCAACGCCATGGAGCGCGTGCTCGACGATCTCGCGGCCCGGGGACAGCCTTCCGTCATGGTCCAGGAGCTCGGCGGCTTCCTCTCCGTCATCGCCGCGTTCCATGCCGCGCGGAAACGCGGCATCCGCAACTGGTTCATCGAGCCGTCGTTCTTTCGTGGCCGGCTCTATTACACGCCTGACAGCTTTGCAGCGCCCGACACCATGCCAACACCTGCGGAGACGGTGTCGGCGGACGTGCGGGCCTATCTCGACCAGACGCTGAAGCAGCGCGCCATCGTCATCCCGCAAAAGGACCGGCATCATTATTCGGCGGCCTTCAGGAAGGTTGCGTCGACCCGCAACGCAAGGCGGCTCGCCGAGAAGCTGTGGGATCAGTATGTGCTGGGCAAGCACCAGGAGTTCGGCCACAATCTGCGGCACGCGCGCGTGCATGCGGCGATGGCGATCAACGCGGCGAGGCTGCGGCGGCTCTATCGGCCGATGCCGGACCAGCCGTTCGTCTATTATCCGCTGCACGTGCCCGCCGACATGGCGCTGACGCTGCGTTCGCCGGAATATCTCGACCAGGTCGCGACCATCGATTTCCTGCTGCGCACGGTTCCGGATTCTCATCTCCTCGTCGTCAAGGAGCATCCGGCGCAGATTGGCGCGATCTCGGCCGAGCGGCTGTTCGAGCTCGCCCGGCGCTTCGACAATTTCGTCCTGCTGCCGCCGCAGACCAACAATTACGCCGTGCTGGACCGCGCCGGGGCGGTGGTCTCGGTCAACAGCAAATCGGGCGCCGAGGCCGTGCTGCTCGGCAAGCCCGTGGTGGTCATGGGCGACGCGTTCTATCGCTCCTGCCCGCTGGTGTTCGCCGTGGACGGTCTGAAAAACGTGCCGCAGCGCCTGCGCGAGGCGCTTGCCTCGCCGCCGTTCGATCCCGCTACGGCAGCGCCCTATTTCGAGACCGCGTGGCGCAGGTCCGTTCCCGGCGAGCTCTATGTCGACAACGCGCAACAGCATGACGTCTTCGCCGCGTCGCTGGCTTCCGCCGTCGGCGAGCCCCACGCTGGGGATTGACAGGTCCTTCGGCATGCCCCTCGTTTCGATCATCACCCCGTCCTGGAACGTCGAACGCCTGATTGGCGAGACCATCGAATCGGTACAGGCCCAGACCTTCGGCGACTGGGAGCTTCTGATCGCCGACGATTGTTCGACGGACCAGACGCCGGCCATCGTCGGCCGCTATGCCGGGCAGGACCCCCGGATCAAGCTGATCCGCCAGCCCCGAAATGGCGGGCCGGCGCTCGCCCGCCAGGCCGCGATCGACCACGCCCAGGGGCGCTACCTCGCGTTTCTGGACAGCGACGACTTGTGGCTGCCCCCCAAGCTCGAACGGCAGCTTGCCTTCGCACAGAAAATGGGCGCCGCGCTCAGCTATACCGGCTTTCGCCGCATCGACGAGACCAGCACCATGACCGGCCGGCTGATCACGGTGCCGGAGCGGCTCACCTACGAGCAGCTCCTCAAGAATACCGCGATCGCCACCCTGACCGCCCTGGTCGACCGCCAGTTGGCCGGCAAGGTCGCCATGAAAAACGAGCCCTATGACG
>Ga0134126_10004001_pt1 | contig 18446 bp, 11 predicted proteins | sample KB31752_FD_96881 | JGI IMG/M metagenome (GOLD analysis project Ga0134126, IMG submission 96881) | Terrestrial soil microbial communities with excess Nitrogen fertilizer from Kellogg Biological Station, Michigan, USA - KB3-175-2 | ecosystem: Environmental > Terrestrial > Soil > Unclassified ...
CCCGAGCCTTCTCTGGATCACAATGCACGACATTGACGTGGCGCACTCCGGGGCATATTCGCTTTACATCGAGGGTATCCGACGTACCGACCGATTATGCGCGGAGTTGTGGAAAGCGATCGAAACGGAACCGGAATACGCTGGGAACACTACGATGTTCGTGCTTCCCGATTTCGGACGGGATTCCGATCTCGATGCGGGCGGCAATGGTTTTCAGCACCATCGAACCGGCGATGCGGCGAGCCGAACCACCTGGATGATGGTGCTTGGCGCGGGAGTGAGGCACGGTGTGGTGTACAACGATCCCGTGCAATCTATCGATCTGGTGCCCACCATTGGCGGCATGCTGGGCTTCTCTCCATCGCAATCGCGTGGCGAACTCATTCGGGAGTTGGCCTAATCATGCTTCCACACGATCTTAAAGCTGAGAGCTTCACTGCGTATCCTCCGGATGCGAAGGCGCTGATTCTGTCGCACCTTGATGTCATTCGGCAACTACCCCTGGCATTCGTCCCAAGTCTACTGCGGCAGATCATGGAGTATGACTACAGTTTTCCGATCGAGCGTTCCGCAGTTGAGAGGGAGCTCAAGATCCTTGGATCCCTTTCCGCGGCACAGCGCCTCGATTGGTTCGGAGGTTTCACCGCTATTTCGCTGTCGTCCGACCTGGAAAATTCTGACTGGATTCATTCTCCTGCGCAGTTTGTGGAGCAAGAGTCGGCATACCTGTGGTCAACCCACCAGCTCGATGCGTTCCGCAAGGCAGCGACGGAATATGGCCATCGGCTGGAGAAGGAAGCACAGCCCCAGCCCCCTGCAATGCAGCGTCTGGGAATTGCCATTGTGGGGCAGGGAGTGGCGGACTATCACGACCCGCTGTTCCGGAACCTGCGCAAACACGGAACCTGGTTTTCCCAGGTGAATTCAAATGGGGCTCTGCAAACGATTCTGTCGGAAGTTGAGGAGCGAGCGCGCACCCGACCCACTGCGTACGGGCACTGGTACGTTGACGGAAGCGCGCCGATGGCATACGCATCCGGAATTACCTGCGTATCGTATGAACGCCTGGGCGGGATGCGCACCTCGTTGCTCAAACGAATGCAAGCCGCTATTGCACGTCCCGGGATGGGGCCGGAAGAACTTAGGACCCTACTTGCCCGGATGACCCCGGCGGATCTCGGTATGGAGAATGCGAGCGACCCCGTGCTGAGCCGCTTTCAACTGAAGCTTTTTACCGAAGGTTCAGGAACCCAGATTTACAGCACGATATTCGCTCAATGGACGGCGCGGGAAGTGTTGCGCAGAGCTCAGGCGCTCACTTTGCTTGTACGCTATGCGCCGCGGCAACGGCAGCGCGCGATGAACGAGCTCCTTTCGGGCAAGCGTGGGGAACCTGAGCTTGATCCGACGGGCTCATTGGTAGATGCGGATATGGGCGCATATTACCAGTGGATCGACCAGCAGAGACTACCCGGGGCGGAGCAATCCGCGTTCATCGCATGGTTCGAAGGTCATGGCGATGCGGTTGCCATCGGGCCGTCGATGCCCCGGGGCACGGAGTCCCACTCGCCGATAGAGATGCGCGAACTGATATCGCTGGTCTCCACCTGATTTCGCCACAATCGCTGTACGGGCCAGCCATATCGTTGCATCGTTGTCAGTGGTGTGCACGTTTGCTGAGGGGGACGAGAGATGATTCGGCGCGACTTCATAAAGCTGGCAGGCGCAGCAGCGGCAAGCTCAGCGTTTCCACCGGCGTTGGCATCCCAAGAGCAGGGCCGGGTGACCGGACGCCGGATTCTGCCCATAAACCGCAATTGGCGCTATCATCCGCATTGGACCGATGGTGCAGAGGCAGCAGATTTCAACGATTCGGAGTTTCAGCCGATCATCATCCCGCACACGAACATTTTGCTCCCCTGGCACAGCTTCGATGACAAGGATTACGAGTTCGTCTCGGCGTACCGCCGACGGTTCCGGTATCCAAAGCATGCGGATGGTAAACGCGTGTTCGTGGATTTCGAAGGTGTCATGACGGCATCCACGGTGTGGATCAACGGTCACCTGCTCGGCAGCTATCGCGGAGGGTTCACACCGTTTTCCTTTGAGTTGACGCCCCACCTTCGGCGGAATGCCGAGAATGTTCTTGTCGTTAAGGTCGATTCGACCGAGCGTCCCGACATTCCGCCGTTCGGATACGAAATCGACTATATGACCTTTGGCGGAATCTACCGCGAGGTCGCGCTGAGGGTCTGCCCGCAGACCTACATCGATAACATTTTCGCCGAGCCCAGGAATGTGCTTACATCTTCTCCGTCGGTAGATGTGCAATGTTTCCTCGCCGGCGCGTCAGCGGGTGCCGACGCGCTCGCGATTGAGGTGGAGCTGCGCGATGGGGACCGTGTGATCGGTAAGTCCAGCCGGCAAGGAGGCGGCGTAGGTGGGAAGGCAGCCGCCGATCCAGATGCGGCCCTCGATCCGTACACGGACGCTGCCGTGTACGCAGCCACCGAAACGCGGCGCGCACCGGCGCGCACCACGGTAACGCTGGACAAGCTGAGCGGAATTGATCTTTGGACGCTGAATAAGCCGCGGCTCTACACGGTGCATGTGCGGCTCCTGTCAGGCGGCCGCGTTCTTGACGAAGATTCCCGCCGCATCGGGTTTCGCGAGGCCACATTCACCGATCATGGATTTTCGCTGAACGGCGAAGTCGTCAAGCTCCGCGGACTTGATCGCCATCAAACCTTTCCATTCGTTGGGCAGGCCATGCCGGCACGCGTGCAACGAAAGGATGCCGACATTCTGCGAAAAGATCTCCACTGCAATATCGTCCGAACGTCGCATTATCCGCAATCGCGCCATTTCCTCGATCGTTGCGACGAGATCGGGCTTCTCGTGCTTGAGGAGATTCCAGGATGGCAGCATATCGGTGACGAAAAATGGAAGCAGGTCGCCATTGATAATGTTGGCCGGATGATTCGCCGCGATTGGAACCATCCTTCGATTGTGCTTTGGGGCGTGCGCATCAATGAATCGTTGGATGACCACGACTTCTACACGAGAACAAATGCGCTGGCGCACGCTCTCGATGATTCGCGGCAGACCGGCGGAATCCGTTACTTTCAGCAGTCGGAATTCCTTGAAGACGTCTTTACAATGAACGATTTCGGCTTTCCACTGAAGCCGCCATGCCACCCGCGTTATCTCAATACGGAGTTTGTGGGCCACACGTTTCCCACGAAAACGACCGACGATGATGAGCGCCAGCGTGAGCACACGCTTCGACACGCGCGCATTCACAACCAGCTTGCTTCGAATCCGCAATATGCGGGAGGCATTGGCTGGTGTGCGTTCGACTACAACACACACGCTAATTTCGGATCAGGCGATCGCATCTGCTATCACGGCGTTAGCGATATTTTTCGTGAGCCCAAGCCTGCGGCCGGCTTCTACAAATCGCAGTGCGATCCATCGGAAGAGGTTGTACTGGAACCGGCATTTCACTGGGCGCGCGGGGACGAGTCAGTCGGTTTTACTCGCGCTGTGTTCTGCTCGAACTGCGAGCACCTCAAGATACTCGCGCGGCAAGCCGGTATGGAAAACGCCGAGTGGCTCCCGATTGCCGAGTTGGATCCGGACCGAACAGAGTTCGACCATTTGAAATATCCGCCATTTGTGCTCGATCTGCGTAAGCTCAACCTGCGGAAGTTCCAGCCTGAATGGGCCGACTTGCGCATCGATGGCTATATTGGCGGTAAACTCGCGATCACCAAGATGCTCTCCGGGTCGGGTGTCGATCGGAAGTTTCTTTTGCTGCCGGACGACGGAGAACTGGTCGCCGATGGTGCCGATACCACGCGGGTGGTGCTTCGCGTTACGGACGAATTTGGGGCAGTGCGAACATATGCCAATGACCCGATCAAGTTCACGCTGGATGGCCCGGCGATCCTGATTGGGGATAACCCGTTTTCACTGATTGGAGGCACGGGCGCGATCTGGATCCGATCGAAGGAAGAGCCGGGCCTGGTCCGGCTCACCGCCACTCACCCTCGCCTTGGCAAACAAGCCGCCGAATTCAAGGTCGGAGCCGCTGCGAGAGAGGAACTCTGAATGGAGCGCCTTGTCACGGTGCGGTGATCTCCTCATGACCGCATGGACCCCGCGGGCCAGCCCATTTGTTCAGCGTTGCGCCCCATTTGACTGCTTCGTGCTTGTCAGTCTGCCACTCTAATGTTTGATGGCAAACCATGCAGTAAACAGACCGTTCGCGCGACGGTCGGCGCCTAGTGTGCGCGAATTGATACGCTAGCTCTGGGTCATTCACATGACAAACCAAAGGGTTCATCTTTCGGTTCCGCACATGGGCGGCGGCGAGCGGAAGTATATTGACGAGGCGTTCCAGTCGAATTGGCTCTCTACAGTCGGTCCAAATCTGGACGCTTTCGAGCATTCGGTCGAGCAGAGGATCGGGCGGCCATGCGTGGCGCTGTCAAGTGGTACGGCCGCGATTCACCTGGGGCTTCGCCTGCTTGGCGTGACTGAGGGAGACGAAGTATTTTGTCCTACGCTGACGTTCACGGCGACATGCAACCCGGTGCGGTACCTGGGAGCGACGCCGGTATTTATTGACAGCGAGAAGGGGACGTGGAACCTCGATCCTAATCTGCTGGAGAAGGCGCTGCGAGAGAAGGCGCGAGCGGGAAGGCTTCCGCGGGCTGTGGTGGTGGTTCACCTGTACGGCCAATGTGCGGACCTGGAGCCGATTGTTGATTTGTGCCGGAAGTATGAGGTTCCTCTTCTCGAAGACGCGGCGCAGGCGTTGGGAGCCACATACGACGGGCGCGCAGCGGGGACATTTGGCGACGTCGCGGCATTCTCGTTCAACGGCAATAAGATCATTACGACCACGGGCGGGGGCATGCTTTGCGCTCGAGATGCTGCATGGGTGGAGAAGGCGCGCTTCTGGTCGCAGCAGGCGCGCGATCCCGGCCCTGCGTACGGACATTCCCAGCTTGGATACAACTACCGGATGAGCAATGTGCTGGCGGGGATCGGGCGGGCACAACTGGAGGTGCTCGATTTGCGCATCCGGCAGCGGCGCGCGATTGCGGCGCGGTATCGCGAGTGTTTCGAGGACCTCAACGGAATTGCATGCATGCCGGAAGCGCCGCGCGGGCGATCGACGAAGTGGCTGAGCGCGTTTCTGATCGATGAAGGTGAGTTCGGCTGCTCACGCGACGCGCTAATCGCCGCGTTCGATGCGGTGAACGTGGAATCGCGCGCGGTATGGAAGCCAATGCACCTGCAACCTCTTTTCGAGGGTTGCGAGTGCTACGGCGGCGCGGTGGCGGAGGATCTGTTTCGCCGCGGAATTTGCCTGCCGAGTTCTAGCAGTCTGTCTACCGAAGATCAGTTGCGCGTGATCAACACGGCTCGCAAGGCGGCGGGCGCACGGGCACTGCTGCAGATGCCGGAACAGACTCACAGCGAACCGGAGACGGGGGCCCGCGTAATCGATTTGCAACGCACCGTAGCGAACGGTGGAGCGACGGCGCGACCCACGGATGCTGAGTTGATGGAGGATCTGCTCGGACGCGAGCCGGCGCGACTTTCCGCAGAGGATATGCGGCGAAGCACCGAAGGAAGAACGGTGCTGGTGTCAGGCGCCGCCGGTTCGATTGGTGCGGAGCTGTGCCGGCAGCTTGCGCGCCACGACCCCGCCGCAATTGTTGCGTTCGACATGGATGAGTCAGGGCTGTTTGAAGCGGAACTGGCGTTTGGCAAGGCATTTCCGGCTGTGCACTATCAGGCGGAACTGGGCAGCGTCCAAAATTCTGCAAAGGTGGAAGAACTGCTAGTTCGGTACAAGCCTGACGTGATTTACCACGCGGCTGCTTACAAGCACGTGCCGATGCTCGAGGGGCACGTGATCGAGGCGGTGGAGAACAACGTGCTGGGAACATACACGATGGCGCTGGCAGCCGCGGAGCGTGCCGTGCATGAATTTGTGTTGATTTCATCAGACAAGGCTGTTCGGCCAACCAGTGTGATGGGCGCGACAAAGCGGGTCGGGGAGATGATTCTGCAGTCGCTCAGGGGCAGTCCGACGAAGTCCGTGATCGTGCGGTTCGGCAACGTGCTGGGATCACGGGCGAGTGTTGTGCCCATATTCGAGCAGCAGATTGCGGACGGTGGGCCGGTGACGGTGACGCATCCGCAAATGCGGCGCTTCTTCATGACCATTCCAGAAGCATGCCAACTCATCCTGTTGGCAGCAGGGTTGGCAGGAGATGGACAGATCTATGTGCTGGATATGGGCGAGCCGGTGCATATTGTCGAATTGGCGAAGAGAATGATTGCGCGTGCGGGAGCAAGTGCCAAGGGCATTCGTATCGAATACACCGGCATTCGGCCGGGCGAGAAGCTGACGGAAGAACTGTGGGAGCCATGCGGGGAGTCTGTTGGTACGCGAGTGGCAGGGATCCGAGCGGTGGCGGGGGACCGCGAGGCGCCAGCCGATCTTCTGCGCAAGCTGCATGAGTTGCGCGCCGGCTGTGCTCGGCGCGATGTGCCAGGAGTGCTGGCGATTATGCGGGACTTGGCTCCGCAGTTCGAGCCCGGCGATTTGCTGCTTCGGCAAGCCGGCGGAGGGCATAAAGGGTAAGATGATTGGGTGGTCGCGGCGGGTGGAAATGGCGGAAGCGCGTGCGAGTCGAACACACCGTCGCCCAAAAGGACGACCGCCGGTTTTGAAGACCGGGAGGACCACCGGATCCCAGGCGCTTCCCTGAAACTCATCTCAACAGAAAGTCACTTTCCCACGAAGGCCAATTCAGCCGCTCAACAAAGTATGACAGTTCCCACCCAGGCCGGAACAACAGCACGACTGACGCAGCGCGTGAAAGCAGGCGGATGCGCGAGCAAGCTTGCGCCCGGCATTCTGCATCGCGTGCTATCGAGCCTTCCGCCGCAGCGGGATGAGAACGTGCTGGTGGGGTTCGGGACGGCAGACGACGCAGGAGTGTACCGGCTGAGCGATACGCAGGCGCTGGTGCAGACGGTGGATTTCTTCACGCCGATGGTAGATAGCGCGTACATCTTTGGGCAGATTGCGGCCACAAATGCGTTGAATGACGTTTATGCCATGGGAGGCGAGCCACTCACGGCTCTCTGTGTGGTGTGCTTTCCGCAGGAAGAGGATCCTACCCTTCTGGGAGAAATGATGCGCGGCGGGCTCGCAGTGATGGGCGATGCCGGCTGCGCGGTTGTGGGCGGCCACAGCGTTCGCGATCCTGAGATCAAGTTCGGCTATGCGGTGACGGGGCTCATTGATCCTCGCAGGGTGCTGATGAACTCCGCGGCGCGGCCAGGAGATGCGCTGTTGCTGACCAAGAGGCTGGGTACGGGTGTGATCACCACGGCGCTGAAACGCGGCGAGGCCCACGGAGCCTGGGTGGAGGCCGCGACGGCTTCGATGCTCGCGTCGAACAAGGCGGCGTCTGAGATCTTGGTTCGACCGGAGTTCGAAGTGCATGCCATGACCGACGTGACCGGCTTCGGCCTGATGGGACACGCGCGTGGCATGGCATTGGGCAGCGGGGTTCGGCTGTCCATTGAGATGGAGCGCGTGCCACTGCTGGAAGGCGCGCGAGCCGCATGCGAGGCTGGTTGCATTCCTGGCGGACTGCTTACCAACCGCGAATTCGCAGAGTGTATGGTGGAGGACCGGACCGGCAGGCCCGCTGAAGATTGTGTTCGTACATTGCTGTATGATCCGCAGACGGCCGGCGGATTTCTGATTTCAGCGGATGCGGGTAAGGCGGAGACGCTGCTCATGGCTCTACGCGCGGCGGGCTATCCGGCAGAGCAGATTGGAATAGTTGTGGACGGCGACGCGGGCATCGTTGTGCATTGAAGGAGATTGAGAAACGCCGTGAGCGACGCACGCAATGAACTGTTTCGGCGGCTGCCGCAGGTGGGAGAGTTTCTCGAAACCGGTGCGGGGCGCGAGTTGCTGCGCGCGTATCCGCGAACACTCGTCGTGGAGGCGGTGCGCACGTCAATGGACCATCTTCGTGCGGAGATCGGCCAGGGTGTGCTGGCCAAGGAAGATGTGGATGCGCGAATCGCAGGCCTGGCGGAGCAGGTCAGGGAAGTGCTACGAGAGACCGGGCAAGCCGCATTGCGGTCCGTCATCAACGCGACGGGAGTCGTTCTGCAGACGAATCTTGGGCGGGCTCCGCTGAGCGCACATGCGGTGGAGGCAATTGCGGAGGTGGCGAGTGGCTACTGCAACCTCGAATTCGATCTGGCGTCTGGCGGGCGCGGTAAGAGGGGCGCACATGTGGAGCGACTGCTGTTGCATTTGCTCGGATTGGATAGGACACGCTTCGCTGCGATGGTGGTGAACAACTGCGCCGCGGCGACCCTGCTGGCGCTCAACACTATGGCGGAAGCCGGAGAGGTGATTGTATCGCGCGGGGAACTGGTGGAAATCGGCGGAGGATTCCGGGTTCCGGAAATTCTGCGTAAATCGGGTGCGCGCCTGGTGGAAGTGGGAACGACGAACCGCACGCGAATTGAGGACTATGCGGCTGCCATTACAGCGCAGACGAAGCTTCTGCTGCGCGTGCATCGTTCGAACTTCGAAATTCTTGGATTTACGGCTGAAACGGAACTTTCCGCGCTTGTGGAACTGGGCGCAAAATCAGGGGTGCCGGTGTTTGTCGACCAGGGTACGGGCTGCATAATTTCGCCCGAGGCTTATGGATTGGGGGCGCAGAGCACGCTTCTAGATGTGGTGCGAAGCGGGGCGGCGCTTGGAGCCGCGAGCGGCGACAAGCTGCTGGGCGGCCCGCAGTGTGGGCTGCTGGTGGGCGAGCGCGCGGTGATCGAGAAACTGCGTTTGAATCCGCTGTATCGGGCGGTACGCGTGGATAAGATGACGATTGCCGCGTTGCAGGAGACCTTATTGGCCTACCTTGCGGACGAGCCGCAAACCATTCCTGCATTGCGCATGATGGCTATGAAGCTCGATGCGGTGCAGAAGCGGTGCAACTTCGTGGCAGAAGGACTCGATCGTTACGGCATCGCTGCACGGGTGGTTCCGTCTGAGAGCGTTGTGGGTGGAGGAACTACGCCTGGAGCGACGCTCTTGAGTTGTGCGGTGGCGCTCGAAACGCCGGATATGAGCGCGGAGCAAATGGCTGCTCGTCTACGATGGCTGTCTCCTCCGGTGATCGGACGGATCCAGCAGGATCGCGTGCTGCTCGATTTGCGGACAGTGCCCGAGGAGTGGGACGCAATCCTGATTGACCTCATCGGAGAATGCCTGCGAAGTGCGCGCCCGTAGGAGCGAGGCGGAACGAGATGGACATTCGAGGTCATTCCGAAGCGGAGGGCGCGTCGCGGGAGAAGCGCGTAATCGTAGGGACTGCCGGGCATATCGATCACGGCAAGACAGCCTTGGTGTATGCGCTGACCGGCACAGATACGGATCGGTTGCCGGAAGAGAAGCAGCGGGGGATCACCATCGATCTTGGTTTCGCCGATTTGCGCTTGCCGTGCCGAGGTGGTGGATGGCTCAATCTGAGCCTGATCGACGTGCCCGGGCATCATGCGTTCGTGCGCAACATGTTGGCGGGCACTGGCGGCATCGATTGCGTCATGCTGGTTGTGGCCGCTGACGAAGGCGTGAAGCCGCAGACGGAAGAGCATCTGGCGATCTGCCGGATGCTGGGAATTCAACACGGTTTGGTAGCGATCACCAAAGTGGACGCGGCGAGCGCTGAGCAGGTTGAGGCGACCAGACGCGGAGTGGAGACTTTGGTAACCGGTACGTTTCTCTCTGGCGCGCCGGTGATTAAGCTGTCGGCCTTGCGCGGCGACGGCATATCGGAGTTGAAGAGCGCGCTGGGAAGGGTGGCTGATGACGTGGCGGCGCGGAGCGAGGAACAGGTTCCGCGAATCCCACTGGACCGGGCATTCAGCGTGCGCGGATTTGGGACGGTGGTGACAGGGACGCTGCAGGTGGGAAGAGTACGCGCCGGGGAGATGCTTGAGCAGGTTCCGGGGGGGCGCGTGCTCCGCGTGCGAGGCCTGCAGGTGCATGGCATGGCCGTACAGGAAGCGCACGCTCCGTGCCGCGCTGCGCTGAACATGGCGGACGTGGAGGTCGCGCAGATTCGCCGCGGCGACACGCTGATTCCGCCGCGAACACTGGTCGCGTCCGGCACTGTCGACGTGGAATTGGAAATGCTGCCAGGCACGGTGCCTTTCAAACACGGGCAGCGCGTCCGCGTGCATGCTTTCACCTCGGACGCGCTAGCGCGTGTCCTGCTTTTCGAGCGAAATGGGAGCGCGGACCGAGGAAGCGCTCTAGCCAGGCTGAGGCTGGCGAAGCCTTTGCTCGTGGTTCCGGGAGATCGCTTGGTGTTGCGGCAATGTTCGCCGGCGGTGACTGTGGGAGGAGCGCGCGTGCTGGACTCGTCCGTGCCTGCTCGTATCCGGAAGGCCGCGGCTCTGCAGTGGCTTACGGAATTGCGGTCGGCAGATGCGCAGGAACAGGTCCGGCTTCGTGCGGCGAGACGAGGACGCGAAGGAATATCGCTTGCGGCGCTGGTGATGGAGACGGGTCTCACCGATGCCACGGTGATCGTGCGGGTGGAAGAACTGGTTTCGAGTGGGCGGCTTGTGGAGTGCGCGGAGCATTCGGGGAAAGCGACACATTGGATTGCGGCGGAGGCCCTGGAGCAATGCGTTCGCGAGGCTGAAGGTGAGCTGGCGCAGGCGGAATCGTTGTCGCAAGCGGAACTTCGCTCGCGCACTCGCTTGCGCAGCGAAGTATTTGGGATCCTGCTCGCGCGGCTTTCGCATTCCAGAAAATTCGAGATTGCCGGCGATCTGGTGCGTGTAGCGGGCCGCGGCGATTCGGTGCCGGAGAAGATGCGTGCGCGGGTGCAGGCGATTGAGGACGCTTATGTCCGGGCAGGATTGGCATGGCCGCGCCTCCAGGATGTTGCAAGACTTTGCCGGATCTCTGAGCCGGAGCTGCGACAGGGAATCACTCTGCTTCTTCGCGAGAAGAAGCTGGTGCGCATGGGAGCGGATGATTCGTTTGTGCATCGGAGCGCGCTCGAAAAACTTTATGGAGACATACGGTGCCACCGCGGGGACAGCTTGGACGTGGGCCGGTTCAAATCGCTTACCGGGCTGACGCGCAAACACGCCATACCGCTGCTGGAACATCTGGACCAGGCACGCCTCACGCGCCACGACGGCGAAGTGCATATTGTGCTTTGACTTGCTGAACGACTGGAAGGCAACGGCTCGCAGGATCGCGGCATCGTACTTGCGGTTCAGGAGAGCTTGTTCATGAACTGGAAATCTCTGTCTCGATGGCCTGTCCTGCAACAGATTAAGAGTCGTTCAAACGGAACTGGCCCGGAAGCATGGTCGGAACGGACGCGGCATCTTCAGCCGAAGACAGCGGGATGCGAGGTGACGAAATCAGTTTGTCCTTATTGCGGCGTGGGCTGCGGCCAGTTGATTTACCACAAGGACGGGAGGCTGGTGCAGATCGAGGGCGATCCTGCATCGCCAATTTCCCGCGGACATTTGTGTCCCAAGGGTTCTAACACGCACCAGCTTCATACCCATCCGCAGCGATTGAGACGCGTGAAGTACCGTCGCCCTTTCGCCACCAACTGGGAAGAGCTGGATATGGATACTGCCATGCGGATGATCGCGGACCGGGTGTGGGAATCGCGAGAACGAACTTTCCAGGAACGCAAAGATGATTTTGCGGTTATGCATACGACGGCGATTGCGCATCTGGGAGGAGCGACGCTGGACAATGAGGAAAACTACCTCATCAAGAAACTATTTTCAGGAGGTTTGGGCATGGTTTGCGTCAGCAACCAAGCCCGTATTTGACACAGCTCCACGGTGCCCGGTCTGGGCACCTCGTTTGGGCGCGGCGGCGCGACCACGGCCCAGCAGTCCCTTGCCGATTCCGACGCGATCCTGATCATGGGATCGTCCATGGCGGAGCAGCACCCTGTTGGATTCCAGTGGGTGATGGAAGCGCGTGAGCGCGGATGCAAAGTGATCCATATAGACCCGCGGTTTACGCGAACATCCGCAATGGCGGACGTGTGGGTGCCGTTGCGGCCGGGCACCGACGTGTTGTTCCTTGGCGGGCTCATCCGCTACGTGATCGAGAACGACAAGTGGTTTCGCGAATACGTTCTGCACTATACGAATGCTTCTACAATTCTGCGCGAGGACTACAAAGACAGCGAAGACGGAGCAGGGTTCTTTTCCGGGTGGGACGCGGAGAAGAAGGCATATGATCCGCTCACCTGGCTCTACGAGGAATCGACTCCGAAAGAGGGTGGACATGCGGGCCATCATCCGGCAGGAGGAGGCCACGCAAAAGATCGCGGCGGAGACGCGGGGAATACCCATCAGTACGCGACCGATCCTACGCTACAGCATCCGAGATGCGTATTCCAGGTGTTGCGGAGGCATTTTGCACGCTACACGCCGGATATGGTGTCGCGGTATTGCGGCGTGCCGGAGCGCGTGTTTCTGCAGGTGGCGCAGACGCTCGCTGCTGCGTCCGGTCCAGAAAAGACGGCGTGCATTTGTTACGCGGTGGGTTGGACACAACACTCGAATGGCGTGCAGATTATCCGCTCGGCCGCAATTCTGCAACTCCTGCTGGGAAACATCGGCAGGCCCGGTGGGGGCATCCTGGCGCTGCGCGGGCATGCATCGATCCAGGGTTCGACAGATATCCCCACTCTCTATGACATCCTGCCGGGCTACCTGCCCATGCCGTTCTTCGAGGATGATTCCGCGTCAATCGAGAAATACATGAAGAAGCACTCCACCTCTGCCGGGCTCTGGACGGAGTTCCCTTCATTCTTCGTCAGCCTGATGAAGGCGTGGTATGGCGATGCTGCAACGCAAGAGAACGAATGGGGATTTCAGTGGCTTCCGCGCGTCACGGGCGATCATTCGGAATTGGGCTACTGGCTCGACATGGAGGACGGCAAAGTCGAAGGCCTGTTTGTTATGGGGCAGAATCCCGCAGTGGGAGCGACCAACGGCCGCTTGCAGCGCAAAGCTATGCGGAACTTGAAATGGCTCGTGGTGCGCGATCTGGTTGAAACCGAGACGGCTGCATTCTGGAAGGATTCACCCGAGGTGGAGAGAGGCGAATTGGAACCGGAGGAGATCGGGACCGAGGTGTTCCTGATGCCCGCCGCTGGACAAGCTGAGAAATCGGGCAGCTTCACCAATACGCAGCGCTTGTTGCAGTGGCACAACAAAGCAGTCGATCCACCGGAGGACGCGCGTAGCGAGAACTGGTTTGTATATCACCTGGGACGCATGCTGAAGGACCGTGCGGCCCGCGAACGCTCGTCGAAAAACCAGGCGTTGAATGGGCTCACGTGGGAATATCCGACGGAAGGCGCGCACGCGGAGCCGAATGCAGAGGCGATTCTGGCAGAAATCAATGGATGGAAATGCGCTGGCAAGACGCTGCTGCCCAGCTTCGACGAACTGAAAGCGGATGGAACCACGGCATCGGGGTGTTGGATTTACACAGGCGTCATGCCCGAGTCCGGGAGGAACCGCGCTAATGAGCGCAACCCGAAGGACTTCCTTGGACACGGATGGGGGTTTGCATGGCCGAAGGACGTTCGCATTATTTATAACCGGGCATCCGCGAAACCAGATGGCACGCCCTGGAGCGAGGAGAAGAAGCTGGTATGGTGGGACGCGGATAAGAATCAATGGGCGGGAGACGATGTCAGCGACTTCAAAGAGACGCTCCCCCCAGATCACAAGGGCGACGCGGCGAAGGGCGGACTGGAGGCGCTGGATGGGGACAAACCATTCGGCATGCATCCTGACGGGCGCGGCTGGCTTTACGTCAGCAGCGGGTTGAAGGATGGGCCGCTGCCTATTCACTTCGAGCCGCTCGAGTCGCCCATAAGGAACCCGATTTATCCTGACCAGCAGACCAATCCGCCCGTCATGAAGCACGAGCGGCCCGATAATGCTTACGCCGAATCGCCGGACGATCCACGATTCCCCTACATCCTGACGACATACAGGCTCACCGAGCACCATACCGCGGGCGGCATGTCGCGCGGATTGAGCCACCTGGCCGAACTGCAGCCGGAACTGTTTGCGGAGATATCGCCGGAACTCGCAAATGAGATCGGGGTGGCGCAGAACGAATGGGTCACGCTGGTCACGCCGCGTGGAATCGTATCGGCTAAGGCCATGGTGACCGCGCGTATGCGCCCGTTTATGGTGGACGGCAGAGTGATCCACCAGGTGGGGCTGCCGTATCACTGGGGATGGAAAGGGCTGGTCAGGGGAGATGTGGCAAACGATCTGCTGGCGATATCCCAGGAGCCGAACGTTCGGATCATGGAGACGAAGGGATTGGTGTGCAACCTGGTGCGCGGCCGGCGTGCTGACGGCAAGAAAGCCCTGAAGCAATGGAAGGGTCTGGCGGGAGGCGCAAAATGAGCACGATGTTGACACCAGCGGCAGGCGAGAAGACCGCCTTCCTCACCGACTCCACCCTGTGCATCGGCTGCAAGGCATGCGAGGTTGCGTGCAAGGAATGGAATGGGATCGAAGCAGATGGTCTAGACCTAACCGGATTCTCCTATGACAACACCAAGGCGCTTGGACATTCGACGTGGCGTCACGTGAAGTTCGTGGAAGGGGTGCCGGAGCCGGGAATCGGCGGGAACGCTTCAGACATGGTGTCATGGGAATTCTCGTCGGACGTATGCAAACACTGCGAAGTAGCCGGCTGTCTCGAGGCCTGCCCAACCGGCGCGCTCATTCGCACGGAATTCGGCGGGGTATTTTTACAGCCTGATATCTGCAACGGGTGCGCCTACTGCGTTGTGGCATGTCCGTTTGGCGTGGTGCAGAAAAACGAACAGGACGGGCGCGCGTTCAAGTGCACGTTCTGTACCGACCGGCAAAAGGCGGGTATGGAACCGGCATGCGCCAAGGCTTGCCCGACGCAGTCGATCAAGTTTGGCCTGCTGGACGATCTAAAGCAGGAAGCGACCGCGCGTATGCAGGTGCTGCGCGACCGCGGAATGCACGACGCGACACTCTATGATCCGGTCGAGACCTCTGTTAAGGGCATCCACTCGCTGTTCATTCTTCGCGGCGAGCCGGAAACCTATAACTTGCCCCGGAAGCCGGAAGTCCCGACCATCTACCTCAAAGATGGCTGGAAGAGCGCGGCATTCGAGGCTGTGGCCATGGTGGCGGCGGTGGCAACTTCGTTCCTGCTGTGTCGGAGGAGTTCATAAGATGGCGGGTGTTGAAGCAGGCACTGATTTCGAAGGCCGTCTTGAAGAGATGCGGCGCGAGGCGCAACTGAACGGGCGCATCGATAGCCCGGGTGTCCGTCCCGCCGGTTCGCCTATGCCAGTGGCTTCACCGCGGGAGGGCTACTATCGCCAGCCGTTGCTGAAGGAGCCGCAGTGGACGCCGCTCGTACCGCTGTATTTCTTTGTTGGTGGAGCTTCGGGAACCCTGGGAGTGATTGGATCGCTTGCCGACGTGTTCTCCGGAGAAAAGGAGTTGGCGCAAAAAGCCCGCCTGATGTCGTTCGCCGGCGTGGCGATCTCATCGGCACTGCTGATCCTGGATCTGGGCCGGCCTTCGCGGTTCCTTAATATGCTGCGCGTGTTCAAGCCCCAGAGCCCCATGTCCGTGGGTTCGTGGGTGCTGGCGGGATTCGGAGCGTCGTCGGCGGTTGCCAACGTGGCTGACTTTATCGCGGCGGAGTGGGGTGACCTCGCGCTTGCGGCGCAACTACGGGTTGTGGGACGCGCGGGTTGTGTTCTGTTCGGTATGCCGTTCCACAACTACACGGGGGTACTGATCGGTGCATCGGTAATTCCGGTGTGGAACAACCGCATTCGCTCGCTTCCGCGCGAGTTTGGGATGTCGGGTCTGCAATCCGCGGTCGGGCTGCTGGAGTTGAGCGGCGAAACGGAGAGCCACGCGCTCAATGTTCTGGGCCTCATCAGTGCTGCATTTGAAGCTTGGGAGGGGTTGGAACTGCTTCGAAATGATGACCCTTCTCTGCTGCCGGCCAGGCGAGGAACGAGCGGATTTCTTGTGCAACTGGCGGGCGCATTGTCGGGTCCAGTACCGATTGCGTTGCGCATTGCGTCGCTGTTAACGCGGGAGAAGAAGACGTTGCGGCGAATTGCCGCAGTTTGTGGAATAGCAGGCTCTATTCTTATGCGCTATGGATGGGTCAAGGCAGGGACCGTCTCGTCGCGCGACTGGCGGATTCCGCTTGCGATTGAGCCTCCAGCCAGCGAGGGCAAGCAATTCGAAGTGCGCAAAACGAGCCGGTTGGAATGTGCAAGGCAAGGATCTATTCATCGCCCCATCCAGTGAAGCAGCGATGTGCCGATGATGGCATGTATTTCTGAGCCAGGCGCGCGATGCTGTTTATTGCGTCTTCTGCATAACCCAGGAATATCCTCGTCCAAACGGTACAATCGACTGGCCGGGAGAGATTCTGATGCAGCTTTCGCGAACTTTGTGGACGATCCTCGCTCTATGCACGTTGTCAGCCGCGTTGCAGGGACAGAATGCGGCACTTTCGCCGAGAGCCAACCTTTCTTCGCATGAAGGCGGTGCGCCGCAGCCACTACGGGTGGCAATTGTCGGCCTGGAACACGGACACGTCGAGGGCTTTCTGCGCATGCTTTCGCAGCACCCGGAAGTGCAGTTGGTGGGCATCTCCGATGCGGATTCGGACCTGGTTGCGAAATATCGCAGCCGGTTTCACCTGGCCGACTCGTTATTCTTCAAGACCGAGGCCGAGATGATTGAGGCGCGCCGGCCGGCCGCGGTTCTGGTGTATACCTCGATTGCGCAACACAGGCCGGCCATCGATATCGCCGCCAAGTCTGGCGTGTCTGTCATGGTGGAGAAACCGCTCACACTCAGCTATGAAGACGCCCTGCACATTCAGGGCGTGGCGAAGCGGGCTCATATCCAGGTGCTCACGAATTATGAGACGACCTGGTATGGCAGCAATCATGCAGCTTACGACGAGCTCGAGCGAGGGGCTCTGGGACCGCTGAGGAAGCTTGTCATCCATGACGGACATCAGGGCCCGAAAGAGATCGGAGTGCCGCCTGAGTTTCTTTCCTGGCTTACGGACCCGGCCCAGAACGGGGCGGGAGCGCTATACGACTTCGGATGTTACGGCGCGGACCTTGCAACGTGGCTCATGCATGGCGAATTGCCGGTGAGCGTGACGGCGGTGCTGAATCACGACAAGCCTGAAGAGTATCGCGGGGTGGATGACGATGCGACGGTGATTCTGAAGTACCCGCATGCGCAGGCAGTTCTCATGCCTTCGTGGAATTGGCCGTTCGGGCGCAAGGACATGGAGGTGTACGGGGCGACGGGATACGTGATCACCGTGGAATCGGCGGGCCTGCGAGTACGGCATGAACACGATTCCAGCGAACATCTGGAATCGGCCGCGGAATTGCCGGTGATGGAACGGGATTCCTTAAGCTATCTGGCCGCCGTGATTGCAGGCAAGATTGACCCGAAGGACGATCTCAGTTCACTCGAAACGAATGTCAAGGTGGTGCAGATTCTGGATGCGGCGCGGCAGTCGGCGCGCACGGGTCAGCCTGTGCGGCTTCGGCAATGCAGCGCGTTGCATGGAGGGGAAGCGGACAAATAGGTTCAGCGTAAGCACGCTTCGTGCAGAGCTCAGATGAACTTTTAGTCACGATGGTCCGCGCCGCTGTGGCGCCCATTAACATGGAACCAGCACGAGCCGAGTTTGTGGAAGTTTTCCGCAAGCCTGCCGCAGCGGTAAGTCGATGTCTTCCTGGAGGCCATTCGAGCGTGCGAACCCTGCTGTTGTACCGCCTTCTCCCGTTTTTGTTTCTCATTTCGGCGCCATTCGCGGTTGCTGCGCAGAATGTTGCGACGGTGTCGCTGCCTGACGCGCCGGAGGCCCAGCAGCAGCAAACGACGCCACAGCCAAATTCAAGCTCATCGCAGCAGACGCAGCCTGCACATCCGCCGGATTTGAGTGACCTGGGATTTTCTCCGCAGCAGACAAAGTCAGATCCTCAACTGCAGGCGCGGCTCGACAAGCGTACGCACATGCTGAAAGTGCACCAGCGGCTGGGGCTCATCACGCTGGCGCCGATGGCTGCCGCGCTGTTTACCGGTGGCATGGCTAAAGGTGAGGGCCGCGACGGGTGGCCGTTTCGCGCGCCCAGCGACGCAAACCTGGATTTCCACGCGGCGCTCGGTGGATTGACGGCAGCCATGTACTTCACGACTGCCTGGTACGCGATTGATGCGCCGCGCATCGCCGGCACGCACCATCGCGG